>Ga0189291_100065_pt1 | contig 151918 bp, 153 predicted proteins | sample UW1redminimetaG_FD_130331 | JGI IMG/M metagenome (GOLD analysis project Ga0189291, IMG submission 130331) | Marine microbial communities from the Costa Rica Dome - UW179B-red mini metaG | ecosystem: Environmental > Aquatic > Marine > Oceanic > Photic zone | place: Costa Rica: the Eastern...
AAGTTGAGCGCAGTCGCCAGACAGCTCAACGAACGACCTCGAAAAACGCTCGATTACGAAACACCTGCCGAGCGTTTCAAAGCATGTGTTGCAGCGATCAGTTGAATCCACCGCTCAAAGCAGACCAGCAAGCAGATTTGTTTGCCACAACACACATGGTGGAGCAATTGCCAAACGCCTGCGTAACGGTGTCTACCGCGCACCACTTTGCATTTTGCCGCCCAAAATTGCAGGGACGAGGGCGATGGCGATGATGAGAAGTGCGGGCACGGCGGCACTTTCAAAATTTTCAAGGCTGGCTTTGGCGTACACGTAGGTCGACAATGTTTCCAACCCCAATGGGCGCAAAAGTAGTGTAGCCGGCAGTTCTTTGATGCATTCCACAAATACCAGCGTCAGCGCCGCAACAATGGCAGGGCGCAGGGTGGGTAGGTCAACTTCGATCAAAGAACGCCAACGGCTGGCGCCCAAAACATGCGCCGCTTCAAGCAGATTGACGCCGCGTTTTTTCATCGCCGATTCAAGCGAGTTATGGCTTACGGTCAGGAACCGCACGGAATAGGCATAAAGAATGGCAATTGGTGATCCTGATAAGATCAAGCCAACCGTAACGTTGAACCATGCGCGGCTTGCATCATTGATGATGCCATCCAAAAACCCGAGCGGCACCAAGACCCCGATGGCCAGCACGGTGCCCGGCACCGCATAACCAAAGGTGGCAAGGTAGGATAAGTTGCGGCTACCATCTGCATTGACCATGCGGCGGGCAGTGAAATAGCCGATAGCCACGCAAATTAGGGCACCAACCAAAGCCAACCATACGGTGGTCCAAAGAGCCTCAAAAATTTCCAACCCAACCGCGCCGCGCATCACTCGCACCATGGCGGTGGACATGAGTTCAGAAACGGGGACCAAAAACCCTAAGCCAACAATCAAGGTGCAAAACACCACCACGCCCACAGAGAGCAAAGGCGGCAGTTTGATGCGGGAAGGGGGCACGCGGCTATCGCGCTTGGTCAAATAATCAAGCTTGCGCCGTTCATGTTGCTCCAGCCAAATCAGGCCCGCAATAATGATGACGGTGGTCACAGCAAGTTGTGCCGCGCCGGGCAGGTTAGATTGGTTCAGCCATGTGGCATAAACAATCGCGGTAAGCGTATTGACGCCAAAGAATTCAACCGCCCCCACATCATTGATCACTTCCATCAGCGCCAACGATACCCCAACGATGAGGGCCGGGCGGGCCAGCGGCAAAATCACATCGCGGAACGTGCGCCATGGGCCTGCGCCCAAAGTGCGGCTGGCGGCAACTAAAATGCCAGATTGCATGAGGAAGAACGCACGACAGCTCAAATAAACATACGGATAAAGCACAAGGCTCATCACAAAGGCCGCGCCGCCAATGGTGCGAAAATCGGGGAACCAATAATCGCGCATGGAGGTGGCGCCCGTCATCATGCGGATGGCGGTTTGCAATGGACCGGTGAAGTCCATCACCTCCACCCATGCATATGCTGAAATGTAAGTTGGAATGGCGATGGGTAAAATCAGTGCCCATTCAAACAGCTTGCGGCCCGGAAACTCAAAGCTGGAAACAAGCCATGCGCAAAACAGGCCAATAAATCCAGTGAACAGCCCGACAAGCAAAAGCAGCAGACCCGTTTCACGGATCGCCACGGGCAGCATGCGAGAGAACAAACCGCCCTCGGTGCCAAACGCACCAAAGGCCAACCACCCCAAAGCAAGGGTTGGCAGGGCCATGCAAAAAATGACGATCAGCTCAACAAAAGACAGGCGCGAAAACGCGCCTGCAATAAAGTTGTGAGCTTTGCCGCTTTGACCAGCGATCATTCTTCTCCAATCAAATCCGCCATTCCATATCTTGGTATCGCGGATTTGGGGTCAGTGCAAAGGCTAGTTTTGTGGGCCTTCGTCAAACTTAACTTCATCCACCAATTTACTGGCTGCATCGCGCTTATGTGCAATGTCGACCAATGGCAGACTGTCGGCTTTCAATTCACCCCAGCTGGCAACCAATTCGGAGGCTGGTACACCAGGCACAACAGGAAACTCAAAGTTGGTTCCTGCGTAAATGGATTGGGCTTCTTCTGACAGCAAGAAAGCGATGAACTTCTTAGCATTTTCTAGGTTAGGCGCATTTTTTGCCAAACCAACACCAGAAATATTAACGTGAGTTTTGCTTTGATCAGCATCTGGGTAAATCAGGCGAACAGAAGCGGCCCAGTCTTTTTGCTCTGGCTCTTGTTCGTTGGTGACCATTTGGCCCATGTAATATGTGTTGCCAATCGCAATATCACATTCACCAGAATAAATGGCTTTCACTTGCGCGCGGTCATTGCCAGTTGGCTTGCGTGCCAAGTTGTCACGCACACCTTCCAACCAAGCTTTGGTGGCTTCCACACCATTGTTGGCGATTTGTGAGGCCACAAGACCAATCGTGTAAGAATGCTGGCCCGAACGGGTGCAAACGCGACCCTGCCATTTTGGATCTGCCAAGTCAGCATAGGACATGGCGGTTTCTTCTACCCGCTCTTTTGAAACGTAGAAAACACGAGCACGCATCGATAGAGCGACCCAAGCGCCATCCGTATCAACGAACTCGGCCGGAATGCCAGATGTCAATTCGGCTGGAATAGCCTGCCAAATGTTGGCGTTTTTCATCGCGTCCAAGCGGCCAACATCAACGGTCAGCAAAACATCGGCTGGCGAATTTTGACCCTCAGAACTTAGGCGATCCACAAGGCCATTTTTGGCGAACAGCACATTGGTTTTGATGCCGGTTTCAGCTTCAAACGCATCGGTCAGCGGCTTCAATAGCTCTGGCTGGCGATAGCTATAAACATTGATTTCTTGGCCAATGGCTGCGCTGCCAAACAATGATGTTCCAACGATAAGCGTTGCGGCAAGCGATTTGGACAAATTCATTAATTCACTCCATGTTTCGGGTTGAATGTGTCTCCCTTGGGTAAGGTTTTGAGCGTTTTTTTTGCGACCGTCAACGGGCCGGAGCGACCCAAAGCCCCCGATATGAGGACAGTATTTGGAACGGTTCTAAACTGGAGTTCAAAACTCTATATATATCGCGTTTTACACGATAATGCGGTCGCTTGTTGCCTGCGTCAGAATGTCTCAGTTAGTTTAGTGTGCCCGTAACCCGATTGGCCGGAATCGCTAGCTCCATCAACATGCCCGAACGTCCAATATGGTCCAAAGACAATGAGAATGCGTTGGCCTTGGCCAGGGCCTGGGTCAAAGAAAGCCCAACGCCAGAGCGCACAAAATCGGCCCCAGTTTGCTCACTGCCATCTGGTTCATGATAAACGATAAACTGTTCGTGCCGGTTTTGGCCGTGCTCACCCATGTCGCGCACATGGATCATCAAATCATCATTCTCGTCACGTATCGCGCTCAACACCACATTGCCACCAGCCGGGGTGAGGGTAACAGCGCTTGCCAGAAGGTTCATGATGGTTTGGGTCAAAAGCTTCTCGTCAGCTTCAACAAAGTAGCTTGTTTCAGGAATGGCGCTGCGCACAAAAACTTGCTGCGCATTGGCTTGCGCGCGGATGCGCACTATGCAGCGATTGAGCATCAGCCCCAAATCAATCTGGTTGTTCACCAGTTCAATTTCACCGATATTGAGGCGGCTCAAATCGTCGATTTCGCCAATCACCTGCTCAATTTGGCGCGTTGCCGCGTGAATGTCGCCAACATATTCTTTGTAACGATCATTCTCAATTGGCCCATAAGCCTCGTCTTTCATCAAGCTGTTAAAACCAGCAATTGATGCTAACGGACGGCGGATTTCGCGGCTCAGAATAGGCAGAATGCTGTTCAATTCATCTTTTTGATGATCGATTTGTGCCTGATCAACCTTGTGAGTGGATACAAGACCAAATATCGAGCTGGATGGGTCTTCCGCATCCAGCAAGAACAGCTTGATTTCACAATGCTCCGCGCCAGCGAACACTTTGATTGTGCCCGTATCCGTTTCGCTAGACAAAACATTGAGATAGGTGCTGCGCGTGTCCGCAGAAACATATTCGAGAATGGGACGATTGCGCAGCAGATCAATCGAAGGACCGAACAAACGGCTGCCTTCCTTATCGATTTCCAGCACATAACCCGCACGGTTGAGCTGAATGCAGCCTTGACCAATTGCCGTTGCGATTTTGCAAAAATCGATTTGAGCGCCATCGCGCTCTTGAGTGATAATGCCGTTGCTTTTTTGGGTCTTAGGTTCTTCGCGGGCGGTCAGCATATAGGCGTTTTGACCGTGCCAAACCGTTGTTTGCAATCTAGCGACAACGTCAACTGTATCGCCGTCTTGTCGCAGGATTTTGGCGACAGGACCAAAGTCATTGCCCGAGTCGTCTGCCCGCGGCAAAATCTCATCAAGACCCGCATCGCGTAAGTCATTGGTGGTGTTGTAGCCAGCCAAGTCAGCCATTGCGCGGTTGGCAAACAAAACCGTTTGATCTTTGAATATCAAAATGCCTAGTGGCAATTTGTTTAAAACCAACGCCTCATCGCTTAAAGCGACCAAAGACGAAGGGCCGTTTGTGGGCGCTGCTGGCTTTGGCGTCATGGAAATGACTTCACCCGCTTCGGGCTGTTGAGCAGGGGGCGTGGTTTCAGTTTCCATAGCCACGCGCTTTGATCTGCGGCTTTCGTCTGTGTTCACGCGTTCGCGCAAAATACGGGACAGTTCATCAAAGTTATACTTGGATGTTTTATCCGCAATCACACCCTCGTCCAAACCAGTTGTGTCCAAAGTGTCAGTATCAACTTCACGCGTTACAGTGCTGGCTGAAATGCTCCAAAGCTGAGGTTCGGCCTGCTCTGCGCTGCTGTCGTCAATCGCTGCCATTTCTGCACGCACCGCATCCAGTGGTCCCTCATCTGCAATGGAATCCGATTGTGGTTCGGTCGGGTTGTCCAAAATCGCATCGACTTCGAAGTCGGTTTCAGGGGACAGCCTATTATCCGCCAACAGTGCCTCTTCATCCAGCTCGGATGTTGTGATGTGATCGTCCGATTTATAAAGATGGTCAATTAAAGCGGTGAGGGCGGAAGGCGACTGCACTTTTTTGTCACTTGGCAGGTCTGCGTCTGCATCGGCATGTTGTGTTTCCGTTGCTTCGGCTTCAGCATCCATTGCGCTCAAATGCGCCAAATCATAGGCGTCATCTTCAACTTCAGGCTCGTTCTTCCCATGTGTTTCTTCAAGCTCTGCATCGGCCTGTGCATCTTCAGTTTCAGCAACCAGCTCTTCTGTGTGTTGTCCTCTAGCAGAAGTCTCTTCGACTACCGGTTCGGCTTCTTCGTTGGTGAGTGCAGTTTCTGGCGGCGTCGAACTTGTAGATTTTTCAAGTGCGAAAAGAGCATCCAGATCTAACATCAACAAAGACGCGCCTGCTTTTAGAGCAACGTCCAGCTTTGCAGCTTGGCAAAGGGCACCGTAATCCGAAGCTAACACCTTTTGTTGTTGCTCATTGTCATTGGAGGCAATGGCCCCAGCAACGATTTCGTTTTGGGCATTGATGATCACATAGTCTTGTGCCGGCGAAAACAATTGCTCATCTGCAACCAGGGCAAACGCGTCGCCGTCAAACAAACCAAAATCTACTGAATCGGTCGAAATCACCAACAGCCCGCTCGAGCCGTCTTCAGTTTTCAGTGGCACACAAGAGCAAGTAGCGGAAACAGGCTTTTTGCCCATTTGAAAACGCATTCGCGAAACAGAGGCGCGACCGTCATTTCCAAGTTTAATGAGCCGTGTAACTTGGCCTTTGAGCGGCACAGGGTCTGGTAAGAACTTCAGGCCCTTTTTCTTGAATTTTGAACGGAAAAGTTTAGCCGCAAGGTTGCGCCAAATGAGTTCGCTGCCGTCCCCATTCCAGAACCAAACTGGACGCGGGTCGAGGGCGTAACTTAAAACGCGCCGGCCAACATCAGTGTAAATCCAGTCCTGTTGCATAACCACTCTAACTTTCTTGTGCCAAAATGATACAGATCGGCACACTCGTTTACTCCTAGTTAAATATCGTGCAACAAGGGATTGGTCCATAAAAACCGTGATCTGTAGTCAAACAGACCACTTTCATGGTTAAGATGGTCATGGTGATAAAAAAAATGCGGATTGGCCGAAAAGCACTCTTGCAAAGACCTCAAGTGGGCCTTATGTATCGGCGCACAAAATGGTTATGCCGCCTTAGCTCAGTTGGTTAGAGCACTAGTTTGTGGAACTAGGGGTCCCCCGTTCAAGCCGGGGAGGCGGTACCACCACTCTCCCCACTTAAATTTCACACGCCTATTTTGATAGCCGCAAGCTTTGTAGCTGATCCGCGATCACTTCAAATGTGTCGATCAAATCACTTGCGCTCGAGGGGAAAAAGCTGTGCGCGCCGCTGCTGGCGCAATCTCTCAACATCTTGCCGTTGTCTGAACCAGAAGAAATGCTCAGACCAATGGTGTAGATCTCAATGCCTGCCTCCTTGGCATGTTTACAAGAGAGTTTAGTGCGCTTGTCAATCTCGTCGATGGTTTGGCTGTTTGACCACCAGGTTTTGCCAAGCCGGTTATTGTAGGGCCACCCATACGCGCTGTAATAATAGGCGCCGTTGTCGTTGTTGCTTTGTGATGCATAGTTTGCACCGTCGGTCATGACGATCATAACCTTGCTTGCACCAACGTCGTAGGCAACGCCTTCTTCAAATGGTGCAGTTGGTGAAAGTACTCGCCAGCCCCAAATGGCACCTTGGTGAATGTTTGTGCCGCCATCTGCAACCATAGCATTGATCGAAGATTTTACGTCTGACATTTTGTTGGTTAATGGAAGAATTTCCGCGTCGCCACAGCCGGCGTTGGGACCGTCACCATTTTCGCCACTGCCATAATCAACCCATTGGCCCGGATACTTACATGATTTTTCTTGCCGCACGCGGCTGTTTGAACTCCAACTACACCCACCTTTATAGTCGCGCATGTAGCCGCGTTGGTTGTAGTAGTTCCAATCTGGCAAATCCGGTTCAAACACCGGAACGAACAGCGTTTCCCCAAAGTTGTAACCCAGCATTGACCCATAGGTTGGTTCAACGTCATTGACGTCGAGCCGATCTTCTTCGGGTTTACTCGTGTTGTGGGACCGTGCTTCCACGCAGCCTTCCCACTCGGCATTTGGAATGCCTGCATAAAGAGCAAGTCTGTTTAGTCGGTCACTCGGGTTTGTTGTGTCGTGCCCAGTGGATGGGTTGCTGTCATCGTCAAAATTGTCCCAGCTCAAAGGTGACTGGCCATGGATATCAATCCCTTTGGCTTGTCGACTGCCTGTGCCCACATTTACAAACTGAGTGAAGGGCACAAGGCCAATAAACACTTTGTCTGGCGTACTGTCGCCGCCGGACAGAATATCCACCGCTAAGTTTGAAGCTGTCTTGAGCGCTGTCATCCGTCCGTAACTGTTCATCGACCCAGAATTGTCCAACACCATTGCAACTTCTAGACGGTTTTTTGAGCGGGTGGCTTCGGAAACAAGTCTGGCGCTCATTTCGTTGATGCCTAAGAGTTTGATAAATACGGTAGGGCGCGAAATGTTAACGCTAATGTACAGTCGCCCTTCTTTCTTATCTATGTCCACGCTTTCCATGGTCATGGTCACGCCGGACCCCGCAAGGCTTTCCTTGATCAAATCCTCTGCCCGGTTCGTGATCCAACCAGTGCTTTTGGTATAAATCTCGGGCTGGAGCGCCAGAACAGTGGCGTCAAGGCTAATTTGGGTGGTTTTTCGACCCTGTTGAATGTTTACAAAATCAACCGCAGAGCCGCCAGTGGCGAGCAATATGACGGCCATTACGCCAAAAATCACCGCGAAAGCGCCACTTTCGTCACGCCCGAATTTCCTGATCCTGGATAGAATAAAGCTCATTTATGACCGGCCAAATTGGTTGAATATTCAGCCGTAATTTTGCGCGTTAAAGGTAAATTAAATAACAACCACGCGGGTGCCAATTGAAACCCTTGTATATAAATCCTTAATGTCTTCGTTCGTAAGCCGAATACATCCCGATGAGACTTTTTTGCCGATCGTCTGCGGTTGGGTGGTGCCGTGTAGGCGATAAAGCGTATTCCCGATATAAAGCGCGCGCGCACCTAACGGATTATTGATGCCACCTGGCATATAGGCAGGCAAGTGTGGTTCACGCTTGCGCATTTCCGCAGGCGGCGTCCAGCCCGGCCATTCGCGCTTTGCGGTGATCTTGTGCGAACCCGACCATTCAAAGCCAGACCTTGCAACGCCGATGCCATACCGCATGGCGCGCCCGCCATTTAGCACCAGATACAAAAACCTTGCATTTGTATCCACCACCAAAGTTCCCGCCGCATGGGCACTGTTGTAAGGGACAACTTGGCGCAATAGTTCTGGGTGTTGCCCATAGGGGTTTTTGACCTCAAGCTGATGTTTGGGTGTGCCTTTGGTCACGCTCATGCCCTCGGGTGGGGCAACGTAAATGGTTTGGCCGAAACTGTTTTTGGTTTTGATCAGCGCACCATCTGCAAAGCTAAGCCCAGTGGTTGCCAAGAAGAACATGCCAGCAAGGGCTGGAAGCAGCATCAAGATTTTACGCATTACTCAAACTCACGCTTCGCCCACGAATGGGCATACAGGTACAATTTGAGATAAACCCTAGATGATTACCCGAAATAAACGGTGAAAAAGCGTGGTAAGTAAGGACTTAGCAAGAATGGTTTATAAAAGATGAAGGGCACGCTTAAAGCATCGCCACATCATCATCGTCGTCCAATTGAACGATTTGATCATTGGCCGGAATGTTTTTGCGGGGGTACTTTTTGGTGACCGCTTTGGCAATTGCTTTGCCAAGGTCTGTGCTATTCACCGGCTTAATAACGACTTCATCAGCCCCTAGCGCTAACGCCCGTTCAATATTGTCAGCACTCGCATAAGCGGTCATCACCACAACGGCAATTTCACTGTTGCCGGGGAAACGATCATCACGCACAACGCCTAAAAGCCCTGCGCCAGAAACGTCAGGCATGTACCAGTCGCTCAGCAGCACATCGAAATCATTTTGCATCAATTGCAGCAGGGCCTCTGCACCAGAGGATGCGCTTCGTGTTTCGCCAATGCCAAGTTTTTTGAGTTGTGCGGCCGCCAATGCGCATGCATATTGATTGTCATCAACAATCAATACCTTCATTTGATTTGGCGTTTTTACGGCTCGATTTGGCACTTTAAACCCTGATTTAACTTTGGTGTTAATGAGCTGCGGTGGAAACCTAGCCAAATTCAAAAAGATTGCAACCGAAAAATATAACAATGAACGAATATGTTGGCCGTTGTTTCTGGGGAAGCAACGATGAGATGTACATGCACTACCACGACACCGAATGGGGCTATCCCGTAGATGATGACATTCGGCTGTTCGAGAAAGTGTGCCTTGAAGGATTTCAATCGGGCCTATCTTGGCTGACCATCCTGCGCAAACGCGAAAACTTCCGCGCAGCTTTTGATGGTTTTGACTTCTACAAAGTCGCCCAATATGGGCCAGACGATGTGGATCGTTTGTTGGCAGATGCAGGCATAGTGCGTCATCGGGGTAAAATTGAAGCCACGATTAACAATGCGGCTCGGGCCATTGAGTTGAAAAATGAGTTCGGCACTCTGGCAGCTTATTTTTGGCAGTTCGAACCAAAGCCTGAGGATAGACCCGTCGAGTTAAGCGAAGCCGAAGTGCGCAAGCTAGCGCAGACGGATATGTCCAAAATATTGGCCAAAGACTTAAAAAAGCGCGGTTGGAAGTTTTTTGGCCCCACAACGGCTTATGCTTTTATGCAAGCCATGGGGCTAGTGAATGACCATACCACGGATTGCTTTTGTCGCCCCAAAGCACAAGAAGCTCGGGCAGTTTTTACCCCACCAAAGCCAAAACACACCTAGGCAATATGCCTAGGCATAAGCGTTGATTTTGACCAATAAGCATGTCCCAACTTGTGTCCATTGGCGTGATCGGCTAGGAACCCACTCGAAGCGCATGTAAAGCGCGTGAATTCCCTTTTATTTCAGAGGCACCTATGGCCAAGAAAACCAAACGATTAGCACCAACTTTGCCCCGAGGCTTTGTCGACCGTGACGCGGTTGAAATTGCGAGCTTAGAGCAAATGTTCCATCGCATTCGTTCGGTTTATGAGCGCTATGGTTTTGACCCGGTTGAAACGCCGCTTTTTGAATACACCGAAAGCTTGGGCAAATTCCTGCCAGACACAGACCGCCCGAACGCCGGTGTGTTTTCGCTACAAGATGACGACGAAAAATGGCTGAGCCTGCGCTATGACCTGACCGCGCCGCTCGCCCGCTATTTTGCGCAAAATTATGATGCGCTGCCAAAGCCCTACCGTTCTTACCGTCAAGGCTATGTATTCCGCAACGAAAAGCCGGGGCCGGGCCGTTTCCGCCAGTTTATGCAATTTGACGCAGATAGCGTTGGTGCGCCTGATCCAGCGGCCGATGCAGAAATGTGCATGATGATGGCCGACGTGATGGACGAATTGGGCCTAGGCGGCAAATTCATCATCCGTGTTAATAACCGCAAAGTTTTGGACGGCGTTCTGGCCGCGGCAGGTTTGGCCGATGAACCAGAAAAAGCACTCACTGTTCTGCGCGCCATCGACAAGATGGATCGTTTAGGCGAAGAGGGCGTAAAGCTTTTGCTCGGCGCTGGTCGAAAAGACGAAAGTGGCGATTTCACTGATGGTGCTGGCCTTGATGAAGCCCAAATCGCTCGCATTCTAGCCTATGTAACCGCAGATGCGGACGCTGACCAAATGTTTGACGTATTGGCCAAGCAGGTTGAGGGCAGCGACGTGGGCTCTGAAGGCGTTGCAGAGCTTAAAGAAATGCAGGCCTTGTTCGATGCCGCTGGCTATGCCCGCGATAAAGTAAAAATTGATCCATCAGTGGTTCGTGGTTTGGAATATTACACAGGCCCAGTTTTTGAAGCCGAGTTGACCTTCCCTGTGACCAACGAAAAGGGACAAACCGTTGTGTTTGGCTCTGTTGGTGGCGGTGGTCGTTATGATGGGCTTGTTTCGCGTTTTCGCCCTGAACCAGTGCCAGCCACTGGCTTTTCAATCGGTGTCAGCCGGTTGGCCCACGCATTGCAATTGGTTGGCGAACTGGACACGACTGAAAAACAGGGCCCAGTGGTTGTGCTGATTATGGACAAAGACCAAATCGCGTCTTACCAAGGCATGGTTTCTGATTTGCGCAAGGCAGGCATCCGCGCAGAGCTTTATTTGGGCGCATCCAAGAATATGGCCAAGCAAATGAAATATGCAGACAAGCGCAACGCGCCTGCGGTGATCATTGAAGGTAGCCAAGAGCGTGAAGCGGGCGAAGTGCAGGTCAAAGATTTGGTGGCGGGCAAATTGGCTTCGCTTGAAATCACCGACAACGCCGAATGGCGCGCAGCGCGTCCAGCCCAAGTCAGTGTGAAGCGGCAAGACCTTGTGGCCCATATCCACTCTTTGCTTGATGCAGACAGCGCAGTCGGGGAGTAGCCCCCATGGCCGATTTCACAAAGCAACGCGATGAACTGAGCAACCGCATTGGTGCGCTGGCGCAAATCGTAATGCCTGACATCTTGCAGCCAGCGGACTTGTTTTTTGATCTGGCAGGCGAGGATATTGGCCGCCGCTTGATGCTGACCAACGGCCCCGATGGCACCACCTATTGCTTGCGACCAGATTTTACCCTGCCCATCGCAGCGCAATATTTGGCCAGCGAAAGTGTGGGGCAGAGCAAAAACTTTGGCTATCTTGGTCCCGTGTTCCGTCAACGCGATTATGGCCCGTTTGAGTTTGATCAAGCGGGGCTAGAGTTTTTGGCGCCCAAGGATAGCGAGCAAACATTTTTTGAAACCATGCAATTCGCTATTGAAGCCTGCGCGCTTTATGGGGAAACAGTGCCCCGTCTGCACCTGGGCGCGGTTGATCTGTTTGAAATGCTGTTGGCAAAAATCGATTTACCTGACGTGTGGCGACCCCGCGTGCGTGACCGTTTCGGACATGACGCCGCCATGGGCCGTTTGTTGGATCGCTTGGCGGTGCCTGAGCAATTTGAAGGCGCAAATGATTTGCCCAGTGACGACAAAGAACTGACACAGCAAGTGGCTGCCGACATGGATGCTGCAGGCCTTTCCCCTTATTCTGGGCGCCAAGCTGAAGAAATTGTGGCGCGTTTTCGGGAAAAGCAAATGCTGGCCAAGGCCGCCGTTTCACCCAAAACTGTGCGCATTTTGCGTGAGTTTTTGTCAATTGCTGGTCCAGCCTCTGAGCAAGCGTTTCGAGTTGCAGGTTTGGCGAAAAAAGTCGGCATCAACTTAGATGTGCCCTTGGAAAAGCTAATGACACGGCTGACAGAACTAAAAGCGACCGCGCCGGCAATTGAAGTTGAATTTGATGCAGGCTTTAGCCCGCGCCTAGATTATTACACCGGCCATGTGTTCGAGCTAACCGCCAACAAAACGGGCGAGGTGCTCGCCTCTGGTGGTCAATATGACCGGTTGTTAGAGCGCATGGGCGCTGCGGGCCGCATTTCAGCGGTTGGCTGTGCGATTTGGCTGGATCGGCTAGAATTGGGAGCAGAGCGATGAGCTCCATTTTATTGGCCGTTCCCTCAAAGGGTCGACTTGAGCAAGATACTCGCGAAGCTTTTGAAAAAGCTGGATTGAAAATCGATCGCCCCGGCGGTGCTCGCTCTTATTTGGGTGCCATTGAAGCCTTGCCAGACGTGACCGTGCGGTTTTTGTCCGCCAGCGAAATTGCACGTGAATTGATCAGCGGCAAGATCGATCTTGGCGTCACTGGCGAAGACTTGATCCACGAAGCGGCGGAAACGGGCATCAATCAAGTTGTGATTGCCAAGCCGCTCAATTTCGGCCAAGCCGATGTGGTAGTAGCGCTGCCAAAATCATGGATCGATGTAAGCGCCATGCGCGATTTGGCTGACGTCGCTTCTGACTTCCGCCATCGCCATGGCCAATGGCTGCGGGTGGCCACCAAATATGTGAACCTAACGCGGCGTTATTTCTCCGCCCATGGCATAGCTGAATACCGCATTGTCGAAAGCTTAGGTGCCACTGAAGCCGCCCCAGCATCTGGCGCAGCAGAACTGATTGTTGATATCACATCATCTGGCTCTACGCTGGAAGCCAATCAGCTCAAAGTACCATCTGATGGTGTGATTTTGCGGTCCGAAGCCAACCTTGTGGCATCCAAAACCGCAGAATGGTCAGCACAAAAGCAAGCCCAACTTAAAGCACTCTTGGATTGTTTTGATACAGGACTGGGCGAGCAAATACTGGATGCGCTGAAGTCCGAAGCATAAGCTGCACTATCGGTTCGAGGGTGATTTCGCGTTGGCGTCAAAACCAAAATTTGTTTGCTAGTGTTTAGTAGCATTGACGCAATGCAAAACGCTGGTTAGCTTTTGCCCAACCTGCCGTTTTGAAAAGATTGATCATCGTGGAACTAGACCTTTTTGCCTTGCTGTTTTTGGCTGGCGCCGGCTTTTTGGCCGCGTTTCTAGATGCTATTGCAGGTGGTGGTGGGTTGATTAGTTTGCCTGCACTTCTGTCCGTCGGCGTTCCACCAATATCAGCCCTCGCCACGAACAAGATGCAGTCGGTTATCGGCACCACTGTGGCCGCCATCACCTATTGGCGACGTGGCTACATCCAATTCAAAGCGCTCATTGTCCCGATAATTTTGACCTTATTGGGCAGCGTAATCGGCGCAGCGACGGCCAAAGCCCTGAACACCGACTTTTTGACCCTGCTGGTGCCCATACTGTTGATGGGGGTGTCGCTCTATTTCATGTTCTCGCCCAAAATGACCGACGATGCGCGTGCAGAACGGTTGAAATTCTCCATTTTTGCGCCGCTTATGGGATTTACCTTCGGGTTTTATGATGGGATATTTGGCCCCGGCACGGGCTCGTTTTTTATCGCTGGTTTTGTCACCCTATTTGGCTTGGGCCTTACCAAAGCTGTGGGCAACACAAAAGTACTCAACGCCACATCTAACTTCGCCGCCCTAATGTTTTTCATCCTTGCCGGAGATGTGGTTTGGCTAGCGGGTGGGGTGATGATTATCGGCCAAATCGCAGGCGGCTATTTGGGCGCACGCACGGGCATGAAGTTCGGGGCGACGCTGATTAAACCTCTGATTGTGGTGATTTCTATGGCAATGGCCATCAGGTTGCTGTGGCCGATTGTTTTTTCAGCATAATGCACCATCTATGCCTAAATTGGCGTATAGTTAATTCTGTCTTAAACTTGTTCTTCAATACTGGCTTCCATTGAATTTCGGCTGATTCTGGCATTTGCCACATTGGCCACTGTATTTGGGAGTGAGGCATGCACAACGATCAGGATCAAAGGTCGATCAAAGAACGTCGCGATTTGATGGAGCTTGATGGCCCGAGCTGTGATCGAATTCGGGCAATCAACACGTCAATTATGGCGCATCTGCCCGCTGCAATGGACAAACTTTACGGCAAGATCAGCAAAACAAGCCATTTCAGTGGCATGTTTGAATCCAGTGATCAACGCGACCATGCAAAATCAAAGCAAGTCGAACATTGGGGACTATTGGCCAGTGGAGATATTTCAGAAGACTTTTTGCGCAGTAGTCGCAAGATAGGTGATGTACACGCCAAAATTGGACTTGAGCCCAAATACCACATCACAGCCTATGCACTTATGGTAGGTGAGCTGGTGGAAGGGGTTATCAAGGATCAGTTGAAAGGTGGCGACAAGAAACGTGGCCTGTTTGGTGGTGGTAAGTCCAAGCTTGATGCTGACGAATTTGCGAAGACCATTTCGGCACTCATCAAAGCGACCTTTATGGACGTTGAACTATCTGTTGGCTCTATGTTTCACCAAAGGCGCCTAGAAACAGAAAACGTAAACAACGAAATCCAACGCGTAGTGAAAGCGGCGCAAACTGGCGATTTTTCCCAACGCGCAGAAGCCAACGTGGGCAACGAGTATTTGATGTCTTTGGTCGAAAGCACCAATAGCTTGATGCACACAGTGGATGACGGTTTGTCCCGCGCCGACCAAGTTTTAGGCGCTTTGGCCGAAGCTGATTTGACCGAACGTATGGAAGGCCAATTTGAAGGCGCGTTTGGCCAGTTGCAAGGCAACATTAATTCGGTTGCCGATCAATTGTCCAAACTGATTTCTCAAATCCAGGAAACATCTGGTTCCCTCAAAACGGCAACAAGTGAAATTTTGAGCGGCGCCAACGATTTGAGCGAACGCTCCACTCGGCAAGCCTCCGCAATTGGGGAAACATCTGCAACCATTAAAAGCCTTTCGGACACTGTGGGCGAAAACACCAAAGAAGCCAACTTGGCCATGCAGCACGCTGACGACGTGCGCCAAACGGCCGAGCAGGGCGGTGCGGTTATGGCCAACGCGAGTTCTGCGATGGAGAGGATCACAACCTCCTCCGAAAAAATTTCCAACATTATCGGCATGATCGATTCAATTGCTTTCCAAACAAACTTGCTTGCCCTTAACGCTTCGGTTGAAGCTGCCCGAGCAGGCGAAGCGGGCAAAGGCTTTGCCGTGGTGGCGGTTGAGGTGCGGCGCTTGGCCCAGTCTGCTGCCCAAGCCTCTTCTGAGGTGAAAGTGCTGATTGAACAGTCGGCAACCGAAGTGGGTGAGGGCACCCGCTTGGTGACCGAAGCCACCGAAAAGCTGCAAAAAATGGTCGAGGCTGCCCGCAAGAACAATGAGTTGATGGCCTCCATCGCCAAAAACTCGGGCGCACAAACAAACGCGATTGATGAGATAAGAACCGCCGTGTCGCAAATCGACGAAATGACACAGCACAATGTGGCTTTGGTGGAAGAAACCAATGCGGCCATTGAACAAACCGAACAACGCTCCAAGGAGCTGGACGAAATTGTTGACGTGTTCAAGGTTGATGGCAATCGAGTGAGTTACGCTCAACCCACCAAGGTGAAAGCCACCCCATCTGCCCCCCAACGCGACATGAAAGCCAGCTACGGCGTCAGCGGCAATGCGGCGATGAAAGAAGAATGGTCTGAGTTTTAAGCCACTAGACTGATGATTGTTTTACAAAGGGCGTCGCCGCCATGGCCGCGCCCTTTTTGTTTGCCATCAAGTCCTGTCCCAAACAGGCGACCCTATGTTCTGAGCAAAATTGTCTGCCTAAAGTTCTTGTTTTCTGTCGGACTGAAAAGTTGGGTAATGAAATCTTTCACCGTCGCCTCGTCAATCCAGCCTCCGCCAAAATGACTTGTTCCGACCTTGCGGGTCATTTTGTCGTTGACGACAAAACTGATAAACGAAACGGTCCGTCGGTCGACTGGTAGAGTGTTTTTGACCCGTGATATGGATTGGGCGAAGGCTTCAATAATGTCTTGTGACGAAGTAATTGTAATCGGTGTCATCGCCTTGCCATGCTTTAGCACCAGCTTCTTGTAGCTACTATACAACTGTTCTTGCAAATCAGTGTTGATTTTACTGCCCAGAAAGTCGGCAAAGCTTTGGATTAATGCGCGCCGCAACTCCATGTTTTGAAGCCCATGCGCACGTGTAATGTCTTTGATCACATCATTGCAAAAGGCGCCGGCAACAAAATTCAAGAGCTTGATCGGCCCCACAGGGGTAAACTGCGCGTTGTCTTTTAGGGCCGTGCAGGTTTTGTGCCCCTCTTGGTAAATCGGGAACAAATCCTCTGAATCCATAACAAGATCGAAGACGTGATCTATGTCGCCACCAGAAAGATGGCCACCCTGCAATTTGCATTTTTCCATCAAGGCCGCCCGCAGCACAATGGATACATTATTCCCCACTTGACTACAAAGGTTGGGGCCGGGGAGGAAATCTAGTACGTCTTTTTGCAATCCAGCTTTCACGGCAATATCCCTAAATACTCTTCAATATGCATTTGAGTTAAACAGCAATAGGCTAAAAATTGGATAACTCATGAAGAGGCTCCGTTTCATGAACCCTTAGGCACCGATGCGATCCCAGACGGCGTGGAATCCGGCGGGGGTGCCGGGGAAGGCCCGAAGGGCCGACGGCGGCAATGCAAAATGCTCGGGGGTGCATCCTTTTTTCGCTCACGGTGCGTACCGCAGTTTGCATGACGGCCTAAAACCGGCCTATGAAAACTGCTGCACCTGCGCGGGCGCGGCCAAAAAGTTGGCCGGGGTCCTCGCGTTGCTCGTCCTTCTTTTTCCCTGCTTGCTCAGAATTGGTGTTGGGCACCAATGGCGGCTCAAAAAAATGCCAAGGCACCTAACCAAACCTTGGGCGGCGCAGCCCGAAACCTTTAGGTTTCTCGCCCGCGCAGGTGCAGCCAATCGCATAGCGCGGTCACACTAGTGTGTTAGCGCGTCATGCGATTTGCGGTACGCACCGCGAGCGAACACGCCCAACGGCGTGGAATCCGGCGGGGGTTGCCGGGGTAGGCCCAAAGGGCCGACGGCGGCATGATAAAAGCTACAGCATGCGAGGTCTTTATCGTCTCGTTATGCGCTAGAAATTGTTCAAATGAGACCATAATGACCTCGCATGTGGTGAACCGAACCTTTAACCCAATTGCCCTAGGGAGCTAAACCCTTTTATCCCTTTACCTGCATCGCGATTTACTGTTTTGAGCGTTAAATCTAACGCCCCAAACCGCGCCCTATTTTTAGAGCAATGGGAACAGACCCACTAATGTCTTCTGGCTGCCCTCGGCGTCAGGCAGGACAATTGATGTTAAAGGCACCGGAACCACAAACGTCTTGCGACCCATCACCATCTTTCAACAGGCCAGCACACCAGTGTGTCCTGATTGACCAACCCGACCACATCCCACCCGTCGGCAAGCTGCGTGGCTAAATGAAAGACACGGGGGTGATGGCATGGGTTTGTGGGGGCGGGGATAAGTTTTTTTGTGTTTCTGCCGTTAGTTGACAATGGCCTTAGAATGCCGTCCCTTGAAGCTTTTGGAGTGTTTATGACTGCTTATTCCATTTCTTCCCTTGCGCTACATCTACCGCTAGCTTGTGTGCTTTTCTTTGCGGTAAATTGGATTGGGAAGCACGCAATCGACTTTGGCTATAGTAGTACTACGCTTTTCGAAGACACGAGTGACAGTTTTGCTCTAAATTTCTTTCTTCGCGCTCTCTCCCCTGCTGTTTTTATTGTAGCAATCTCTGCCTTCATGGTGGCCTTTGGTTTTGCGACATTCCGAATTGGCATTTATTGGGTCGTTGTCTACTACTATCTAATTAGGTGTGCCGTGATTGTTCTTCTTAATAGAGGACAGCTTGTCAGTTGGAGAAGATTCTTAATCCACACGTTTTTCGGGATGGGGTTCGCATTTTTGGCATATAGATACCTAATTGTCCCGAAAATCTCTTTGTTGCCGAATATCGAGGATATGGGGAACGAGCTTTGGCTCGCGATCATGGCATTCTTGTATGCAGTAGTGAACAAAGTACCCGTAGCTGACGGACCAGGCCCTAAGCGGCGCAACAATTTCATTAGGACACATTTAGATTCTGGACGGCGTAAGTTTGGGGACTTAATTGATGAACATGTTGAGGATGAGAAGCTGCGTCTGATAGTATACGCAATTCTTGTATACGAGGATTATGCACGGCCAGCTGGCATTCGAGCATTAGAGCGTTGTATGTTTTGGAAACCAAATCGGACTACGGGAATTATGCAGGTCAAATCCATGGGTGTTTTGAGTGATGTAGAAAGCGTTTCTAAAGGGATAGCTCTGTTGAAAGAATCGTGGGCAAGCCACATCAAAGAGGATGATTACGAAAGGGTTCGGGCAACAATTGCTGATTACAATGCGGACAATGACTATATTTACAAAGTACATGAAGTCATGGAGGTTATCGCTAAGCGAATTGATACTAGTTTCCGTTCTACATATGAAGAAATATTCCGTTATTAGAGGGTTGCGTTCAACGTCCCAAACGATTGTTTGCCCCAAAAAGAGCAAAGCCGTTGCAGTTGGAGAATAAATTTTGTCTGAGACGCGCACATTCTTTGTTGAATCAAAGGAAAGGTTTGAAAGTGCGGTTGTAGACGCTGTTGAAATCAGCGGGTCCCGGCTCGGGATCGTTCACACAGGTCGACAAAACCGAGCTTTATTCGTGTTCTCGAAGCTAATCTCCCACTGCATGGCAACACTTTTGATTGTCAGAAAATATGATCCCGAAAATGATGGCGAACAGTATTTGGATCACGCTTCGATCGGTGTACTTGGTCGTTCCATAATCGACGCTACATTGATGACTCTGTATATTTCGGAAATGAGTTTGAAACGGGACGAGTGGGATCTTCGGCGGCAAATACTGTATTTGCACGATCTAACGACACGAAAACAATTTTTGAAAAATTTGATGAATGTGGACGACGGCGAACCACCACAAATCTTGAAAGAGTATCCCAGAATCAAAAATGAAATAGTTTCGAAAATCAAAAGTTTGGCGGAAAAGCAAGGTTTTAACAAAGAGCAGACTCAGGCGCTCCTCAAAGGATTGGTTTTCATTAATGGGGTGCGCGGCGCCGCGCGTGAAGCGGGGATCAATGTCGATCTATTCAGCTTTCATCAGTCTTACCTATCAAATTGGGTTCATTCTCATCCCGTTAGCTTTATTAGAGCAGATCACCATGGCATTTCGTTTGACAAAGCTTCTGAATATCAAGTGCATTTTGCGGCGCTTGTTTTGGATTTTTGCGCGGGGTACGTCGAACTAGCGAATAACCGAATGAACGAGTTCACCGGGAAGTTTTCCTTTGATCCGATTGGTCAGCTCACTTAGGCCTAGTGGCTTTGGTGAAATTTATTTCCGAATTTTTGCCTCACTATGAACCCTCGTGTCGAGCACGAAGGTGACGAAGGGGGAAGCGTTGGCTGCTACACTCTCTGACGTCATCCCCGCGTAGGCGGGGATCCAGCGAGAATGTCCAAGAGCCGCAGCCGGAGTGCTTGTTGATGCTCCTGCCTGGATCCCGGACGCTTTACTTCGCGTTCACGCCACGCAGGTTGGCAGGGATGACGGTTGGGCTTGTGGGGAGTTGTTCGGAAAAAAACTGGCGTTGAGTTTTTGGGGGGAAGCGTTGCCCTCAACCCACATGCTGAGCTTGTGAAACCATGAAAGTGGTGCGCTGTGGTTTCATCCTTCGACAGGCTCAGGATGAGGGTGTGCATGGTGTTTGTGCTGTTCCCCACACTTAATCCCTCCCCACAAGGGTGAGGGAAACGACGTCCCTCATCAGCCCGCGTGGCGTGAACGCCACTTAGTTGTGCGGGACGGCCCCAATAGTGGTTGAATTTTAGGGGAGAGTGTGTGGCTTGCGTTTTTCTGCCTCACGGCTCGCACCGCTTTGCGGCATGACGCGCTAAAACCGCGCTATGCCTGCAAGCTGAGCCTCCGGCGGGGCGGCCAAAACGTTGGCCGGGGTCCTTGGCAACGAGTTGCCTCGTCCGTCTTGTCCTACACTTGCTCAGAATTGGTGACACGCACCAATTGGCGGCGGTGCCGGGGAAGCGCCTTTGGCGCGACGGAGGCGCGAAAAATGCTAGGTGACGAGGGAAGGGACGGTGGTTGTTTGTTGGCAAGGTTTCTAATAGATGTGAATCCATTGCTTGGTTGGTGAGCGGTAATTTTGACGTTTAGGTTTGGGTGCACTTGGTGAATTATTCTAAAGCGAAGCGCTGGTACCGCATTCGAAGTGCGTTGGTTATTTATGGCACGGCGTTGATAACCACTGTGTCGACAGCAATTCTGTGTGGTTGGACTATTGCAACCTATAACGGCGGTGGAAGCTCAGCGAGAGGTGGGATATTCGCTGTTTTTCTGGCATTTATTTTTCTTGTTTTTGTCTCGCCAGTCTTGGTCGTTTTGATGCTGCGCGCCATGTTTTCTGGGAGCGCCGTTTCCAACTACTTCAAAGCCAGAGTTAAAAAGAAGGTGGAACGGTCAAAAGTGTCTGGCCGCATAAAGAGTTTGCGTAAGTTCAACTAGCCAAACAAAAAGGGCGACCCAAAGGCCGCCCTAATCTTACATAGCGTCTGAGTGCTGAGCTTAGAAGCCCATGCCGCCCATACCGCCCATGCCACCCATATCAGGAGCACCGCCACCGGCAGCTTTCTCTTGTGGGATTTCAGCAACCATGGCTTCGGTTGTGATCAATAGTGAAGACACAGATGCTGCATCTTGAAGTGCGGTGCGCACAACTTTAACAGGATCGATGATGCCCATTTTGATCATGTCGCCATACTCAGATGTTTGCGCGTTGTAGCCGTAAGTTTCTGAAGGGTTTTCCAGAACTTTACCAACAACAACAGATGCTTCGTCGCCTGAGTTTGTTGCGATTTGACGGATTGGAGCTTGAAGAGCGCGTTGAACGATCTTGATGCCAGCATCTTGATCAGCGTTTGCGCCTTTAACAGTCAATGCAGATGAAGCGCGAAGTAGAGCAACGCCACCACCAGCAACAATGCCTTCTTCAACCGCAGCGCGGGTTGCGTTTAGTGCATCGTCAACGCGGTCTTTGCGTTCTTTAACTTCAACTTCGGTTGCGCCGCCAACTTTGATAACAGCAACGCCGCCAGCAAGTTTAGCCAAACGCTCTTGAAGTTTTTCGCGGTCATAGTCAGAAGAAGTGTCTTCGATCTGAGCTTTGATTTGACCAACGCGACCTTCGATGTCGTCTTTTGTGCCTGCGCCATCAATGATGGTTGTTGTTTCTTTAGTGATGTCAACGCGCTTTGCAGTGCCCAACATGTCCAAAGTAACAGTTTCAAGCTTGATGCCAAGATCTTCTGAGATCACTTGACCACCAGTCAAAATCGCGATGTCTTCAAGCATTGCTTTACGACGATCACCAAAGCCTGGAGCTTTAACAGCTGCAACTTTAAGGCCACCGCGCAAACGGTTTACAACCAAGGTTGCAAGCGCTTCGCCTTCAACATCTTCTGCGATGATGAGAAGTGGACGTGAAGACTGAACAACAGCTTCAAGAATTGGCAACATAGCTTGTAGGTTTGAGAGTTTTTTCTCGAACAACAAGATGTATGGGTCTTCAAGTTCTGCTGTCATTTTCTCTGTGTTCGTCGCGAAGTACGGAGAAAGGTAACCGCGGTCGAACTGCATGCCTTCAACAACATCAACAGTTGTTTCTGAAGTTTTTGCTTCTTCAACAGTGATAACGCCTTCGTTGCCGACTTTTTCCATTGCGCGTGCAATTTCTTCGCCGATGAACGCTTCGCCGTTAGCTGAGATGGTGCCCACTTGAGCAACTTCTTCGCTTGTCGAAATGTCTTTTTTCGCTTTTGCAAGGTTGGCGATAACTTCAGTTACAGCCAAATCGATGCCGCGCTTAAGGTCCATTGGGTTCATGCCCGCTGCAACCAATTTAACGCCTTCAACAACGATAGACTGCGCCAAAACTGTCGCAGTTGTTGTGCCGTCGCCAGCAACATCGTTGGTTTTTGAAGCTACAGAACGCACCATTTGCGCGCCCATATTTTCGAACTTGTCTTCAAGATCGATCTCTTTAGCAACAGAAACACCGTCTTTGGTGATGCGTGGTGCGCCAAAAGATTTGTCGATAACAACATTACGACCTTTAGGGCCCAATGTAACTTTTACAGCGTTTGCAAGGATGTTGACGCCCTTAAGCATCTTATCGCGTGCATCGGTGCCGAATTTTACTTCTTTAGCAGACATTCAGTTTGCTCCTTAGAAATGTCAAAAAATGGGGGATTAGAAAGGCTCGGATTAGCCTTCAATCACGCCCATGATGTCGCTTTCTTTCATGATCAACAGGTCTTCACCGTCAATCTTAACTTCTGTGCCCGACCATTTGCCGAAAAGCACACGGTCATTGGCTTTAACGTCTGGCGTGATGTGCTTGCCATCTTCGTCGCGGGCGCCTGGGCCAACAGAAACGATAACGCCTTCAGAAGGTTTTTCTTTAGCTGTGTCTGGAATAATGATGCCGCCTGAAGTTTTTTCTTCAGAATCGACACGACGTACGACTACTCGGTCGTGAAGTGGACGGAAGCTCATGCTCGTTCCTTCAAATTGTTATCTATAAGCCAAAAACAAAGGCCGTTAGCACTCTTGGTTGGTGAGTGCTAACAACCAACGCCACACAGATAGTAACCCGCCTGCATAGAGTCAAGGATAACTGGGCAAACTTTTTTGCGCATTTTTTCCAGTTGCAAGGAAATCCGGCATTGAGCGGCAGCCGGATGCGTTTGGGTGCGAGGATAAATCACGTTAAAAACTGAATTCGTCGCCTCAGCAATTGCCTTTTTTTGCGCAGCCGCGTAAGCCTTTGCGCGACAAATATGGGCCCATCCATAAAAGTGCTGACAATAGACCAAGAGTGAAATGATGGATCGCACCAGCGAAACGCAAAACCAATCCGATCTGACAAATACCGACCTGCAACTGTCTTTGGTTGTGCCAACGTTCAACGAAGCTGGCAATGTGGCGTTACTGGTGGAGAAGTTGGAAGGCGTATTGGCCGATATCCGTTGGGAAGTCACCTTTGTGGATGACAATAGCCCAGACGGTACAGCGGACGTGGTCAAAGCGTTGGGTAAATCCAAACCCAATGTACATTGCATCAAACGCATTGGGCGGCGCGGACTTTCTTCTGCATGTATTGAAGGTATGGCGTCCAGCAATGCGCCAATTGTAGCGGTAATGGATGCTGATTTGCAGCACGATGAAACAGTATTGCCGCAAATGTTTGAAATGGTCACAGGTGGTAAAGACTTGGTTTTGGCCTCGCGCTTTTTTGGCGGGCAAACAGCCGAAGAAGGGCTGACTAAATTCCGCGAGATGGGATCAAACGCGGCGAACTGGGTGGCCAATTTGGTCACAGGCGCCAAAATATCTGATCCGATGACCGGTTTCTTTATGCTCAAGCGCGAGCGTTTTGAACATGTGGCACCAAAGCTTTCCAGCGAAGGCTTTAAAATCTTGCTCGATATTATCGCCACGGCGCGCAACATGCGCACGCCGCTAGATATTGGCGAAGTCGGCTTTAAATTCCGCGCCCGCCATGACGGTGAAAGCAAAATGAGCCCGCTGGTTGCGGTTCAGTTTTTTGGGCTGGCGCTGTCTAAAATGACAGGTGGACTTTTGCCGGTGAGCTTCTTGCTGTTCGCAGCTGTGGGCGCATTTGGTGTGCTGGTGCATCTGGCGGCCCTAACCATTGCCAGCAGTTGGTTTGCTTTCAATTTCACCAACTCGCAACTCTTCGCCACCATCGTGGCCATGACATCGAATTTCCATCTGAACAACATTCTCACTTATGCAGACCGACAGTTGCGGGGCACAAAATATTGGCGTGGGCTTTTAAGCTTTTATGCCGTGTGCGCCATACCAGCGATTGCCAACGTGTCGGTGGCAGCGTTCATTTTTGAAACCAACTCACTTTTCTATGTGGCAGCGATTTCGGGTATTGTGATCAGCATTGTCTTTAACTATGGCATGACCCGTATCTTCACCTGGCGTGTCAAATAAATGTCTACAGAAGACAATCAATTCCGGCACAAACTGTCTGCCCCAAAAGGGCAGATCAGAAATGGCGTAATTTGGTTGATCGTCGCCACCACCATTTATCGCCTGTGGGGGGCGTGGGCCATCGATTTGGTGATCGGTGAAGCTTACTATCTAAGTTCCGCGCGACAGCTGCACTTAGGCTATTTCGATCAGCCACCCGTTTTCATTTGGGTGATCTGGCTCACCAAGACCCTGACGGGCAGCGAGGCACCGATCGTTCTGCGGCTGCCGTTCATCTTTATGTTTTCAGGCGCCACATGGATGTTTTATCGCATCGGCGCACGCTTGCATTCAGAACGGGCAGGGTTGATCACTGCCATCATCGCTAACATCCCCATTCTGTTCACCCTGTCCATTGGCTCCTGGATGCAGCCAGAAGCGCCGCTGACTTTGTTGTGGTTGGTGACCGTGTGGTTGTTGATGGACATATTCATCAGCCCAGAAAAGCGCAACGGCCTAACCAGCTGGCTGTTTGTAGGTCTGGTGCTCGGCCTCACCTTTATGACCAAATATCACGCGGTGTTTTTGGTCTATGGTACGGGCTTGTTCGCCCTGTTTAACAAAGACGCGCGCAAATGGATTTTGCACCCGGGACCCTATTTGGCCATCGGTGTAGCGGCCATCATTTCTTTGCCTGTGTTGATTTGGAACCTGCAAAATGACATGGCGTCGTTTTCATTCCAAGGCAGCCGCGCATTGGGCAACCAGTTTAGGCCTGAATGGTTGTTGCGCATGATTGGCGGTCAATTGATCTATATGACCCCTTGGATTGCTTTGCCTGCATTGTGGGTCGGCGCAAAAGCGCTGTTTAAAGGCCCCAACGCGTCCTATCCCGCAAATGCTCAGCCAAGCATGGCATACTTTTTTGTCATGCTCGCACATGGGCCGATTTTGTTCTTTACGGCTGTTGCTGCATGGTCAGACACCCAGTTTCACTTCCATTGGCAAGCGCCGGGCTACATGATGTTGTTCCCGATTTTGGGGGCAAGCGCTGCAATTTTGTGGGACAAACACCGCAAGCTGGTTTTGGGCTGGTTGGTGATTGGCGCAATGTTGAGTCTGATGGTAATGACTGCGCTCATTTCGCACACCGTCACCGGATGGGCGCGAGATTACTTCCCGCCGGGGGACGACCCAACAAACGGGGCGCTGCGTTGGACTGAGTTAGAAGAATTTTTGATCGATGAGGGGGTGTTCGAAAAACAAAACACCTTTGTCGCCGGATATTTTTGGACAGAATGCGGCATGATCGACAATGTGGTGCGGGGCAAACTTCCACTTGCTTGTCTAAGCGGTGATCCGCGCAACATTGCGTTCAATATCGATTTGGCCAAACATCAAGGGGACGATGCGTATATTGCGGCGGTCCTGTTCAGTGATGAGGCCGTATTGTTAGGTCTTTCAAAAATATTTGAAAGTGTTGAACGGGTGGGTGAGGTCACGTTGATGCGCTACGGTGCGCCAGCGATGAAACCAATCCGGATTTATAAAGGCACAGGCCTGATCGTTGATCGCGGATTTGAAAATCTGGAGACCAATTCCGTTGAATTCACCATGCTGCCACGAACGCAAATCAAATCGCTTACTGGCAAGCTCACACAAGATCCTGCAACAAAGCCGCAGACTGTGAATGTGCTGCTCGACGGCGCTAAAATCGGTGAGGTGAATTTGTCTGGTCCTGAAACTGAATTTTCGATTGCCCCACCGCGCAATTGGAAAGTGGGCATGCGCAAAGTCTTGGTGGAGTTTAATGGCAACACGCCAATTGCCGTTGAGCAACTCAAAGTTGATGTGACTGATTAACCCGCAATTCAGCGCTGCATCACTGTCTCAAAATTTTCGACGCGTTACATCACTAGCGTGCTTAGGTGTCCGATCAGCGCGCCACCAAGTGTGCCCATGACCATTATGGGGGCGTAAGCTCTGGTGATGATGGCATCAGAAAGACTGACAACAAATCCAACGATTGCGCCAACCGCCCACATAGGCAAAGGCATCGCCAAACTAGGAACGACAAAGCCAATCGCGAAACGACTGGCAAATGCTGCCGCTAGAGCTTGCCTTTTGTCCTCAAATTGCATGGGCAGCATTGTCGCCACAGCAAAAAGGCCAAAGCCAAGTCCTGCGATTATTCCAAAAGTAATGGCTGTCATGATGATCCCATTCAAGCACTAGACGAAAATGTGGCTGGCGAGCACAAATATTTGCGCAACATCAATGTTTCAACTTCGTCACTGCTGACAACAACAAATCCGTATTTTACATAAAAAGCCTGCGCCGGACTTTGGTTCAATACAATGAGCACCATATCTTTTGTTGCATTGTCAGCAATGTCGATCGCGCGTAGCAGCATATATCTACCAAAGCCTTGGCCCTGATGTTCTGGTAGCAAATAGAAGTGTCCAAGGTAGAGTTGGTCTTGTTTTGGGATCAGCGCATAGCACCCGATCAATCGGTCTTGATCAAACACTAAAGTGGTATGTTCAGGGGCAAATTCACCTGCAAATCTTGCCCGCGCCCGTTCAGGGTTAAAGCGGCCCAAAGCCTCAAGACTTGGGCGCATGGAAATCAAACGAATATCAACTAGCCGTTCGAAATCGCTCGCCGTAGCAGGCGTGAACTGTAAATTTGCCAATGAATTCATTGACTAAGCAGCTTTTTGCGCTTCCGCTTCCAGCTTTTCCCAAGTCAGCTTTTTGCGATAAATCGTTGAGGGGCTAATTTCTAGAGCCGCGGCTGCCTGTGAAATATTGCCACCAAAGGCCGCAAGCGCATCTTCGATGATCTTTTGCTCCTGCCGCCACAAGGGTTGCATTTGCTCACCAATCGATTGGGCATGGCGATTTGGAATATGGGTGTTTGGAACCGGCGTGGACGCTGGGGCTGAATGGGATTCTACATCTGCAAGCCGCACCATGCGTGATGTTACCAGTTCCCCATCATGCATCACAACGATGCGCCGGATCAGATTCTGTATTTGGCGGACATTGCCCGGCCATTCGCGATCCATAAATTGGTCAGCTGTTTCCCGATCAAAGGCGATAAACTGCTTGCCTTCTTCTTGTGCATATTGCTTCAGGAATTTTTCCGCAATCGGCATAATGTCGTCAGGTCGCTGGCGCAAAGGCGGTAGGTGAATGGGCAAGACGTGCAAACGATAGAACAAATCTTCGCGGAACTGTTTTTCTGCAATCATTTGCATGGGGTTGCGGTTCGTGGCGCAAATAATGCGCACATCCAGCTCACGGGGCAAAGCTTCGCCCACGCGGTTGATCGATTTGGTTTGCAAAAAGCGCAACAATTTGGCTTGTAAGCTCAAATCAAGTTCGCCAATTTCATCCAAGAACAAGGTGCCGCCATTGGCCAACTCTGCGGCCCCTTCGCGATCTTCCATCGCGCCGGTAAAGGCCCCTTTGGCTACACCAAACAATTCGGTTTCCATCAAGTCGCGCGGTATCGCGCCGCAATTAATGGCAATAAAGCGCCCCTCTTTGCGCGGCGAACGTGCATGTAAGGCTTCAGCGCACACTTCTTTGCCAGTCCCACTTTCACCAGTGATAAACACAGGCGCAGCAGACGGCGCAATGCGGCCAATTTGTTCGTAAATCACCTGCATTTGCGCAGATGAGCCAACAAAGCCTTCAAAATCTACATTTTCATCATTTGATTTTGGTGGCGAAAACTGGCGGCGTTTGCCATGTCGCACAGACAGTTCGTCCAAACGCTCAAACATGGTGGCTGCAGATACAGGTTTTGCAAAATAATCGTGGGCACCAGAGCGCATGGCCGCAACAGCCATAGACACCGAGCCACCATCTGACAACGCGAGGACCAGAGCGCCAGGCGCTTGGCTGGTGATGCGCAAAAGAGCAGCTTCGGGATTTGGATCAATGTCACAAAGCGTGCCAAGATCACAAATAACAATATCGAAATCGGTGGTTTTGAGGGCACTTAAGGCGCTGCGACCAGTGGTCACATGGGCACAAGGCACATCATCTCCCCAATCTTTGGAAAGGTGTGCAAAACACTCATTTTGGACCAAATTGTCACGATCAATGACGAGAATTTGGGTAGGACATGATAAGCCATTTGCAACAGGCATTATGGCATTACTCCCGATTCTGGGTCTTCTTTTCGCATTCTTGCTTGAGCCAATTCTTTAGGAATAGGGTAAACAAAGTGTTTGCAAGTGACGCATAATTGAAAATAGTTTGCTATTGAGTGAAACTTAGCCCGAATTGCCCCTCTTTGAAGCGGGGCCGTGAAATGCTATGATTGGGAATTGACGGATTCTCGTTAATAAGGGAACGAATAGTCTTGCGTGCGATCGTTTTGTTTTTTCTGGCTGTTGCCTGCCTGAGCATAGGGATAACGACCTATTTTGCGCTCGGCTTCACGCTGATCGAGTCGTTCCTTGTGACAATTGTTGCTTTGCTCGCCAGTTTTGTGTTTATCGAGGCCCTCTTTCGGCGCCGCACGGAAACCTATTTGGTCAACCAAACCGAGGCCATTGCACGCCAGCTTTCAACTGTGGCCAAAACTACTGAAATGCTGAGCGATCAAGTGAGCTTTTTGTCGGGTCTAAATATGAAAGACCGCTCTGATAATTTGGAAGCGGATGTTTCTGTGCTTGGCACCGTGGTGCGCCAACTTGCTGAGGCCGTTGCCGACATGGAAGAAGCGCAAGCGACTGCTCATGTTCGCCCCGCAACGTCGGGTCGCGAATATAACGTAGACGCCGATCGTTCGCATGGCGGCGGTTTTGAAATGGTTGGTGGTGGCGCCGCTGTCCCAATCGAAGCGGTGCAAGAAGCCCTTGCAAACAACGAAATTGAACAATTCTTGCAGCCAATCGTGTCGCTGCCGCAGCGCCGCACGTTGGGATATGAATTATTGCCTAAACTGCGCACAGATGACGGTGTGTTGCATGAAGCTGAAGACTTTTTGCACCACGAAGATCAAACCGGCACTATTGCTGAACTTGAGCAATTGTTAATCCGCCAGGCGGCGAACATAGTGCACCGCGCCAACATCACCGGCGATCCAACCAATTTGTTCGTGCCCATTTCAATGGCGCTGCTAAGAGATAAAGACGCATGTTCAACTATGGCCGGGTTACTCGCCTCAAACCGTGCGGTTTCGGCGAGCATTATCCTTACCTTGCCTGAAGCGAGCTACGACGCACTGAACAGCTCGGACAAACAATCGCTCAACGACTTGGTGAAAAGCGGCGCAAGCATTTGTTTGGACAATGTGCGCTCGTTGCGGCTTACATTCCAAGCCATGTCTGAGCGTGGTGTGAAATTTGTGAAGGCGGATGCCCAAGCATTCATCAATAACCCGCTCGACTTTACAGATTTCCATCGCGCTGACTTGGCAGACTATGTCGAAAGATTTGGTATTGGCCTGATTATGGACAACGTCACCAGCGAAGATCACGTATTAGAACTCTTGGATGACAAAATCCCATACGCGCAAGGCAAACACATCGCGCAAGCTTCTCCTGTGCGCCCTGACTTGACCAAGGCAAACCCTTCAAAACGCAGCGCTTCCCTATAAACTAAAAGGTTAAATCCAACATGACAACGTCAATTCAACGGCGGGGCCTTGGTGCTGTGCGCAGCCAGTTTAACGTCGCCTTCTGTGATGTTTGGGGCGTCTTGCACAATGGTGAACGTGTGAATGGTCGGGCGGTCGAGGCATTGCAGAGTTTTAGAAAAGAAGGTGGCGCAGTTATTTTGGTCACAAACGCGCCACGCCCTTCAGCCGAAATCGAGGGTGAATTGCTGGCGATGGGCGTACCCCAAAATGCTTTTGATGCGCTGGTGAGTTCGGGCGAAGTCACCCGTGATCTAATCGCGCAATATCAAGGCAAAAGCATCTACCGGCTTGGACCAAAAGACGATGATGGGTTGTTTGAAGGTATTGATGTGCAGTTTGGCACGCTTGAACAGGCACAGGCAATTGTTTGCTCCGACTTAGAATACGGCCGCACACCCGAAGATTACGCCCAGGAAGTGTTGGACTGGAAGGCGAGGGGCTTACCTTTCATTTGCGCAAATCCGGACAAATTTGTCGAAATCGGCGATCAACTGATTTATTGCGGCGGTGCTTTAGCAGATGTCTATAGCGATGCAGGCGGCGAAGTCGTGATGGCAGGAAAACCCTTCCCACCGATTTATGCAAAAGCCAGCCAATTGGCGCTTGCAACCCGCAATATTGCCATCAAAGATCAACGGGTGATTGCGATTGGTGATAGCGCGCGAACCGATGCAACAGGCGCGGCAAATACTGGTGCAGGGTTCTTGTTCATTTCAGGGTCAATTCATGCCCATGAATTGGGTGATCTGGACGCGCCAGATGAAACGCTGATTGAGGCTCTATTGGCCCCAACCAAGGCAAATGTGGTGGGCTATAATCCGTTCTTGGTCTGGTAGCGCACGTTTAAAACATGGCGTCCACGGCGTCTTGATCTATGCCTTCGCCCTCGTTGGCTGGCCCTTTGACCAACCGCGCACGGTTGCGTTTTTCAGTCTCACTGACCTTTGACGCGGTGGGGGTGATTTGATTGTTTTCAATCATTCGACACAAGACGCCAATGCGCTCCTCAATTACCTCAATAGTTTGAACAACACGGGTCACGCGTTGGCCTGTAAGGTCTTGAAAGGTGCATGCTTCAAAAATCGCCATCATGTGCTGTTCGACAAATTTGGCATACGACTGAGGATCGGATTTGTCAGCATCAATGACTTGTTCTGCGATGTGCATGATTGAGTTTGTCGCCACCTCTGTGGCTGAAACGATCGCGGTGAGTTCGCGACCCATTTCAGGAATGCGGCGCGAAAAAATATCGTCCGGGTCAACCTTAGAGATATCGCCGCGCAATTCTTCAATGCTGTTCAGCATTTCCTTGAGCTCGCGATACATGGATTTGTCCAAACTGCGGACCAGCGGTTTCAGCGCGGCGGTAACTTTTTCAGCCATTGCGATTACTTCACGCAGAGGAATGGCATTATCTTCTCGCGATGCGAGCTGTTCGCCATCGTCTGGAATGTTCGCATCTAGAACTTTTGCCGTGTCCATATTAAGCCACCCGCTGTTCGAACACAGATTCAATTTTTCCCTGCAAGATCTCAGAGGTGAAAGGCTTGATGATATAGTTGTTAACGCCCGCGCGCTTTGCTGCAATCACGTTTTCAGTGGCACTTTCCGCTGTGATCATAATGAACTTTGTCGCTGCGGTTGCTGGGTTGGCCCTTACAGCCCTTAACAATTCAAACCCGGTCATGGGTTCCATGTTCCAGTCTGAAATCACTAGATCAAATTTAGTGGTTTCAAATAGTTCAAGCGCGGCTTGTCCATCCGACGCTTCTTGCACATTTTCAAAGCCTAACTGCTTCAAGAGATTGCGCAATATACGCAACATGGTGGCATAATCATCAACAATCAGGATGCGCATATTTCTGTCTATTTGCATTGTTGGTTCCCCCCAGCATTTCCAATACGAACAGGCACAACCTTAGCCAAATACCTTGAAACCCATGTAAACCAGCCCCTGCGGTAAAACACGTACCATCGACTGTGGGGTGCGATTTGGAAGAACCGGTTGAGTGCTGGCTGATAAAACGTCAATATGGGAGGGGACTATTCTTGATGTCCGCCTTGTCGGGCAAAAACGTGCTTTTGAACTGGAGAACCAATGCTTGAATATAACGTTTCGGCCCATCGCGTGGATGCGAATGGCTCGGTTGCACAAACCAAAGAAGCTGAAGTCATTCTTGATACCTGTTTGAGTGGTCGCCCTGATGCTTTTAATCCAGCTGAACTGTTCTTGGCGTCTATTGCCGCTTGCATGATCAAGGGGATCGAAAGGGTTAGCCCAATTCTAAAGTTCGAGCTTGATGGTGTTAAGATCAAGCTGCACGCCAAGCGACAGGACGCGCCGCCAATGATAGTCAGCGTCGATTATGAGATTGTTGTCGACACAAAAGAGAGTGATGTCCGGCTAGAACTGCTGCACAAGAATGTCAAAAAATACGGTACGATCTTCAACACGGTAAGCAAAGCAGTGCCGCTTGAAGGACGCATGATCCGAAGCTAGGCAATTCAGGCCTCATTTGCACTTGGCTTTGATCCTATCTTTTGCGACTTGCAAATCGAATGCGAAAAGGGCAGGTTGCGGCGCAACAAAAACTGATTGCCTATTCTGCCTAAAAGGATCAACGCAACTATGGCGTTTTCACTTATTGAGGACCTTTCTCAATTCCCAGCATCTTTGCGAGGAGCGACCATTGCCATCGGCAATTTTGATGGCTGCCACCTTGGGCACCAAGCCGTGTTTGACGCCGCAAAGGAAAAGGCAAAAAGAGAAGGCAAGCCAGCACTTGTGCTGACATTTGAGCCGCACCCGCGTGATGTTTTCGCGCCGCAACCCTTCATGTTCCGCCTAACCGAACGCGACCAAAAGGCCCGTTTGGTGGAGGCGTTGGGGTTCGACGGTATTGTCGTGATGCCGTTCAATAAAGAACTGGCTGGCAAAACCGCAGAAGAATTTGTTTCCGACTTCCTTGTCGATTCGATTGGCGTAAGCGCAGTTGCTGTCGGCGCTGATTTCCATTTCGGTAAGGCGCGCGCTGGCACGCCAGACTTTTTGGTGAAATCTGGCGAACTGCACGGCTTTGACGTTAAAATTTGCGGCATGCTGGATGATGGCAGTGAGCCTGTTTCATCTTCTCGCGTGCGCGATGCTCTGCGCGCGGGCGACTTGCCAGCGGCAAACGCGTTGCTTGGCTATCATTTCTTCATTTCCGGCGAAGTCAGCCACGGCGACAAGCGGGGCCGCGAATTGGGTTACCCGACTGCAAATATCGCATTGTCGCCATTTGAAGGGCTGCAACACGGCATCTACGCGGTGCGGGTGTTGCACAAAGGAACTGCCTATGATGGCGTTGCTAGCTATGGCCGCCGCCCAATGTTTGACAATGGCAAGGCGCTGTTTGAAACCTTTATCTTTGACTTTAAAGGCGAGATTTACGGCGATGTGCTGGAAGTGGCGATCACCAAGTATTTGCGTGGCGAGAAGAACTTTGATGGCGTGGATGCGCTGATTGCGGCAATGGATCAAGATAGTATTGATGCAAAAGAAAACCTTGCCGCGGAAAAGGCGATTACTGATTTGGACGTAGAATTGGGCTTTTTTAGCAGCTAAGAGAAGCGCATTGGCCAAGCATTGGTTGACTTGATGGCATTTTGTGCATTATTTCGGTCAGCAACCAAAACCAAAGTTTTTGAGCAGATGAACGCCGAGTTTGTAATTCGCAAAATCTATCCAGCTGCGCGCAGCATTGCGTGCGCTGCGATTATTGGTGCATTTGATCCCATACCCCGAATTACCAGCCGGCCTTCGTGAGCTGACGCTATTGCGCAGTACGAAGTGTCGGGTGACCTCAAATATCGCTAATCACGCGCTTTAAGAATGGGCTGGCAAAAGCCGCCACACCAAAGCAAATGGCGACCCAATTGAAATTCCAAGATATGGATTTGATCCGAAATGACCGATAATCAAGCGCCTTCAAACGACGCGCCACAGGGCGACAAAAAAGACTATTCAGATACGCTGAACTTGCCAAAAACTGACTTCCCTATGCGGGCCGGATTGCCAAAGCGCGAACCAGCTTGGCTGCAGCGTTGGCAAGACATGGACCTTTATGGTCAATTGCGCGAAGCTTCCAAGGACAAAGAAAAGTTCACGCTGCACGACGGCCCTCCCTATGCTAATGGCAATATCCACATCGGCCACGCGCTGAACAAAATCCTTAAAGACATCATCGTGCGCTCCATGCAGATGCAGGGCTTTAACGCCGCATACGTGCCCGGTTGGGATTGTCATGGTCTGCCGATTGAATGGAAGATCGAAGAAAAATACCGCGCCAAAGGCAAGAACAAAGACGAAGTGCCGATCAACGAATTCCGCAAGGAATGCCGCGAATTTGCTGGCCACTGGGTTGATGTGCAGCGCGAAGAATTTAAACGCCTTGGCGTAAATGGCGAGTGGGACAACCCCTACATCACCATGAGCTTTGACGCAGAAGCACAAATCGCCCGCGAATTGATGAAGTTTGCAACCTCCGGTCAGCTCTATCGTGGGTCAAAACCTGTGATGTGGTCGGTGGTCGAACGCACCGCCTTGGCGGAAGCGGAAATCGAATATCACGATTACGAAAGTGATGCCATTTGGGTGAAGTTTTCGGTGAAGGCCGCTGGTGGCAATGAAGGCCAAGAAGGCTTGCTGGAGCATTTGCTAGATGCTGCGGTTGTGATCTGGACCACAACCCCTTGGACCATCCCCGCAAACCGCGCGATTTCTTATTCAAATGTCATTTCTTATGGCCTTTATGAAGTGACAGAGGCGCCAGAAGACAATTGGGTCAATGTTGGCGAGAAACTTGTGCTGGCCGACAATTTGGCCGCTGATGTTTTTGCCAAAAGCCGTGTGGAAGCTTTCAATCGGATCGGTGATGTGCCAGCCGGTGTGCTCACCACTATCGAGTGCGAACATCCGCTTGCGGGCCATGCCGACGCGTACAATCACACTATACCTTTGCTGGATGGTGACCACGTAACCGATGATGCGGGTACAGGTTTTGTGCATACAGCACCTGGCCATGGTAGAGACGATTTTGAAATCTGGATGAACAATGCCCGCGATCTTGAAGCACGCGGCATTGATCCAAATATCCCGTTCTGCGTGGATGATGGTGGCTATTACACCAAGGATGCACCGGGCTTTGAAGGCGCGCGCATCATTGACGACAAGGGCAAAAAAGGCGATGCGAACCAGAAGGTGATCACCGAGCTTGCCGCCCGTGGCAATATGGTGGCCCGTGGTCGTGTAAAACACCAATATCCGCATTCTTGGCGCTCTAAAAAGCCAATCATCTTCCGCAATACCCCACAATGGTTCGTTTATATGGACCGCGATATTGCCGGGGCAGGCGATACATTGCGCACCCGTGCGCTGAACGCCATCGACAAAACGCGATTTGAACCGGCGACGGGCCAAAACCGTTTGCGCAAGATGGTTGAAGGTCGTCCAGACTGGGTGCTGTCGCGCCAACGCACTTGGGGTGTGCCGATTTGTGTGTTCGTCAAAGAAGACGGCACCGTGCTTAAAGACGAAAATGTCAACAAACGTATTGCTGACGCTTTTGAAGTAGAAGGCGCAGACGCATGGTTTGAAGAGGGCGCGAAAGAGCGCTTCCTTGGCACAGATCATGACGCCAGCGAATGGACCTTGGTCACCGACATTTTGGACGTTTGGTTTGACAGTGGATCAACCCACGCCTTCGTTTTGGAAAAACGTGATGACCATGCGTGGCCAGCAGATGTTTATCTTGAAGGCTCTGACCAGCATCGCGGATGGTTCCAGTCTTCATTGCTTGAAGCATGTGGCACACGTGGCACCGCGCCTTATAAGACCGTAATCACCAACGGTTTCACCATGGATAAAGACGGCCGCAAAATGTCCAAATCTTTGGGCAATATCGTTGCACCCCAAGACCTGATCAAACAATATGGCGCAGATATTTTGCGCCTATGGTCGGCCTCTATCGATTTCACCGAAGACAGCCGTGTGGGCGATGAAGCGATCAAAACCACTGTTGATGCCTACCGCAAAATGCGCAACACCTTGCGCTTTCTTTTGGGCAGCTTGGCGCATTTTGATCAAGCTGAAAAAGTTGAAGCGGCAGACATGCCAGAGCTTGAGCAATATATGTTGCACCGCGTGGCACAGCTCGACAAAGAAGTGCGCGACGCTTACGCCAATTATGACTTTAAACGGGTGTTCTCAACACTGTTTAACTTCATGACGGCTGACCTATCGGCGCTTTATTTTGATATTCGCAAAGACGCGCTTTATTGCGATCCAAAATCAAGCAATACCCGCAAATCTTCATTGACCGTACTCAACACGCTTTATGAATGTCTGACCGCTTGGCTTGCGCCCATCATGGCGTTCACAATGGAAGAAGTGTGGTTGGAGCGGAACCCGGAAGAGGGATCATCTGTTCATAAACGTCAGTTTCCAACCATTCCAAGCGATTGGCTAAACGCTGAATTGGCCAGCAAATGGGCAAAAATCCGCAAAGTTCGCCGCGTTGTTACGGGTGCATTGGAAATCGAACGGCGCGAAAAACGCATCGGTTCATCACTTGAATCTGCGCCAGACATTTATGTGGCAGATGCAGACCTTTATGTAGCATTGCATGGTCAAGACGCAGCGGAAATCGCGATCACCAGCCAAGCCAATGTGTTGCAAAATGAAGGCCCTGCTGATGCGTTCCGGCTCGATGAAGTGCCCGGCGTTTCTGTTGTGCCGAAAAAAGCTGAGGGCAACAAATGCTTACGCTCTTGGAAAGTTTTACCAGAAGTTGGCACAGACCCTGACTATCCAGACGTAACTTTGCGTGATGCGCAAGCCTTGCGTGAATTGGCAGGGGCATAAAACTAATGAAGGCAAGTTTCGCACATAAGTCGATTTTTGCCTTCATTCTGGTTGCGCTGATTGATCAGTTGCACAAATTTTACATGATCAAATTTCTGGGCTGGCAGGGCGGCGAAATGATCACCGTAACGCCGTTTTTTGACTATGTTTTGGTGTGGAACCCTGGCATTTCCTATGGCCTTTTCGCCGCCATTCCGCCTTGGGGCCTTGTCGGTATTATGCTGCTCGCCAGCATTGGACTTGCCTATTGGTGGGCGACCTCAACAGCTACTTTAGTGCGCTGGGGTTTGGCCATAACCCTAGGTGGTGCGGTGGGTAACATCATTGACCGCGTAGTTTATGGCGCGGTAGCGGACTTCTTTTCGTTCCACGCCTTTGGCTATAATTGGTATATTTTTAACCTCGCAGATGTCGCAATTGCTCTTGGCCTTATCGCGTTAGTGTGGGATATGTTCACATCAAAAGGCGAAAAGGCCTAAAATTGCCTGATTTCGCATTTAGCGAAGGCAGTGCGACATAAATGGCCGTATTTTCGGTGAGTTGGAGTTAAGGACGCAAACCATGAGTTTTTCAGTTTTCAATCGCTCGGCATTGCGTGCCATCCAATTCGCAACCCTTGGCGCTTCCATTTTTGCGTTGGCGGCCTGTACTACCGTTGAGGGCACAAATGCCTTTAAAGACGGCGAAACATTTGAGCGCTCTGTCTTGACAGAAACTGCTCAAGGCCTTGGTTTGCTCGAGCGTGAGAAAAAAGAAGACGTGAAGTCGGAACGCGCGCCTTTGGTTTTGCCAAAAGACTCTGCGGTTTTGCCAATCCCTACAAAAAGCACTCAAACAGCATCTTTGCCTGAAGACAGTGACAAGGTGCTGCTTGATACGTCCAAATTGACAGAAAACGAAATCCGCTTGCTGCGCGGTGCGCGGGTTGTAGATCTTGGTGCTGTAAAAGGTCGCCCCTTTACCCCTGAAGAAATGGCTGAAGTGGCGCGTCGTTTCCGCGAACAGCGTGAATCCTACGCCAAAGCACTTCAGTCGGGAAAAAATCGTCCGCTGTATTTGCCGCCAGAGCGGTACTTTACAAAGGTTGGCGGGCAAGACTTGATTTGCTTGGCTGATAATGGCGATTTGGTACCATTAGATAGCCCATTATGTCCTGAGGACATAAGAGCAGCATTGCAAGGCAACTAACAAACCGCTACACCGCGCCAACAGTTTATTTAATCGGAGCCAAAAATGGCGACTGACAAAAAAGACGCGCCTAAAAAAACGCGCGAAGGCGAACGCATCGCCAAGGTTATTGCTCGTTCGGGCCATTGTTCTCGCCGCATGGCTGAAACATGGGTTGAAGAGGGCCGCATTGCGGTCAATGGCAAGGTGATCAGCACCCCAGCCTACAATGTGACCGAAAAAGACAAAATCACCGTAGACGGCAACCGGTTGGCGCAAAAAGAAGCTACGCGCATGTGGCTTTATTACAAGCCTGCCGGTTTGGTGGTGAGCGAAAGCGATCCTGATGGGCGCCCAACGGTTTATGATGACTTTGAACGCGCAGGCTTGCCGCGGGTTTTGACCGTCGGCCGATTGGACATCAACACCGAAGGCTTGCTGATGTTGACCAATGAAGGTGGATTGAAGCGTGTGCTTGAATTGCCATCAACAGGCTGGACCCGGCGTTATCGAGTGCGCGCGCATGGTCGCATCACCCAAGAAAAATTGGACGAACTAAAAGACGGTATCACTGTTGATAAGGTTCATTACGGTCCCATTGAAGCGTCGCTTGAGCGCCAGCAGGGCGCTAATGCTTGGATCGTGATCTCATTGAAAGAGGGCAAGAACCGCGAAGTGAAAAACGTGCTTGCTGCGCTTGGCTTAGACGTAAACCGCTTGATCCGCATGTCCTATGGCCCATTCCAGCTCAATGAAATGAAAGTCGGCGAAATCATCGCGGTGAAATCTCGTGTGCTTAAAGATCAATTGAGTGCCAAACTGGCCAAAGACGCTGGCGTAGATTTTGATGGGCCGATTGTGCCTGTTGAAATTAAAAAGCCAACACGCAACCAGTTCCAATCTCGCGGCAAACCACAAGAACCTGTTAAACCAACTGGCAAACCCGTTGGTCGGATTGACCGCCCAGTGCGCCCCGTGCGGAAAAAATACGAAGAACGGCCAACAGAAGAATTCACACCAAAGTCAAAAGTGTTCTTTGGTGACGGTCGCACCGAGTTGATTGACACGCCACAAAAGCGTGAAGAAGGCGATGATGACCGTCGTGGCGGCAAACGCCGGGACGACGACAAACGCGGTGGGGCAAAATCCTTTGGCGATAAAAGGTCTTTTGGCGACAAGAAACCCTATGGCGATAAGAGTGGTGGCCCAGGGCGTCGCGAGCCAAGCCGCGGTCAGTCAGATGAGCGCAACAAGCCAGCTGACAGGGATCGTCGACCATCTGGCGACAAAAAGCCGTACGGCGATAAAAAGCCCTATGGTGACAAAAAGACATTTGGCGATAAAAAAACTTTCGGTGACAAGAAGTCTTTCGGCGATCGTGATCGTCGCCCGTCAGGCGAACACAAGTCATTTGAAGAGCGCGGTGGCCGTCCACAATCTTCTAAGTCACGCGGCCCACGCCGTGATGACCGCACGGCAAATGACCGCCGTGGCGCGTTCGTGAAAAGCGAAGACCGTCCATCGCGTGATGATGCACGTGGTGCTGGTTCTGCACGTCCTGAAAGTCGGGGCCGTGGCGGCAAAAACAAAACTTTTGTTTCAGCCAAGCCTGATGATAGCCGCGGTTACGGCAAACCACGCAGTGGTGGACGCCCTAGTGGGGGCAAACCAGGCGGCAGGCCAGCTGGCGGCAAGCCAACTGGGGGGCGCCCATCGGGTAAACCAGCAGGTGCACGCTCAAGCAATCCCAATGCCAACCCAAATCGGCGTGCTTTGCCACCAAAGTCGCGCAAATAGCGACGGGCGAGGGGCCAAAATATGCGTATCGTAGCTGGTAAATTTCGCGGCAAAAAATTGCACTCGCCCGAAACGGATGAAATTCGGCCTACGTCCGACCGGGTGCGGGAAAGTCTGTTTAACATTTTGGCCAATCACTTTGGCCCCGCCTTTCACGAAGTGCGGGTGCTGGATTTGTTTGCAGGCACTGGTGCGTTAGGCCTTGAAGCGCTGTCGCGTGGTGCCGAGCACGCCACCTTTGTGGATACAGGCGTTGAAGCACGGGCATTGTTGCGCGAGAACATTCAAGATTTCGGCGTTGCAGGCCAAGCCCGTATGTTGCGCCGAGATGCGACGGATTTGGGCCAAGTGCAGCGCATTCCGCCGTGCAATTTGGTGTTTCTTGATCCGCCCTACAATTTGGGATTGGGTGAAAAAGCCTTACGCGCTGCCCTTGATGGCAGCTGGATTGCAGATAGTGCGATCATCGTTTGGGAAGAGGCAAAAGCCGCAGAACTAACCATTCCCGAAGGGTTGGCAGAACTCGACCGCCGCCATTATGGCGATACGCAAATCGCCATTTTGGAACGTGGATAAAGCCCCATTTCACTTCAATGTGAGCGCACAGATGGCTTTTGCCCTCTTGCCGCCACGTTTCACATATGTAACATCACTCAACCGTTTTTATTGAGGAGTTTGGTGACGTGAAATTGAGCCGCAGAACAGCCCTAGTTACAGGTGCAAGCTTTGGTGCATTAATGCTTGCTGGGTGTGACAATGCCGCAAATAGCGAAGCCAATGCCCAAACAGCTGTAACAAACGACAATACAGCAGCCAGTACACAAGAAATTACACGCACTGGCGATTTGATGAAGCCGTTGGGTTTTGAAGATCGTTGGTTGGGTGATGAAAATGCCAAGGTGACGATTATTGAATATGCGTCACCTACTTGCCCACACTGCGCAAACTTTCACGTCAATGTTTTCCCAGAATTCAAAAAAGAGTTCATTGATACAGGTAAAGTGCGCTTTGTCATGCGCCCATTTAGCCGTTCAATTTTGGATGCTGTGGTGTTCATGGTTGCGGCATGTGACGAGCCCGCAGCGGATTATTACCCGCTTGTTAGCGCCTACTTTGAAACCATGCGCACATGGGCTGTAAGCGACAATTCCAAGGCTGCGATGGCTCAAGTGGCAATAAATAACGGATTTACACAGGAAAGTTTCGAAGCTTGCTTGACAAACCAAGAGCTTTTCAAGGGACTAGAGAAGACACGTACGCAGGCTTTGGAAGAGTTTGGCTTAGAAGCAACTCCAACATTTTACGTGAACGGCAAGAAGCTGGCAGGGGTAATTTCGGTTGAAGAATTCGCCAAGGAGATCGAACCGCTACTTTAGCATCGATCGTCACCCGAAACGGGGGGCGCGATGAAGTTTTCGCGCCTACGGCTCACCGGTTTTAAATCCTTTACCGACGCAACAGATCTTTATCTGGAACCCGGACTAACTGGCGTTGTGGGCCCCAATGGGTGTGGCAAGTCCAACCTTGTGGAAGCCATGCGCTGGGTGATGGGCGAAAGCTCATACAAAAACATGCGCGCCTCGGGCATGGATGACGTGATTTTTTCGGGCAATACCACACGTCCGGCACGCAACAGTGCCGAAGTAACGCTTTACCTCGACAATAAAGACCGCACGGCACCCGCTGCGCTGAACCACGAAGATGAACTTGAAGTCACCCGCCGCATTGAGCGCGAGCATGGCTCTGTCTATCGGGTAAATGGCAAAGAAGTGCGCGCACGCGATGTGCAATTGCTGTTTGCTGATGCATCGACGGGCGCACGGTCCCCGGCGATGGTGCGGCAAGGACAAATTGGCGAACTGATTGCCGCCAAACCCAAACAGCGCCGTTTAATCTTGGAAGAAGCGGCTGGCATTTCGGGCCTGCATTCGCGCCGTCACGAAGCCGAATTGCGCTTAAGAGCGGCTGAAACCAACCTTGAGCGCGTTGATGACATCATCACAGCGGTGGATACCCAACTTGAAAATCTAAAACGCCAAGCCCGACAGGCTACCCGCTATCGCAATATTTCAGGCGATATTCGCAAAGCAGAAGCCACATTGATGCATTTGCGCTGGGTCGCGGTAAAGGTGAAAGAAAAAGAGACCGAGGCAGAGCATGCGCGGCTGGTCAATTTGCTAGCCGATGCGACCCATTTAGATCTGGCCGCGAAAAAGCGCCTTGATGCGTCTGAGGAGCAGCTACAGCCTTTGCGCCAAGCCGAAGCAGAAGCGGGCGCAATATTGCAACGTTTCCGAATTGCATTGACCCAGCTTGAAGAAGACGCCAAACGCGCCAACCAACGCAAGACCGAGCTTGAAGGCCGCTTGGTACAGGTGAAGGTGGATGCGGCGCGGGACACGGACCTAATTGCTGAAAGCCGCGAATTGGTGGCAAACCTTGCCGACGAAGAAAAACAGCTTAATAGCGACGCAGCCAGCGCCGCCGCCGACAACACGCAAGCCCAAACAGATGCTGTGCGCACCAAGCAGCTTGTATCGGAGGCTGAAATTGCCCTGCGGGAAAAAGCCGACAAGCTAAGCGAAATCCGCGCACATAAATCTTCAACTCAACGCACGTTGGACGATGCAAAGACGCGGCTGGAAAAACTAAACCAGCAATTGGACGATGTGGCGGATGAAGCCGAAAAGATCATCAAAGCTTTGGCTGAAGACAAAACCCTGCAAGCCCGCCAAGATGCTTTGGTGGCGGCGCGTCTTGAGGCGGAGCGTGCTGAAACCGACGCGGACAACGCAGAAGCAGCCACGCGGCAAGCTGAAGCAGAGTTGAACGAGGCGCGACCAGCATTAACCGCTATTGAAGCGGAAATCACTAAACTGGATGCAGAAGCGCAAGCCATTTCCAAAATGCTTGAACTGCACGACCAATCACTCTGGCCCGCCATTGTTGACGCGCTGGACGTTCAAGCCGGATTTGAAACGGCCCTTGGTGCCGCGATTGGTGATGACCTTGATGCATCGTCTGACGATGCGGCGCCGCTTTTTTGGTCACAACCGGGGGATCATGCTGGCGATGCCCCGCTGCCCGCTGGTGTTGCCCCATTAAGCCAATTTGTGCGCGGTCCCGCGTTGTTGACGCGCCGCTTGAACCAAATTGGCGTGGTGGAAAAAGATGACGGGGCGCGTTTGATGAAAGCGCTGCAACCCGGGCAAACATTGGTGACCCGTGAAGGTGACCTGTGGCGCTGGGACGGATTTGTGGCCCGTGGCGATGCACCTACGGCTGCCGCGCAGCGTTTGGCGCAGCGCAACCGTTTGGCCGATATTGACGCGGAGCGCCAAACCCGCACAGGCGCGCTACAAGACGTGCGCGCTAACGTGCAAAGCAAATCCGAAAAATTGGCTGCAAGCCGCGAGCAAGAGCGTTTGCGCCGCGAGATATACAAAGATGCCCAACGCGCCATCAGCGCCGCACAGGCGGCAGTAGAAGCCGCGCAAAAGGGCCTAGTGGACCTTACTTCGCGCCGCAGTGCGCTGGAAGAAGCGAACATTCGGCTTAAATCTAGCCGCGATGAAGCCGAACTTGTGGTCAAAGATGCCCAAAATTCGCTAGCCACTATTGAAGATGATCAAGATTTGGCCCGCACAATTGAAGCGGAAAATATGAACCTTGCCCGATTGCGCGAGCAAGCGGATCAGGCGCGGTTGCGCCTTGCTGGTTTTGAAAACGCCGCGCGAATGCGCGAACAACGCTTGGCGCGCATCGAAAGTGAACGCGGATCTTGGCAAAAACGACTTGGCGATGCACAAACCCATTTGGCTTCTTTGGTTGCTCGCCAAACCGAGATTGAAAGCCAGCTGCAAGAGCTGAACAGCGCGCCCGACCAATTTGCGGATCAGCGCCGTACCCTTGAAGATAAAATTGAAGATGCCGAGCAGGCGCGCAAACGTGCCGCCGATGCAGTGGCCTCAGCCGAACAAATGCACCGCGAACAAGATCGTGATGCGCGAGACGCCATTGCCGCCTTGTCTAAGGTGCGCGAAGAAATCGCCCGCATTGAGGAGCGTTTGAAATCACTTGGGCAACAGCGTTTGCAGGTCGAGCAAAACGTTGTGGAAACACTCAATATCAGCGCCAACCGCACCGCAGAAATTGCAGGCATTAAGCCAGAACATCAATTGCCCACCGAGGTCGCGATTGAAGCCAAACTGGATCGATTAAAGCGCGAGCGCGAACGTTTGGGCGGTGTCAACTTGCGAGCCGAGCAAGAAGCAACTGAAACACAAGAAAAGCTCGACACAATGGTGGCGGACCGCGAAGACCTGATCGCCGCCATCGCCAAATTGCGCACCGGCATTTCAAACTTAAACCGCGAGGGTCGTGCGCGGCTTACCGAAGCCTTCCACAAGGTCAATGCGCACTTTACCGAATTGTTCACCCAGCTTTTTGGTGGCGGCACAGCCGAACTGACCTTTGTCGAAAGCGATGATCCGTTAGAAGCAGGGCTTGAAATCATCGCCCGCCCCCCGGGCAAAAAGCCACAAACCATGACGCTGCTGTCTGGCGGCGAACAAGCGCTGACCGCCATGTCGTTGATCTTCGCGGTGTTCCTCACCAACCCTGCACCCATCTGTGTGCTCGACGAAGTTGATGCGCCACTGGACGATGCAAACGTCGAGCGTTTCTGCAATCTCTTAGATTCAATGCGCGAAAAAACCGAAACCCGCTTCGTGGTCATCACCCACAACCCGATCACCATGGCCCGCATGGACCGCCTGTTCGGCGTCACCATGGCCGAACGCGGTATCTCCAATTTGGTGTCGGTTGACTTGACGACAGCTGAGACGTTTTTGGAAGCGGTATAGAAAAGCCCTCACTTTCCTTCTTGCATCCCCGGACAACGAAGTGGCGTTCACGCCACGCAGGCTGATCCGGGGTCAGGTTGCAGCCGCAATGGTCTGAATTAACTCACCGTCGCCCAAACAGCTTCTCAATATCCACCTTGCTCAACTGCACATATGTCGGGCGACCGTGGATACACTGCCCTGAGTGCGGGGTGGCTTCCATTTCGCGCAAAAGCTTGTTCATTTCTTCGGCGCGCAAACGGCGGCCGGAGCGGACGGAGCCATGGCAGGCCATGCGGGCGGCAATTTCTTCTAAGCGTTCCATAACGATGGAAATATTGTCCCATTCGGCCAATTGATCGGCCACGTCATTGACCAATTTGTGCACGTCTGAATTGCCCAACAGCGCCGGGGTTTCATAAATCGCGACAGCGGCAGGGCCGAACCGTTCAAGACCTAATCCCATATGTGAAAGCGCTTCGGAGGCGTCTTCTAGGCGGGTGCAATCTTCCTCTGGCAGATCAATAACGATGGGGATCAGATGTTTTTGCGCGGGCACCGGGCCATTGTTCAATTCAGCCTTGAAGCGTTCATAAACCAAGCGTTCGTGCGCCGCATGTTGGTCCACAACGATCAAGCTGTCGTTTGATTGCGCAACGATATAATTCTCAAACAATTGCGCGCGGGCAACGCCTAACGGGTGCTCGTCGCTCATCATGTCTTGGGCGGCAGACAAGTCAGCGCTGTCCAAATCTTCCATGCGGGCGCTGGGAGTATTCAACCCATCCATGCGGGGGAAGTTGGGCGAGAGGACGGACGGGCGATAGCCATAATCGCCTTGATAATGCATGGTGCGATTGACTTGCGGATCGATGGAAGGTTGCCCCGTTTCTCCCAAACCATAGGAAGGCGATGGAGCTTGCCACGCAACACCTGGCTGAAACGCAGCCAAAGTGGCATCCGAAACTGTTTTAGAGGCTCGAAAACCCGCTTCGTCCAACGCATCCATCAAACCACGGATTACCGCCGCGCGAATGAAACCAGGATCGCGAAACCGCACTTCAGACTTTGCTGGATGCACGTTGACGTCTAAGTCAGCGGAAGGCATGTGAATGAATAATGCCACAACGGGAAAACGATCTCGGTGCAAGAAGTCAGCATAAGCGCCGCGCACGCCGCCGATTAAAACCTTGTCGCGTACTGGGCGGCCATTGACGAAATAGAATTGCGCGAGCGAATTGGCTTTCGTGTAGGTCGGCAACGCCGCCATGCCCGTCACATGTACGGGACCACGGTGATAATCAATCGGCACGGCATTGGTGGCAAAGTCATTGCCCATGATTTGGCCGAGACGGTTCTTTGCAGCGCTGTCGCCCGTCTGCGCTGGCCAATTGGTGGTCTGCCGGTCCGAGCCTTGCAATATGAATTGTACATGCGGTTCTGACATGGCCAAACGACGCATCACATCGGTGATGGCATTTGCTTCGGCGCGGTCAGTCTTTAAAAACTTCAGGCGGGCGGGCACGTTCTTAAACAGGCTTTGCACCTCAACCACGGTGCCGTGCGGCATCGGGTTTGGCGAAATCACAATGCGCGGCCCGTCAAAACTCAGCTTGAGGCCAAGTTCTTCGTCTTTCGGGCGTGTCGCAATAGTTAGCTCTGCGACTGCGCTGATGGAGGCCAATGCTTCGCCGCGAAAGCCCAGCGTTTGAATGTCGTCTAACTCATCATCTTTAAGCTTTGACGTCGCATGGCGCGAAACGCTGAGGCGTAAATCATCTTCGCCCATCCCATGCCCATTATCTTCAATGCGGATCAAAGACTTGCCGCCAGCGCTGGTGGTCACCACAATGCGCGTGGCCCCCGCGTCGAGCGCGTTTTCCACCAATTCTTTGACGATGCTGGCCGGGCGTTCAATAACCTCACCAGCCGCGATCTTATTCACCAAATCGTCGGGCAATTGCCGAATGCGCATAAGTGTTGATTCTCCTTCGTGCACAGCCTAACGCCAACGATCAGGCTTTGCATCTTTGCTTTTGATATGGCAAAGCTTCATCAACAAGCAAAGTGATGAAATGACGATCAACAACAATCTCACCCCCATGCATCAAGCGCTGGAAATGGCGCAACAGGCGGCCGCCAATGGCGAAGTTCCTGTTGGCGCGGTGGTGGTGCATGACGGGGAGGTGATCGTAAAAGTCGCCAACCGCATGAAAGCGCTCAACGATCCAACGGCCCATGCTGAAATGTTAGCAATTCGCGAAGCGTTAGATATTGTAGGGACAGGTAGATTGGCCCAGTGCGATCTCTACGTCACGCTAGAACCTTGCACAATGTGCGCGGGGGCCATTGCCCATGCGAAATTGCGGCGGGTATATTATGGGGCAGACGATCCAAAAGGCGGGGCAGTGGAAAATGGCGTGCGGTTTTTCAACCAGCCAACGTGTCACCACCAGCCTGAAATTATTGCCGGACTAAATGAAAGCGAAAGCGCTAACTTGCTTCAGCAGTTTTTCCTTGCGCGGCGATAAATGTGTCCATTTTTTCCGCCAATTTAAATTTGAATTGGTCTTTCACCGCGTCGCCTGCAGCCAAAATCTCGCGCACCCGCCAAAACTCATAAGCACCGAAGTGGCGCACATTTGGTTTCACGTAGATATCTGGCGGATAAGCACCAATGATCTGCGTGGTAATCGCATGCATCATAATCTGCGCAGCACCCATACCAATATCAATGGTTGAGGGTGTAAACCTTGGGTCTTTAAGCGTTGGATCACCGTTCACATCAACTCCGATAACAACGTCCATGCCTTGGCTGGCATGGTCCAGTGGTAGCGGGTTCACCACGCCACCATCCACCAACAGCCTATCTTCGTGGATAACCGGTTTGAAAAGACTTGGAATAGCAATAGATCCGGCCAATGCCCAATCTAGGCGGCCACGGTGAAACACAGCGGGGTGCCAAGAACGGTAATCCGTCGCGATTACTTTGAGGGGAATTTCCAGATCTCTGAAACGGCGCGGAAATCCAGCGGGTGAAAACGCATTGAGCACCCGCAACGCATCAAACTGCATGGAGATGCCATCTTGAAACATCTCTCGGATATCATAGACTTGCGTTTTCCAAAGTCGAGAGCTTAGCGAGCGCATGGAGCCCAAAACATATAGAGCGTGCTCGCGAATTTCGCGACCCTCCATACCTGCAGCCCATCCAGCGCCAATATATGCACCAATTGATGTACCTGCGATAAGGCTTGGCTTAAGCCCCATCTCGTCCATTGCTTCAATAATGGAAATATGGGCCAAACCGCGTGCTGCGCCGCCACCTAGGGCAACGCCAATTCGAGGACCGTACAAGGTCGTCATATTCGCTACCTAATGCTACTAAACTGCCCTCAGCCTACCAGACCGAAGTTAACAATTTGACGAAATGCTGCAATTTTATCACCTCTTAGACCAAACCAGTATTTAAGATGGTGCCAAATCACATCATTGTCTACTTGCTCGAACTTAGTGTCCAAATTATGAACGAGAAACATTTATTCGACGCAAATTTCGCGAACCGGCTCGTGTCCAAACAATTTCCCAATTTTGCCAATTTTCTTATTCAACCGCTTGCGTCTGGCGGAACCGATAACGCCGTGTTTCGGCTCGGAAACGAACTGGCAATTCGCATTCCAGTCGCATCTTACGCTGGCGGCCAACTGCAAAAAGAAATTGACCTTTTGCCGCGATTTTCGCACCTGCCTTTGCCAGTTCCAGAAATTGTTGGCGTAGGCGAACTATCCGCACTGTTAAACGACAAATGGTACATATATCGGTGGATTGAAGGTGAAGATGTCACCAAACAACCGCTTGTGGACTTGCATTTGCAGGCAACTTCTTTAGCAGTGTTTATTCTTGAGCTGCGCAACGTTTCCCCTTTGCCCAAATATGCTTCGGGCGAGCATAATCATTCCCGCGGTGTCGCTTTGGCGGAGTTGGATCAACCCACACGTACTGCAATTTCAACAGTCAGCGATGAGTTCGAATCCAACGTGTTGCAGGTCCTTTGGAACGACGCACTATCTGCGCAACCCCACAGCGCGCCTGCCGCTTGGCTGCATGGCGACTTGCATGCTGGCAATATGCTCGCCGATGCAAACGGAAACTTAGCTGCAATCATCGATTTTGGTTTGGCGGGGGTAGGTGATCCAGCCATTGATCTAATGCCCGCATGGTGGGTTTTTGACCGCGAAAGCCGCGACGTATTTAAGCGGGCGCTAAATGCGGGCCAAGCCGAATGGGCACGTGGGCGCGGTTGGGCGTTAAGTGTCGCTTTGAACGCGTATTCATACTATCGCGGAAGCGATAAAACACAGCTAACAAAAATGTCACGTGAAGCGATTGTGCGACTGTTGAGTGATGCAGATTAGTCTTGTCGTCAATTATCCAATTGATTGAAGGTTGCGAGGAGCCAGATGAAAACTATGAAGATTGAGGCACAGTTGTATTCTTCAGCGGTCAAGCTTATCGAACAACGTTATTCAAAAGGCTGGGGCGGTGCAGCTGCAATTCGGTTAGCAACTGGCGAGATTGTCACCAGTGTAGCGCCCGACACCGAGTTGGACGTATTATCGACATGTATGGAGCTGGGCGGTTTTCTGGAGGCGCATAAGCAAAACCAAGCAGTGACGCATAGCCTTTGTATCTTTCGCGAGAATGAAAGTGCTTCTTTCACAATTTTGTCGCCGTGCGGCGTATGCCAAGAACGACTAAGGTATTGGGGATCAGGCGTTTTGGTTGCCGTAACGAACCCCAAAAACGAAGTCATATTCAAACCATTAAGTAACTTGCAGCAACATCATTGGTCTGCGGCATATGACTAACCCCGCTCAATCGCCCGCCAAGCAATGTCTGCACGGCAAAAGCCTTCAGGCCATTCAATTTTTTCGATTGCGGCATAGGCGCGGTCGCGGGCTTCTCGTACAGTTTTGCCTTTGGCGGTGATGTTCAACACGCGGCCACCATTGGCCACCAACTTGTCGCCATCGCGTTTGGTGCCTGCGTGGAACACCATCACGTTTTTATCGTCGATATTTTCAAGGCCCTTGATCTCAGTGCCTTTTTCGTAGGAACCGGGGTATCCATCTGCCGCCATCACCACGGTTAAGGCAACGCCATCGTCAAATTCTGGCGCTTCTTCGTTAAGGGTGCCATCTGCACAGGCGCTTAGAAGTTCAACAATGTCAGACTGCAAGCGCATCATCAGAACTTGGCATTCAGGGTCGCCAAAGCGCACATTATACTCGATGAGTTTTGGGCCTCCAGCGGTAATCATCAAGCCTGCGAACAACACACCAGTGAACGGTGTGCCACGATCCGCCAAGCCTTTGATGCTCGGCTCAATGATCTCTTTGCGCGCGCGTTCAACCATTTCTGGGGTCATCACAGGCGCTGGAGAATAGGCCCCCATGCCGCCAGTGTTCGGGCCTTTGTCGCCATCAAACACACGTTTATGGTCTTGTGCTGAGGGCAAAATAACCACGTTTTTGCCATCGCTCAGGGCAAACAAAGATGCCTCTTCGCCAATCATGCATTCTTCGATCACAACAGATGCACCAGATTCACCAAAGGCTCCATCAAAGCAATCGCGCACGGCGGCTTTTGCTTGTTCAACGGTTTCTGCAACCGTTACGCCTTTACCTGCCGCCAAGCCATCGGCTTTGATGACGATGGGTGCACCTTCTTCGCTCAAATAAGCAAGGGCTGGTTCAAGCGCGTCGAACTGGCGATATTTGGCGGCGGGGACATTCATTTCATCACACAATTGATGGGTGAAATGTTTAGAGCCCTCAAGCTGTGCTGCAGCTTGTGATGGGCCAAATACTTTTAATCCACATTCGCGCAACACATCGGCTAATCCATCAACCAATGGTTGTTCTGGACCAATCACCACAAATTGCACATTTTCATCGGCGCAAAACTCGGCAACTGCTGCGTGGTCATCCACATCAAGATCAACAATTTTGCCGCAGGTTTGCATGCCCGCATTGCCCGGGGCAATGAAAAGGGTGTCGGTGTGTTTTGACTTAGAGATTGCCCATGCCAAAGCATGTTCGCGGCCGCCAGAACCAATCAGCAAAATGTTCATAATTGTTGCCCAAATCTATCAAGAGTTGCCCGTTGGCGCTCCCATATCATGTTGATTGGTGCGCGTCACCCTTGACGCAATCAAATATCCAAGGCACCAGTTCAAATATGGAAGAAATGAAAAGCAACGCGCACGAATTCACCGTCACCGAAATTTCTCAGTCGGTCAAAAAAACCGTTGAGGACAAGTTTGGCCATGTGCGGGTGCGCGGCGAAATATCTGGCTATCGCGGCCCTCATGCATCGGGTCACGCCTATTTTGCGCTTAAAGACGAAAAAGCCAAAATCGACGCGGTGATTTGGCGCGGCGTTTTTTCAAAGCTGGCGATCAAGCCCGAAGAGGGCATGGAAGTTATCGCGACGGGTAAGCTGACAACGTTCCCCGGTTCGTCCAAATACCAAATTGTCATCGAACATATCGAGCCAGCAGGCGCGGGCGCGTTGATGGCGTTGCTAGAGCAACGCCGCAAACAATTGGCCGCAGAAGGTCTGTTTGACGCGGACCGCAAACGCGAACTGCCCTATTTGCCGCTCACCATCGGCGTCATCACGTCGCCCACAGGCGCGGTTATTCGCGATATTTTGCACCGCTTGGATGATCGCTTTCCTACCCATGTGATTGTTTGGCCCGTGCGGGTGCAAGGCGATACCTGTGGCGCAGAAGTTTCTCGCGCCATTGATGGCTTTAACGCGATGGCGCCGGACGGGCCGATCAAACGCCCAGACTTGTTGATTGTTGCACGTGGTGGTGGCTCTATTGAAGATCTTTGGGGGTTTAACGACGAAGCAGTTGTGCGCGCTGCTGCTGCTTCGCAAATCCCACTGATTTCTGCGGTTGGTCACGAAACCGATATTACCCTGATTGATTATGCATCTGACAAGCGGGCACCAACGCCTACAGGTGCGGCTGAAATGGCAGTGCCGGTTAAGGCCGAGTTGGTCAATTATGTTGAAGACCTTGGCTCGCGCAGCCGCAATGCGCAATTGCGCACACTTTCAAATTTCAAAGATCGGATGCGGGCTGTTGCCGCATCGATGCCCAAAGCACAAGAACTAACAGCCACGGCGCGACAACGCCAAGACATGGCGACCTTGCGGCTCGGCAATGCGCTAAGCCAGTTCGTGCAACAAAAACGCGGATTGCTGGGGGCTCTTGCCCCGCGTGTTTCCGCCAAAGCGATTGAACAAAGACACAAAAATTTGCATGAGCGGCTCGGCACGCTCGGCCAGCGTCTGGATCAAGGGCTCAAGCAACCAACCAGCCGCGCTCGGTTGCGGCTTGATCCTTTATCCAAAGCCATGGCACCGGCGTTTCAGCGTTTGCTTGATAAACGCCAAGCCGTGTTGGAAACGCAATCAAAACTGCTCAACAGTTTGAGTTATAAAGGTGTTTTGAGCCGCGGATATGCTTTGGTGCTGGATGCAAACGGGCAGGTTGCACGTTCGGCGACGACTTTAGGCAAAGGCGATGGCGTGACGTTGCGCTTGCATGATGGCGATGTTGGTGCAGTAATTGCAGATGCGCCAGCGGCCAAACCCAAGAAGGTATCCAAACCAGATCCGCAAAAAATCGACAATGGTCAGGAAAGCTTGTTTTGATTTTTGTGCTGCGCTCTCTTATATGTGAGCGCAAATAAGAGGATAAGATGAATATTTTTGAACCCAAATTTGGTCAGCGCGAAGCAAGACTGCGCTATTTAGATGCGGACTTTGCCGTTATTGAGCCGGGACATTATGTGACCTGCGCTGTGACGGGGCAAAAAATTCCACTTGAAGAGCTCACCTATTGGAGTGTCGACAAACAAGAGCCTTATGTCGACGCCCTCGCGTCGATGAAAGCCATAACAAACTAGGCTGGTAGTAAACGTGCGTGTATTGGTTATCTCTAACGGCTATGGCGAAGATGCAATGGCCGCCGTGCTTGCACAAGAACTCTCAAAGCATGTGGACTTGGTTGAAGCGCTGCCAACCGTTGGCGCTGGAAAACCCTATGATGGGGTTTGTGAAATCGTCGGCCCGCGTGGTGATTTGGTCAGCGAGGGACACCGCAAAGTTGGCTCACTAATCAAAGATTTCCAAGGTGGCTTGGCCATTACAGCGGTAAAACACGTCAAGTTTTTGCGTGATAACCGCAACCGTTGGGACAAAGTAGTCACTGTTGGTGATATTATAGGTCCGCTCTTGGCTTTTGCAGGCGGCTACAAAGTTGACCTACATTTGGATGTCTACAATTCAGGCTTCGCGGGACAATACTCAACGGCTGAGAAGCAAGCATTGAAGCGCTGCGTGCGCAAAGTGCTTTGCCGTGATGACATTCTGGCTGGTTCATTGCGCGCTTCGGATATTGATGCTGGTTTTGCTGGCAATCTGATGATGGATACGGTGCCGGAATTGGATCTGGACGTCTCATCGATAGTCGGCGAAAAAACCGTCGTAACATTGCTGCCCGGCAGCCGCAGTCGTGCCCCACAATTGTTTGCCTTAGAAATGGAAGCGATTAACCGCTTGTCACAGCGCTACCCGTTGCTTGTTTTCGTTCCTGTTGCGGACGGTGTCGATGTCGGCGCGCTTATACAGAAAGCCGGCTTGCGCAATTTGATCGAACAAAATCTAATTGGCCCCGAGCATCTGGCGGTGTCTGCAAGTTTTGACCAGACTGAAGTTCATTTTTTCAAAAAGGGCATCGGGACTTTGGCGAAGCATTCAAGGGTTGTTGTTGGACAAGCCGGAACAGCCGGCTTTCAAAGCGCTGGTTTGGGCATACCCGTTATTGCCCTTGTGCCGGATGATGCTCGCCCGCAGCGTGTGCGGCGCAATGAAAGATTGATGGGGGAAAGCCGGATCACATGCCCTGTTGATGCACTGCAGCTCGCCAATAAACTCGAACCGCTGCTCAAAGACGCCAAAGAGGCTGAACGGCGCGGTAAGATCGGGATCGAACGCATGGGACCGCCGGGTGCGCTGGATGCTGCCGTGCGGATCATTTCTCGGGCGAATGTTTAGTCTTTTTTGTCCGCTAACTCAAAAGCCCGTGCAGTGGTGCGATCAAGCTTCATCGCCAGCTCTTTGGAATAAGGCCCTAGGTCTTTTGCAGACTTTGGTACCCAAATCGGCTCGTCGATGCACGCGGTGATGCGCGAAAACGGATGGTTGATCTGCATCTTGTCCCACACCTTATCCAAAACTGTGCGGCGTGAACTAGACACTGCATAAGGGATAATTGGGCGGCCTGAAAAGCGGGCGAGCAAGGCAATCCCATCACTCACGTTACGGCCCGGAATCGGCGGAATATCTGCGGTAATGCCAATGGATTGACCGCGTTTCATTTCCCGCAACATGGTGCGCATGGCGGCCATGCCGCCGGTGCCTTCATCTTGTTTAAAGCTTGCGCCCGATCCATCAATTGACGAGCAGCCAAAGCTCTCAGCCGCTGCGGCTACAATTTGCCCGTCTGGATGGCGCGAGGTCAAAATTGAAAGCTGATTGGCCACAGGCACCAGCTTCATGCCCATCATGCCTTGGCCATGCCAGCAGCAAAATATTGCAGGCATAAGATCGGCAGAAATGTCGTGGGCATTTGGCGGGTCGTAAACAAATTTGGAGGAGGCGGAGGTAAACCGCAAATAGCCACCAAGGACGTGCCAACCCAAAAAGCGACGAAACCCTTCGCTATCAAAAAAGCCCGTTTTTTCGGATTGGTCTACATCAGAACTCATGCGGACTATTTCTTGCCTGGTTCAAGCAAGCGGTGCATGTGCACAACGAAATAGCGCATATGCGCATTATCAACGGTCATTTGCGCTTTTTGTTTCCAAACCGCAGCAGCGGCTTCATAGTTTGGATAAACGCCTACAATGTCGACTTCGTCCAAATTGCGGAAGGTAATATCATCAAGGTCTTCAAGTTCACCGCCAATGACCAAATGCAAAAGCTGTTTTTTATCTTCGCTCATAAAGTCCCCACTTCACTTAAAAGCTAGTTATTTGTTGGGCATCCATAAATACCACGCAGCACCTCATGGATGTCGTCTTTTAAACTGTCCTCAGCCATTGCCGCAATAGCGCCATGACGAATTTCTTCCTTATTAAAGGTTGGGCGCCCACAGCAAACATCTTCAAGGCCAATGCCGCATTCATCCAAGATCAAACTTGCCGAGGCAATGTCCCAGTCTTGAGCGCCGCGCCGTGACACCGCAATGTCCAAAACCCCAGTTGCCACCTGCACCAATCGCAGGGCAAGCGAGCGTATGGCTGGGCCACGCATGAACCTTATGCCGCGTGCTTCCAATTCTCTGTGCACTGCGCCGGGCGCTGGCATGATAGGGCCAGATTTGCCAATACGTGCACGGCGTCGCAAGGGTTCGCCATTCAAATAGGCGCCACCACCAGCAATCGCTTCGTAAAGCTCATCTCTAATCGGGGCATATACGACCCCAGCGACGGGGTGACCTTTTTCGACCACCGTAATGCAAACAGTCCAGCTATCATCACCTTGTAAATAGCCGCGCGTGCCATCGATTGGATCGACCACAAATATTCGGTCTTTGTTCAGCCGGTCTAAATTGTCCGCCGTTTCTTCACTCAACCATCCATAGTCTGGGCGCGCCGCGCACAATGTTGCTTTAAGAAAACGATCAACCGCATAGTCGGCTTCAGAGACTGGGGACGCATTTTCTTTGGTCCAAGTTTTTACATCTTGACGAAAAAAACCTGTGGCGATGATGCCCGCACTAACCGCAGCGCTGCGGATCAATTCCAAATCATCTTCAAATTCGAGCACGCTGAGTTGCGGCATTGATGGCTCCTTGAAGGCTCTTTTGCCCAGTGAGACTGTTATGTGACCTTTATATAAGGCGCAAGCATGCCGTTTCGGTTAATCAGCCGTTATAGCCGGTCATAACCTGCTAACCCTCTTTGAAACAACGGAAATTTAACCTCATTTTTTAAGCGGATTGGAGAAACTCTTCTGTAGGTTAAGCCTCAACAACGAGAAGCGGAAAAATTAAAAACAGCTCTCGAGTTAACAGGAAGGCACAAGAACATGCTGCAAAGCAAAACAGATAAAGGGTCCAACGTGATCCTATTCGGCAAGAACGGGCAAACCATGCCAGTCTTTCGCCCTGCAAATGACAATGCACCTAAGGTAGATGTGAAAACCGTAACGGTTCGCAAAAAGCTATCGCAAAGCGGTGTTCCGATCAAAATCAAGGTTCCCGTATCTGAATATGTGGGCGTTGCAGTTGCAACCACCATTTCAGACGAGGGCGTGCTAACAAGCGCGATTGAATTGATCCATACCGACAGTGGTTTAAATTACCGCGTGTTTGAAGAAGAAGGTAACCACGCCGTGGTTGCTGAGTGGCAAAATTGGGGCAAAAAGCTCTCATTGCCTCTGTTCATCCGCGCCGGAAACGGAGAATTGGTGGCCTACACGCAACAAGTTGGTGGCGTGCTTTTGGGCAACCAAACAAACCGTCGTCAGTTCGCACCGCAAACGAATCGTCGCCCTCAATTCTTGAACAAACGCAAACTAGGTTTGGTTTCAGGCTAATTGCTGCAGCAACTTGGGTCGAGGTTTTGAAGCTCCAAAATTCAAAGCCTATATTCGATGAATAAGCTAAGTGCCAGTGCCAGCCCGACCCAATGATTTGCTTTAAACCGGACAAGGCAGTTCAAGCCTTGATCCGGTTTTAGCGTTACAATTTGCCAAGCCAGCAATAGCGGCACAGTCCATGCGGCAAAAAGAAATATCTTACCTACCCCAGCACCATCCGCTGCAAACCACCACAGCACCAAAGCGCCCACATAGAATGCGGCAGTGATCTCACGCGCATAATTGCCAAACAGGCGCGCAGTGGACTTTACCCCAATCATTGCATCATCTTCTTTGTCTTGCAGCGCATAAATGGTGTCGTAGCCAATCGTCCACAAAACTGACCCCGCATAAAGCCAATAGGCGGGGTAGTGCAGGGTGCCAAACATTGCGGCCCAGCCCATCAACGCACCCCAATTGAATGCAAGCCCCAAAAACAGCTGCGGCCAATAGGTGACGCGCTTCATAAACGGGTAGATCACCACAAGAATAAGCGACGAGACACCAAGCAATTTTGTGAAATCGTTGAATTGCAGCAACACAACAAGGCCAATCAGGCACTGCAAGACCAGAAAAACCAAAGCTTGTTTAACGCTGACTTGTCCAGATGGAATTGGCCGTGACCGCGTGCGTTCTACTTTGTCGTCAATATCGCGGTCAACAATGTCGTTTAATGTGCAGCCAGCACCGCGCATGGCCACCGCACCAACAAAAAACAGCGCCAAATAGTAAAATGAAAACCCCGTTTGCGGTTGCGCAACCGCTGCAAGGCCCAGACCAAACGCACAGGGCCAGAATAAAAGCCAAAATCCGATAGGCCGATCAAGCCGCGCCATTCGCAAATAGGGGCGAAGTGGGGCTGGCGCATACATATCCACCCAGTTTTTTGCGTCAGCATCTGCGACGCGATCAGATTTTTGTTCACTCATAATCACATTTTCTATATCGCTAATTAGAACGCTAATAGGCGTTGAACTTTTGTTAATCAAGCGTGAACCCTATGCCCCGCCATCACAAGAACTTAAATCGCTTATTTATCGATGCGGATTTGCGCATCTCGAAATTGTTCAAACTCGACCAACCTCAAACAAATTATTTGCTCAATGTTATGCGCAAAAAAGAAGGCGACCAAATCATCCTGTTTAACGGCCGCGATGGGGCGTTTTTGGCCGAAATCGCCGAAGCGCACCGCAAAGGCGCAACCGTTTTGGTGCTCAGCCTGGTGAAAGCGCAAACCCCAGCACCTGATATTTGGTACATGTTTGCGCCGCTAAAGTCTGCGCGGCTAGACTATATGGTGCAAAAAGCCACGGAGATGGGCGTTGGGCATCTCCAGCCTGTGATTACTCAGCACACCCAATTGGTAGGGGCTTTAAAATTAGACAAAATGCGTGCCCACGCTATTGAAGCGGCAGAGCAATGCGAAGTGCTTAGTGTGCCGCAGGTGCATGACGAGATATCTTTGGCCAAACTTATTGAGCGATGGCCGACCGAGCACGCTGGCCGCAAATTGATTTTTGCTGACGAAGCTGCGCCAGTAGACGGCGCTGCGCAAAGCTTGATGGACATCAAAGATCAGCCCATCGCTTTGCTGGTAGGACCAGAGGGTGGGTTTTCAGCACAAGAGCGCGAACTCCTGCTAAATCAGTCCTATTGCGTACCTATTAGCCTTGGACCACGCGTATTGCGGGCTGATACCGCAGCAGTTGCTGCACTGGCAATCATTCAATCAAATATCGGTGATTTACGATAAAAGGATTGAAACTATAATTTTGCCAGCTATTGTCGGGAACACTTTTTGGTCAAATTCGGGTTGGCGCTCGAACTAACGTACGGACTTTTTGATGTCAGCTTCACCAATATCCAGCCCAGTAATCGAATCAAAGGCAGATTTGATTGAAGCCCTTTCCAAAGGGTCAAAACCAAAAGCTGATTGGCGTATTGGTACCGAACATGAAAAGTTCGTCTTTGGCCGTAGGCAACACATGCCGGTCCCTTATGAAGGCGATCGCGGCATCAAGGCCATCCTTGAGGCAGTGCAAGAACAAACCAAGTGGGAGCCTTTGACCGATAAAGGCAACATTATTGGGCTTAAAGATCCAGTGGATGGCGGTTCAATTTCACTTGAGCCGGGCGGGCAGCTTGAATTGTCCGGCGCGCCGCTCGAAACGGTGCACCAAACTTGCCAGGAAACGGGCAACCACCTCAAATTATTGCGCTCCATTACCGATGATATGGGGCTTGAATTTTTGGGCCTTGGCGTTGCGCCAACGTGGTCGCTTGACGATATGCCGATGATGCCTAAGTCACGTTATAGCATCATGAAGCCATATATGGAAAAAGTTGGCACCTTGGGCACATCAATGATGTTCCGGTCGTGCACTGTGCAGGTCAATCTCGACTTTGCTTCAGAGCAAGACATGGTGAAAAAGCTGCGCACAAGTGTTGCGCTACAACCGATCACAACTGCCATTTTCGCCAATTCGCCCTTTATTGATGGCAAACCTTCTGGCTATTTGTCGTACCGCAGCCACATTTGGCAAAACACAGACAATGACCGCACGGGCATGCTGCCATTTGCTTTTGAAGATGGCATGGGTTTTGAGCGCTATGTGGATTATGCACTTGATGTGCCAATGTATTTCATCATCCGCGATGGCGAATATGTCAATTGTGCCGGTGAAAGCTTCCGTGCCTTCTTAGATGGTAAACTGCCACAACGCCCCGGCGAATTGCCAACCAAAGCGGATTGGGAAGACCATCTTTCAACGATTTTCCCAGAAGTGCGCCTAAAGAGCTTCTTAGAAATGCGCGGCGCGGATTCTGGGCCGTGGGAAGGCATTTGCGCCATGCCCGCACTTTGGGTTGGCGTTTTGTATGACCAAACAGCGCTGGATGCAGCGTGGGATTTGGTGAAGCATTGGACAGCAGAACAGCGTGATCAATTGCGTATCGACGTCGCAAAACATGCATTCCAAGCCGAAATAGCGGGCCGCAAGGTGGGCGAAGTCGCCCGCGATATGTACGAAATCTCGCGTAATGGTTTGGCGGCACGCGCCCGTGAGAATTGGGAAGGTTTTGACGAAAGCGTATTCTTGCACCCGATTGAGCGCGCACTTAAAACTGAAAAGAGCCCAGCTGAACATATGCTTGATGCCTACCGCTCTATTTGGGGTGGGGACATTGATAAGGTTTTCACTGAGCGCTTGTTTTAATCGCCAAGTTCCTCTGACAAAAAATCAAAAACCCGTCTTATGCGTCGACTGGTTTTAAGTTCTCTGTGGGCGACTAACCACACAGGAAATTTAAGAGGTTTGAAATCGTCTAAAACCCGTTTTACTTTGGGTTCGAGGTCGCCAATCGCCGCGTCTGCAACACCAATGCCCACACCATTTTTCACCAGTTCCCACATCACCAAATAGCTTTGGGTTAAAACGGGAAAGTTCTTCTGGGTGAGGGACAGACCGTGCGCATTTAGCCCCTGCATCACCACATTGGTGTGATCTAGGCTGATAAAGTCAGCCTTTTCAAGGTCTTTTGCCGTCTTCGGATTGCCGATTTTCGCTAAATATTCAGGCGTTGCATAAAGCTGCGTGTGCATTTCAAACAGCTTCTTTGCATAAAGGTCTGGCTCAGACGGTCTGAAATTGCGCAACGCGATATCAGCCTCGCGGCGCTGTAAATCGCTAGCCGAGTTTGAAACAACAATTTCCACTTCAATCAGTGGCTCCAATTGTCGCAATTTGGCAATGAGCGGCGGCAAAACAACAGCTGCGTGGGTTTCCCCAGCGCCAATACTGACAGTGCCCCCAATCGACTGGGCTTGCCCGTGGGCGCAAAGCGAAAATTGGTTTGCAGCTGTCCCCATGGCGCGGGCAAATTCGAGTAGTTCTAATCCAGAAGGCGTCAGCTTAATGCCACGCCCATCCCGCTCAAACAAAGTAAGGCCAAGCTCTGCCTCAAGCGCCTCGATTTGGCGACCCAATGTCGGTTGCGCTAGACCTAATGCGCGGGCAGCGGCAGAAAGCGAGCCTTCTTCAGCAGCCACCAAAAAAGCCCGTGTGCGGTTCCAATCAAATCGAACAGATTTCCATTCCATGCATTTATGCATATCAGATGTAGTAAATTCGTCAATTACGTTGAGGGTTATTGCCTGATACGTACTGCGCAAAGATGTTCAAAACGAAAGCGGAAACCATGCCCCATCAAGCAAATGACATTGCTGCAGCCAGAACTTATGGCTTTGCATTCATAGCCACGTTCCTTGCGTATGGCATCGGCACGGCGATGATGGAAAGCATGTTTGCCGCTGAGGATCCGATAAGCGCCATACTAGCAGAACGAACGACGTTTATTTTGTCGATTATCCTAACGGTGGTCATCCACACATTGGCCAACATGTGCCTTGCGGTGATCATGTACAAGATTTTGCAACCATTCGGCCGTTTCCTGCATGTTGCCTATTTGGTCTTTGCTGTAATCGCAACAACTACATTGATGGTTGGGGGCGCATTGCTGGCGCTGGCTTTGCCATTAAGTGAAAACCAAACTCTGGATGCAGTGCAGGCAATTGCATGGATTAAGCTTCTGCACAAAAGCAATTTCTATCTTTATCAGGCTGGCATGACCATTTGGGGCATAGGCGGATTATTGATGTGCATCGCGTTACTGCGCAACAAATTGGTGCCTATGGTGCTGCCACTTATGGGTTTAGTTGGCTATTGTGTGTTTGTGGTCGGCACACTGTCTGAATTCTACGGCAGCGGCATCGGTGTTATGCTGTCGCTACCCGGCGGTCTGTTCGAAATTGCCTTAAGTGTCTGGCTGATCATCAAAGGCTTTGACTATCGATACATAAACAGGGTGAGCGCAGCCTAGGCTGCGCTCTCTATTACCGTTTCAAGACTGTCTTTAATATGCTCGGCCAACGCGCTATAGATGCCACCATAGGCGGTGCTTGCCCGCAGCATCGCAATGTCAGCATCAGGGATCGAGGGCATTCCATCTTCTGGTCCCAAAATGCGCATATCGGCCGTAATCGAGCTTTCGCACAACAGACCAACCGCTAGCCCGGCATTGACCGCACTGGTGATTGCTGTAGCGTTGGACGACGTATAAGCGATCCGAAAATCTATATTCGCTTCGGTCAGTGCATCTTCTGCTGACAACCGCCAACAACAATCTTTATTGCCGCAGGCGATGGGCAAAGGCGACATTTCTGCCGCTTTTGAATCCTTGCCCACCATCCAATGCATAGGTTCAGATCGTAAAAGCTCGCCAAACTTGTGGCTGGTCCCTTGGGTGAAAATGATCATGTCATATTTGCCCGACTGCACTCCAACCAGTAATTCTTCGGAGGGTTGGCACTTAACGTCGATCTGAATTTTAGGGTGTGAACGCTGAAACGAAGACAGCAACAACGGCAAAACACGCACAGCATAGTCGTCCGGAATGCCAATTCGAATGGTGCCGGAAAGATCTTCTTTTGAAAACAGGTCGACAATATCCGCGTTAATTTGAAGCATACGCCGCGCGCGGTGGTAAAGAGTTTCGCCTGCATGAGTAAGCGTTACTCGGCGTCCTTCACGCACCAAAACGCTGGTGCCTAGTCTTTCCTCGAGCCGTTTAATCTGCATAGAAACGGCGCTTTGTGTTTTGAATACACGCCTTGCTGCTTCAGTGAAACTGCCGCAGTCCGCAATGACTGCGAAAGTTTGTAATTGGTCCAAATCTAAGGGCGTCGCCATCTACATCACCAAAATTGATCGTAACTATAAGTTCTATTTGTTAGACGAATGGAGCAAATGTCAATATCTTGAAAGCTGTAAACAGGTTTTGCCGCTATTCTGGCAATTCAAACATCTTGGAGATTTGATATGGCGTTTGTTTCAACAGGCCGTCGTTCAGGTTTCAGCTCCACCAATTCACAGCTGACAAAACTGGCGACAGACTTTTCACTTTTTATGGAGCGCATCGTGCTCTCATATCGCCAGCAAAAGACGTTCAACACATTGAACGCGCTAGAGGCGGGGCAGTTGGCCGATATTGGTCTAACTAAGAGTGATGTTCATGGATTGGTTGAGTTGGGCCACGATCAGGCGATTTGGCGCCTGAACACTGCCCGCAAGCGTGCGAGCAAGCTATAGCCAAATGAGTACTACCCCCCCCAAAAAAAACTTTGCCGAACCCACAAGCCCAAAAGCATGTCGGTTCGGCACTTTTTTAGGTGGTAACAGGAGCGGCCGTTGCACCCTGTTGCTCCGCCGTTAGCTTTTTGATCAGTGCAAAAGCCGAGATGATGGGCAGTACACCAAATACCACGGCGCCTGCTGCAATCCCCCAATAAATACCAGGAAGACCAGCCCATTGGGCTCCAAAATAGACGAATGGCACAACACCAAGCGTCTGGCGCGACCAGTTGAAGATTGTCGCATATAGCGGTTTGCCCAAATTGTTGAACGCTGCGTTGGAAACAAACAACAAGCCATTGAACAAGAACGACCCGGCCATAATGGTGCAGAACAAGCGGATCACCATTTCCATGTCGCCCGTAGCATTGTAGGTGCGCACAACATAGTCTTGCGCAAGGTAGAGCAGCGACCATGCGACCAAAACATATACCAGATTAAACAACACACCATCCATCAGCGCTTGGCGCACACGGTCCATTTTGGCCGCGCCAAAGTTCTGCCCAATAATAGGCCCAACTGCGCCAGATAGCGCAAAGATTACGCCAAAGGCGAGGGGAACCAAGCGGTCAACAACTGACTGACCCGCAATGGCGGCGTCGCCAAAGTCTGCAACACCCTGCGCAATCAAAAACGCGCCAACCGGCGCGGCAAGGTTGGTTGCAACAGTAGGCAATGCAATTTTGAGAATGTTTCTAAGATCTTTGCCAAATCGATCAAGCGTTGGCATGGCTACCATATTGTGAATGCCAATAACGAAATAAAGTCCCAAGGCGGCAAAGGTAACGCGCATAATGGCAGAAACTACCGCGGCGCCAACCACATCCCAGCCCAACACAAAAATGAAAATTGGATCGAGCGCAGCGGTAAGCGCGCCACCAATAAGGGGCAAATACATCGAGCGCTTTGCATCGCCTTTGGAGCGCAACAAGCCCATTGTGACCATGCCAACGCCCAAGAAAGGCATTGAAGGCAACACAATATACAAATAGGTCCGTGCATAATCGAGGGCCTCACCCTCAGCCTTGAGCAAATCCATCAGCCAATCGGTCAGCAAGAAGCCAACAATGGCGACAATTATGCCAAAGGCAAAAGCGGATAAAAGCGACGTTCCAGCGTATGAGCGCGCAGCCTCATCATCACCTGCGCCAATCGAACGTGCCACCATGGCGGACGCACCGATCATAAACCCAACAGACAGGCCAATCACGAACCCAAGCACATAACTTGCCCGGCCAACCGCCGCGGTTTGAGCCGCGTCATTTAGCTGCGAAATATAGAAAAGTGTAATGGCGTCTACAAAGAAGATCGCCATCAACCCAATCGCGGATGTTGCTGTCATAACAACAACATGGCGCATGGTGGAACCTTCGGTAAAAACGGCTTTCATGCCGCCAGTGCTCGGCTTAGTCATTGTGTGGCTTTCATTTGCTGGCGACACACAATAGCCCCGCCTAACCAGATCAGGCGTAGTAAATGATCCTTTGTTGCCAAAAGATCAAGTCACCAATCGTTGATTTTAGCCCAGCAATTTCGATGAGCCGCCTAAATTAGGGCAGTTGGTCGTAGCCGTCACTCAACCCGTTTAGCGAAACAGGAATGCCAATACCTTCTTCAGGGGTTTTAAAAATCACGAACAAAGCACTTTGGTTGATGCGCAGTTGCTCAAGACTTGCGTCGTCTAGTGCAACTTCGGCCACACAGCCGCTTGGCAAGCAACGCACCCACGGCATCCAAACCATGTCTTGATTATCAAGCTTCACACCCAGATCTTTTGTCAGCAGCACACCGAGCGGCGCCCAAACGCGCAATAGCGTATATTTGGCGTCGGCGGTTTTGATCACATAGACATTGAGTTTTAAGCCAGACTGAGAATCGTCGGAAACAATTTGCACCAATGCGCATTGTTCAAAACTAGCGCCAGGCGGGTTTTCACAAGTGAGTTCCCAATCCCCATGCCGAGACTTCAGCATCCCTTGCGCAAAAACAGTTCCACTGACCAATGAAAAAAGGCCGATCAAAGACACAAGAGCGAAGATACGAGCAAGCAAAGTGATTCCCCAGACATAAGAGTATTGTTTTATATGTTTTTGCGCGTAACGAGCACATTAGTCAATTTGGCCAATGCCTTTCACACGCCTATTTCATGATGATGGGAATGCGGCATCATCGTGACTTTGACGGGTTTTTCACAAAATATAGGCAAAAACAGTGCATTTTTATACTCTTGCGGGCATTTGACGCACTATTCTGTACTCAATTGGAATTGCCTAAATTGTTCTGATATGATTTACGTCAGCAATGAGATTCTGCCAAATTTGGGGATGGGTGAATTGACAAGCGGAGGGTACTCCACTTATGCGTATGCCCAGCAATTAGGCGTTAAACATGTCGCAAAGGGAGACTGACGTGAGCAAACTTCTTGCACGTCTGGCTAAAGTCATATCAGTAATCGTCGCTTGGGCTTTGCCCGCAACCGCATTTGCCCAAGAAGCTGGTGACCCAGTAACCGGGCAGCCAACAGACGGGGCGATAGGCTTTCAGCCATCCGTAACCACCATCATGGACGCAACTGCAGCATTCCATGACGGCCTGCTTATGCCGATTATCACCATCATAGTGATTTTCGTAACCGCGCTATTGATCTGGGTCATGGTGCGTTACAATGCAAAAGCAAATCCAAAGCCAGCGCGTTTCACGCACAACACTGCGATTGAAATTGCATGGACAGTCATCCCAATTCTTATTTTGATTGTGATCGCTATTCCTTCATTCGGCGTGTTGTCTGATCAAATGACAACTCCAGATGGCGAGCGCACATATTTGGGCAGTTCAATCTTCTCGCGAGAAGGTGGCGAAAAAGTGCCAGCGGCGGAAATCACAATTACTGCGACAGGCGTTCAGTGGTCTTGGACTTACACCTACAACGATCTGGATGAAGCTACGTATGATTCATACATGCTTTCAGAAGAAGACATCGCTGCGCTTAAGCCAGGTCAGCCAAAACTGTTGGCAGTTGATAACGAGCTTGTTGTACCCGTGAACACAACTGTTCGCATGTTGGTAACAGCAACTGATGTTATTCACGCGTTCGCCGTACCAGCTTTTGGTATCAAAACTGACGCGGTGCCAGGGCGGATCAACGAGACGTGGTTCAACGTGCGCAAGGAAGGCATGTATTACGGCCAATGTTCTGAGCTTTGCGGCAAAGACCACGCCTTTATGCCAATTGCGGTACGCGTCGTATCAAAAGAAGAGTATAAAGCTTGGTCTGAAAAGCTAAAAGCTGAAGATGACGTTGAAGCGGCCAACCTAACATTGGCAAGCTTGAACTAATCGTCGATTTTAAGATTTAGGGGCTCTTCGTCTGTTAAAAGAATGGGCGAAGAGTTGAATGGGAAAAAGGCAAGGAAAGCAAATGGCAACCGCAACTGCTGACCATGATGCGCACGCAAACCCGACGGGTTGGAAGCGCTATGTATATTCAACAAACCACAAAGATATTGGTACGATGTACCTTATTTTCGCGATTGTCGCGGGGATTATCGGTGGTGCTCTCTCAGGCTTTATGCGTTGGGAATTGGCAGAACCAGGTATTCAAGTCTTTCCAGGGCTTGCTTCAATGGTTTATGGCCACGAGTGGCAAAGTGCTGCAGCGCTAGACGCTGGCAAGCACATGTATAACGTGTTCACCACAGCTCACGGACTGATCATGGTGTTCTTTGTGGTTATGCCTGCGCTCATTGGCGGCTATTCAAACTGGTTTGTGCCTTTGATGATCGGCGCGCCGGACATGGCGTTCCCACGTATGAACAACATCTCTTTTTGGTTGTTGCCTCCAGCATTCATCTTGCTTTTGATGTCAATGTTCTTCGAAGGCCCTCCAGGCGGCATGGGTACAGGTGGCGGTTGGACCGTTTACCCACCATTGTCGACAAGTGGTCAGCCTGGTCCTGCAATGGACTTTGCAATTTTGTCGCTCCACATTGCTGGTGCGTCATCAATTCTAGGCGCGATTAACTTCATCACCACAATCTTCAACATGCGTGCACCAGGCATGACCATGCACAAGATGCCATTGTTCCCATGGGCAATTCTTGTAACCGCATTCTTGTTGCTGCTTTCACTTCCTGTTTTGGCTGGTGCGATCACCATGCTTTTGACAGACCGAAACTTTGGCACCTCGTTCTTCTCACCAGATGGAGGCGGCGATCCAATCTTGTTCCAGCACTTGTTCTGGTTCTTTGGTCACCCTGAAGTGTACATCATGATTTTGCCAGGTTTTGGTATCGTGTCGCACATCGTTTCGACATTCTCCAAAAAGCCAATCTTTGGTTACTTGGCCATGGTTTACGCGATGGTGGCGATTGGTTTCGTTGGCTTTATCGTGTGGGCTCACCACATGTACACCACAGGTATTTCGCTTGATACACAGCGCTACTTCGTGTTCGCTACAATGGTTATTGCGGTGCCAACAGGCGTGAAAATCTTCTCTTGGATCGCAACAATGTGGGGTGGCTCATTGTCATTCCGCCCACCAATGCAGTGGGCTATTGGCTTCATTTTCTTGTTCACCGTTGGTGGTGTAACTGGGGTTGTTTTGGCCAATGCGGGCGCTGACCGTTCATTGCACGACACTTACTATGTGGTTGCTCATTTCCATTATGTGCTCTCACTTGGTGCTGTGTTCTCAATCTTTGCGGCTTGGTACTACTGGTATCCAAAAATGTTTGGCCACATGTATTCAGAAACCCTTGCAACTGTGCACTTCTGGGTGATGTTTATCGGCGTGAACTTGATTTTCTTCCCGCAACACTTCCTTGGGTTAAACGGTATGCCACGTCGCTATATCGATTATCCTGAAGCGTTTGCTTGGTGGAACCAAGTTTCGTCTTGGGGCTATGTCGTGACCTTGGTTGCTGTGATCATCTTCTTGATCACCATCGTTGAAGCCGTCATGAAAAAACGCCCAGCTGGTGATAATCCATGGGGCGAAGGTGCAACTACTCTTGAGTGGACTTTGCCTTCACCACCACCATTCCACCAGTTCGAAACACTACCAAAAATCAAGTAGTGGCTTTAAATCCGTCCCGCCGCGCATCAGCGCGGCGGGATCTTACAACCGATCAAGGCATGATCCGATAATGACATTTGTCAGTGACCAAAATGAGAGACCGCTATATTCTTCTGCTGATGTGGAAGACTATTTCGCGTTGCTAAAACCGCGCGTGATGTCACTTGTTATCTTTACAGCCATTGTGGGCTTGTTGGTTGCACCGGGCGCGGTTCATCCCTTGATCGGCTTCACCGCAATTTTGTGCATTGCAATTGGGGCCGGGGCCTCTGGTGCGCTGAATATGTGGTATGATGCCGATATCGATGCAATCATGAGCCGCACGGTCAATCGTCCAATTCCAGCTGGCAAAGTCACCAAACAAGAAGCCTTGGCATTTGGCTTGGTGCTCTCTGCTTTTTCTGTGCTGACATTGGGCTTGCTGGTCAATTGGGTGGCCGCCGGATTGTTGGCGTTCACAATCTTCTTTTACGCTGTGATCTACACTATGTGGCTCAAACGTTGGACGCCGCAAAACATCGTCATTGGTGGTGCTGCGGGTTCCTTCCCCCCAATGATCGGTTGGGCGGCTGTAACGGGCACGATCACCATTGAAAGCGTAATTCTGTTTCTCATCATCTTTTTGTGGACCCCACCTCACTTCTGGGCTTTGGCGCTGTATAAAAAAGGCGACTACCAAGAAGCGGGCATCCCGATGTTGCCAAACGTAAAAGGTGAGCGCGCAACGCAAAACCAAATTCTGATCTATTCGCTGCTTTTGGCCGCCGTGGCGCTTGCACCTGCTTTGCTTGGCTTCGCCAGCTATGCTTATGGCGCGGCTGCGGCGCTTTTGAGCGCAGGCTTCGTGTTTTACGCAGCTATCCTTTGGCGCAAAGACGATCTGGTCGAAATGAAAAAAGCAGCCCGCAAGCTGTTTGCCTTTTCGCTGGTTTATCTCTTTGCAATTTTTCTTGTGTTGGCAGCCGATATGGGCGCAACCAAAGTGCTTGGGAGCATGATCTAATGTCTGAACTGACACCTGAGCAAACCGAAGAACTAAAGAAGCGTCGTCGCAAGCGTTCAATCGCTTTGGCGCTCGTGCTTGGTGCACTGGCGATTCTGTTTTATGCGGTTACGATTGTGAAGATCGGCCCTGCTATCTTCCAACGCCCGCTTTAAGGACTATTGATGGCCAACGTAAACCTTACAGCTCCAACACCTGATGCGCGCAATAAGAAGCTTGCGATCATATTGTTGTGCGTGGTTGTGGGTATGGTTGGAATGGCCTACGCAGCAGTGCCGATTTACCAAATCTTTTGCCAAGTCACAGGATATGGTGGCACGACGCAACGCGCGGACGGTACCGCCGCTGTTGGCATTATCGATCGGGAAATGGGCGTTCGCTTTACCGCAAGTGTTGATGCAGGTCTGCCCCTCAAGGTGCAACCGGCAAAAATGTCTTTCGACAAAGTCGGCTCAAAAGTCACGGTTGTTTATACCGCCACAAATTTGAGCGATCAGCCCCTTAGCACAACTGCTGGATTTAATGTGGTTCCAGATGTTGCAGGGTCATATTTTAACAAGATCGAATGTTTTTGCTTCACCGAGCAAACTTTAGCGCCTGGTGAAGTTAAGGAGATGCCGGTTATCTATTATTTAGACCCGGAGTTGGATTTAGACAAAGAGCTTGATACCATCAAGGAAATCACGCTCTTTTACGCATTTCATGCTTCGTAAGGATTGGGAGAAGCTTAATGGCGGCACACGCTAAAAATCATGATTATCACTTGGTTGATCCAAGCCCTTGGCCATTTATCGGCTCGGTTTCCGCATTTGTGATGGCGGTTGGCGGCATCTACTGGATGCGTGCTGACGTGCCATGGGTGTTCCTGATTGGTCTTACTGGTGTGCTTTACACCATGTTTGGTTGGTGGGCAGACGTTATCAAAGAAGCGCACGCAGGCGATCACACACCAGTTGTACAATTGCACCACCGCTACGGCATGATCTTGTTCATCGCCTCAGAAGTGATGTTCTTTGTGGCTTGGTTCTGGGCCTATTTCGATGCGTTCTTCTATTATGACGAGATCCAGCAAATTGGCCGTGTCGCTGCAACAGGCGGCCATTGGCCTCCGACTGGCGTTGAGTTGTTTGACCCTTGGCACCTGCCAATTTTCAACACGCTTTTGTTGTTGACCTCAGGCATGACCGTTACATGGGCACACCATGCAGTTCTTGAAGATGATCGTGAGGGCCTCAAGTGGGGTCTCGTGCTCACTTGTATTCTTGGTGCAGTTTTTACCGTCGTTCAAGTCATCGAATATGCCACAGCAGGCTTTAGCTTCTCTGGCAATATTTACGGTGCGACCTTCTTCATGGCAACCGGTTTCCATGGCTTCCACGTCCTAATTGGTACAATCTTCTTGGTGGTTTGTTTGCTTCGTGCGCTGAAAGGGCACTTTACCCCTAAACAGCATTTGGGCTTCGAATTTGCTGCATGGTATTGGCACTTCGTTGACGTGATCTGGCTGTTCTTGTTTGCAGCCATTTACGTCTGGGGTTCATGGGGCGTGGCTGTCGGCCACGGCTAAGCCGAACCTTTCGAATTCAAGGCGCGGGACTGTCTCCCGCGCCTTTTTTGTTTGTCCAATTGGAAACCACCCATGTCGTCAAAGACCAATCGCAATTCAACTCTTGGCACTGCAATTTTCTTGGCGGGCATGTTGGGTGCAGCACTGCTGTTCGCCGCGTTGGGCTATTGGCAGATGGAGCGTTTGGCATGGAAAGAACAATTGATCGCGTCAGCGACCCAGCGCGCTGCTGATGCACCTGTTCCTATTCTGCCTATCAATGAATGGGCCGCGCTTGATCCAGAGTCTATTGATTTCCAACCCGTCACACTAAATGGTCGATTTCTCGACCAAGGGGAAGCCCGCATTTTCATTTCGCTGCCGCAGAAACGTGGCCGTTACAGCGGTCCAGGTTATTGGATTGTTACCCCGTTCGAGTTGGCCGATGGTGGATTGGTTTACGTCAATCGTGGTTTTGTGCCGCAAGAACTGGCATTTAATACAGGCTATGCAGCTGCACCAGTTGGCCCCATGCAAATAGGGGGCATATTGCGCAAACCGGAACGGGTAGGGGCGGCTACATTGGAACCAGATTTGGCGAAAAACGTGGATTGGGTCATCAACCCCGAAAGACTGTCTACTGTCCTGTTTGATGATCTTGGCACCGTCGCGCCATTCTATGTGAACTGGCAGCCGACTGAGCCGATCGAATTGCCCCAAGCAGCGAAAACGGGCGAGATCGAGTTTTCCAACAAACATCTCGAATATGCTCTTACATGGTTTGCACTGGCGGGAATGACGCCGATATTGCTGATTTTCTGGTTGTTGTGGCGCCGGAAAAACCAAAAACTTGCAACTGAACAAAGCGCGGACTAGTGTGCGCGCGAATTATTTCACGGATTGAATTATGCAATATATCAGCACACGCGGCCTCGCGCCGCGCTTGGGATTCTGTGACGCAGTTCTAGCAGGGCTGGCGCGCGATGGCGGATTGTATCTACCCCAAACTTGGCCACAAATGGACCATGCCCAAATCGCGGCTATGGCCAACAAGCCGTTTGCTGATGTGGCCTTTGAAGTGATCTCGCCATTTGTCGACGGGGAAATTCCCGCTGATAAGCTGCGCCAAATGCTCAATGAAGCCTATGGCACATTCCGTCATGCCGCGGTTGCCCCCCTCGTTCAAACAGATGAGGGCCACTTTGTGCTTGAACTGTTCCACGGACCAACATTGGCGTTTAAAGATGTGGCCATGCAGTTCTTGGCCCGGGTGATGGACCACATTCTGGGCGAACGCGACCAACGCGCCACCATTGTTGGCGCCACCTCCGGTGACACTGGCTCCGCCGCTATCGAAGCGTTCCGTGGGCGTGAAAATACGGATATTTTCATCCTGCAGCCAAAAGGAATGGTGTCGCCTGTTCAACAGCGCCAAATGACCACGGTGCTGGATGCAAACGTGCACAATATCGCGCTTGAAGGTAACTTTGACGATTGCCAAACCATCGTCAAAGACATGTTCAACAACCACCACTTCCGTGATGGGGTTAGCCTGTCGGGTGTAAACTCAATCAACTGGGGCCGCATTGTTGCGCAGGTTGTTTATTACTTCACCTCCGCCGTTGCACTTGGTGCGCCACACCGCGAAATCAGCTTTACGGTGCCAACCGGTAACTTTGGCGATGTGTTCGCAGGCTTTGTGGCGCAAAAGATGGGTCTGCCCATCAAGCAATTGGTGATCGCCACCAACGAAAACGACATTTTGCGCCGCACCATGGATACGGGCCGTTATGAGATGGACGGCGTTTCCCCAACAACCAGCCCGTCAATGGACATTCAAATTTCTTCAAACTTTGAGAGATTGTTGTTTGAAGCCAATGATCGCAATGCAGAAGAAACCAAAGCGCAAATGGATGGGCTAAAACAGTCCGGCAGTTTCGCGCTGTCTGAAAAAGCGTTGAACGCCATTAAATCAAAGTTTGAAGCGGGCACATCTGACCAAAGCCAAACGGCAGCGGTTCAAAAATCAGTACTTGAAAATTCGGGCTATTTGATGGATCCGCATACTGCAGTGGCTTACAAAGTCGCACAAGAATTTGCACAATCCAATGTGCCCATGGTGACGCTCTCAACAGCGCACCCAGCCAAATTCCCAGCCGCTGTGAAAGCAGCCACACAAGTGAATGCGGCATTGCCCGCATGGCTATCCGACCTTTATGACCGCGAAGAGCGTTATGACGTGTTGGAAAACGCACAAGATGCGGTCGAGGTCTATATCAAAGCCCGCGCCCGTGCCAACAAGGAGCAATAATTTGCCAGTTCGTTCGACCACACTTGATAACGGCATGACCGTTATCACCCATTCAATGCCAAGTCTTGAAAGCGCATCAGTTGGCGTATGGGCAAAGGCAGGGTCGCGTTGCGAAACTGCTGATGAACAAGGCATTTCTCACCTGTTGGAACATATGGCGTTTAAGGGCACAACAACCCGTTCATCGCGCCAAATCGCAGAAGAAATCGAAAATGTGGGTGGCGATGTTAACGCCGCAACAAGTGTTGAAAACACGGGTTACTTCTCCCGCATTTTGAAAGAAGATGTGGGTCTTGCCGCCGATATCCTCTCGGACATTTTGCAAAATTCTTTGTTTAGTGCTGAGGAATTGCAGCGCGAAAAACATGTAATCGTGCAAGAAATCGGCGCAAGCCATGATGCCCCTGACGATTATGTATACGATCTCTTCCAAGATGCAGCCTTTCAAGATCAGCCTATTGGTCGATCTATACTGGGCACCGTTGAATCAGTTGAAGGCTTCAGCCCAGATGCGATCCGCTCGTATATGGAGCGCACCTATGTCGGCGATTCAATGGTCATGGCCGCCGCTGGCAATGTGGACCACGATCAATTGGTGGACATCGCGGCGAAAAAATTTGAAGGTCTAAAGCCAACTGGTGCACCTGAGCCAGTTGCGGCACGATATGATGGTGGCGACGTTCGGCTTGAACGCGATCACGAGCAAGCACATGTGCTAATTGGGGTTGAAGGGCGCGCCTACCATTCAGACGGGTTTTATGCCAGCCAGATTTTGGCCAGCATTTTAGGCGGTGGCATGAGCTCGCGCCTATTCCAAGAAGTGCGCGAAGAACGCGGCCTATGTTATTCAATCTATTCCTTCCACTGGGCGTTTGCTGACACAGGCCTATTTGGCGTTTCAGCAGCCACGGGTGGCGAAGACCTTGGCGAACTGGTGCCAGTGGTCATAGACGAGTTGAAACGTGCATCTTTGGACATCACCGAAGCCGAAGTTGTTCGGGTCCGCAATCAAATCCGCGCGGGGCTTTTGATGTCGTTGGAGCGTCCGTCTTCGCGCGCTGGGCAATTGGCCCGTCAGCAACTTCTGTGGGGTCGTCCGATTTCGCTGGAAGAAACCGTTGAGCGCATCAACAACATTGATGCATCGCGTGTTATGGAAGTGGCAGAACAATTGTTTAATGGTGCAAAACCTGTCGTGGCAGGTATCGGTCCCCTTTCGAATCTTCCAGATTATGACAAAATTGAAAGCCAACTAAAATTCTAGGCTCCCATGAGGTTATAGGTGCTGCGCACGTTTTTCAAAAAGGGACAACCGGTCGAGCTGAAACGAGACAGCTTGATCCTGCGCACGCCTACGCTGGGTGACTACGAGCAGTGGCGTGCATTGCGCGAAAGCAGCCGTAAATATCTGGCGCCGTTTGAACCCACCTGGAGCGATGTCGAACTTGCTCAGTCGTCCTTTCGCGAACGGGTGCGTCGCGCAGAACGCGAATCCACGGCACAAACCTCTTTTGCGTTCTTTATTCATGAAGAGTCTGAAGGGCAAACCGTGCTGGTGGGCGGCATCAATCTTTCAGACATCCGCCGTCGCGTAGCGCAAACCGTGAATATTGGCTATTGGATGGGTGAGCAAAACGCCAACAAAGGCATCATGACCAAAGCGGTGAACATGACATTGCCTTTTATCTTTGATCAGCTAGATTTACATCGTGCAAGCGCTGCCTGTTTGGTGGACAATTACCGCTCAGTCCGCGTTTTGGAAAAAAACGGCTTCGCCCAGGAGGGGAAAGCCGAGGGATTTCTAAAGATTAATGGAAAATGGCAGGACCATTTGCTGTTTGGCCTTACAAAAGAACGATTTGAACGGAATAGAACCGGCTAATTAGTTCAATAAAGTACATATCCGGTTGAAGCCGTGGCCATTTCTCGCTACGAAAAAGATCGGTAGGAGTATCTAAATGCGTCTTAAGCGGTTGCAGCGCGCAATTCTTTTGTTGGTCGTGCAAATAGTATTTGTGATCGCCGCTGCAAATGCGTGGGCCTTTGAAACAGTCAACATCCATGAAAATGTCGGTGCGCTCGACCTTTCTGCGGCGCTAGAACACCGCGAAGGCAGTGATGGGCGTGTACAATTGTCCACCGCACCAGATGCTGAAGGCATCGTGCGCCGTATTGAGGTGCAAGCCGCCGAGCAGGGAGCAAACCCCAATTGGGCCCTATTGGCCATCACCAACCAAAATGATGTGCAAATGGAACGCCTGTTGGTCGCTCCACATTTTCGCTTGCCCGGTTCTGGCGTTTTTGCACCAGACTTAGGCGGCAAACGCATCGCCGTGATTACCCCAAGCCAAGGTTTTCGTCCCGAACGGATAGAAGACCGCGAAGCTGACGTTTTCTCCATCACCATTGATCCAGGCGCAACCGTGACGCTGATTATGGAGCTTGAGGGCGCAAAAGTGCCTGAGCTTTATATGTGGGAACCATCTGCTTATCGAGATTACGTTAGTTCGTTCACCTTATTCCGCGGCACGTTGCTCGGTGTTTCTAGCCTGTTGGCGGTGTTTTTGACCATCATGTTTGTGGTCAAAGGGCGCGGCATGTTCCCAGCTATCGCGGTGTTTGCATGGTCAGTATTGTTCTACTTGCTGGTCGATTTTGGTTTGATTGGCACAATCTTTGAACTTTCCCCCGATCAGTTGCGCACCTCTCGAGCGACGGCAGAAGCGGCGCTGGCAACAACCTTATTCGGATATTTGTTTATCTATCTCAATTTGCATCGTTGGCACTTGCGGTTCATGCATTTGGCTATGGCTATCGGGGTGGCACTGGCCGCACTAATGGTTCTATCCTTCTTCCAGCCCGTGATTTCCATAGGCATTGCCCGCGCCATCTTGGCCGTGGTTGGCCTGTTTGGCATCGTGGTGGTTGGGTTCTTGGCTATTCGGGGTTACGACCGCGCCATCATGATTGTGCCCACATGGATCATCACAGTGGCATGGTTGGTTTTTGCCTACATGGTGGTGTCCGGCGGCGTCAGCAATGATATCGCCCAGTCCGCAGTAGCCGGTGGGCTTGTTCTGATTGTTATGTTGCTCGGCTTTACCGCCATTCAACACGCCTTTACCGATGGGCAAGTGTCTGTGGGCCAAGTTTCTGATGTTGAACGACAAGCATTGGCGCTGATCGGCAGCGGTGATTTTGTGTTTGATTGGAATGTGGATCGTGACCGCGTGTCTGTTTCAGAATCGCTTGCGGCGCGGCTTGGCGAAACCAATGAAAACCTACAAGGCGCCATTAAAGGCTGGCTCGATCGGTTGCACCCAGAAGACCGAGATCGGTTCCGCACCGCGCTTGATACGTTGGTGGAACTAAAGCGTGGCAAAGTGTCGAGCGATTTCCGCATTATCTCACACGATGGCAGCTACAGAAGCTTCCGCCTGCGCGTAAAGCCTGTGGTTGGCAACAATGGTGACGTGACGCGCTGCGTGGGCACTCTGCAAGACGTCACAGACGAACGCAGCGCCCGCGATCGCCTGATGCATGACGCGGTGCACGACAGCCTGTCAGGGCTACCCAATAAGCAATTGTTGCTTGATCGTTTGGAACGCGCGTTGGTGCGATCTCGCGATCAAAAGGAAAACAAACCCGCGGTATTTTTGGTGGATATTGACGGTTTTGGAAACCTTGATGAGCGCATCGGCCACGTTGCGGCAGACTCAATCCTTTTGGCTATTTCACGTCGTTTGGCGCGTTTGATGCGCCCGCTGGATACGTTGGCACGCATCAACGGCGATCAATTTGCGGTGGTGTTGGTTTCCGAACAAAGCGCCACCAAAATAGCGGCGTTTGCCGAACAAATGCGTAAATCGATCCGCGAGCCGATCAAGTTTGGCAATGACGAATTATCAATTTCCGCGTCCATCGGTGTAACGATTTACGACAATAAGCCTAACACATCCGCCAATATTTTGCGCAATGCAGAACTGGCCATGATGTATGCAAAACGCATGGGCGGCGACCGCATTGAAGCCTATCGTGCGAACACCAGCGAATTGGGCGTGTCTCAAAACACCCTCGATATCGATCTTGAGCGAGCCATTGATCAGCGCGAAGTGCAAATGCATTTTCAGCCCATCTTTGATCTTGCAAGTGGCGAATTGGCCGGCGCGGAAGCCCTAATGCGTTGGAACCATCCAAATCGTGGCGCCATTAGCCCTGAGGAATTCATTCCGCTTGCGGAACGCTCGGGCCTGATTGAAAAACTCGGACAAGTCGTGATTGAGCAAACCGCCATACAACTGCGTTCATGGATGAAGGCTGTTGAGTTGCCAGAGAAATTCTTTGTCTCGCTCAACTTGTCAGCCCAGCAGCTCGCCAACGAGAATTTGCTCAATGAAATGCGCACATTGATTTCTACCCACGGCGAGTTGGTGGATAAGATGCTGCTTGAGGTCACGGAAAGCCAAGTGATGGCTAGTCCTGAACAATCTGCCTATATTTTGGATGCCTTGAAGGGGATGGGGTTCCGATTGGCACTTGATGATTTTGGGGTTGGACATTCATCGCTTTCTTACCTGCACCGTTTCCCATTTGATTTTGTCAAAATCCCATCCACTTTCGTGCAGATGGAACTAAAACACGGCATTTCACAAACCCAGATGCCGATTATGCGGGCCATTGTAAATCTGGCCAAAGAGCTCGATTTGAAGGTAATTGCGGAAGGGGCGGAAACCCCTGAAGAAGTTGAACGCTTGCGGTTGCTGGAATGCCGCTACGCGCAAGGCTTTGCTTTCTCAAAACCTGTAACAGGGCCGGAAATGGTCCAGCTGATTAAGCGCAAAGCCAAGCAGTCGGTTATTTCTAAAGTTGAATAGGTTTTAAGCGTGCCCAGCGGTGCTGGACAAAAAGGCAATATCTATGCCGACATTTTTCAATGCTTGTGTGTAGCGCTTGTCCATCGGGGTTGTGAAAATCAAATCCGATGAGGCTGGTGTCGTAAGCCAACCATTTTCGCTGATTTCACCTTCCAATTGTCCCGGTTCCCAACCGCAATAGCCAAGTGCCAACAAAGCGTGGGACGGGCCATGTCCATCCGCAATGGATTTTAGGACATCCATTGTGGTGGAAAGGCACAAATCGTCCGAAATGTTGACGGAATTTTCCGGCGTATTGAAATCTGCAGTATGCAGTACAAAGCCGCGACCGGTTTCCACAGGTCCACCAACTACAATCGGCTGATCATATGCAGAATTCTCAGGCTCTTCATTTTCGATGATTTTGATATCAAACTGCGCCATCAGGTCGGCAAAGTGCAGGTCAGGCATGAGCTTATTTACCACCAGACCCATGGCACCATCCTCTTCACTATGCGAACAGATATAAACGACGGTATGCGCAAACCGTTCGTCTTGCATATCTGGCATGGCGACCAAAAACTGGCCACGAAGAGAAAAACTCACCTTACAACTCCTACAATAGGATAGTTTCGTCATATTTAGGCTACGCGCAAGAGGTAAACTTTCGATCACCAAAAGCTGATCGTGTTAAGCTTTTGTTTTTAACCCAAACAGTCTATCAAGATGCCCATGAACACCCGTATAGCCTATCGTTTTGCCCTTGTGGCTCTCACATTGTTGCTCAATGCAACACACTCTGTCTTAGCTAGCGAAACGGCTTGGCAAGAAGTGGCCCCGGGTGCGCAATTGCGCCTGATTTCATCCAACAACGTTTCGGAACAAGGCAATGTTGAAGCCGCATTACAAATCCGTATGGCGCCCGGTTTGAAAACTTATTGGCGTGTTCCGGGGGAAACCGGCATTCCACTAAGCGCAAATTGGCAGGGTTCCAAAAATGTTGAGACAGGTACGTTCAAATGGCCGTTTCCCAAGCGCGTGCTAGACTACGGGGTCATGGATTATGTGCTTGAAGGCGACATCACCGTCCCGCTGAATATTGCCCTAACCGACCAAAACTCTAATGCGCTTCTGGTCGCAGAGCTAAACTTGGGAATTTGTTCGGACATTTGTGTGCCCGTGCGCTGGAACGGTGAGCTGGACATCAATTTAAACAATCCATCATCTTCCAACGCGTTTCGAATTAGGGCCGCTCTTGCTCAAGTTCCTGTTTTGGATCAGCGTGAAAATGCTCCATTTCAGCAGGTAGGCTACGATGCTGAAAACAACCAACTGATCTTGCTGCAAGCGCCTGATCAGGTCGCCAACTTAAGCTTAATAGTTGATTTACCAAAAACAACGCTTTTGTTCGATATGCCTCATTCTGGTCCTGAATCGAGGGTTATGACGGTTGCAACTTTGACGGATTTTGATCTATCCACGTTGGTCGATCAAGAAATTCGACTGACCTATGACAGCGCTGATGGACCCTTTACCAAACTGGTCATTGTTGAAGCGCTGCACAGGGTCGACGGCGCGTCATTTTTTGAGTAGAAACGCTTCAGTAAAATGCGAGCGTAGCAATAGAACGAGAGACACGAGTTATGCCTTTAGCAACTGGCGACAAAATTCCATCCATCAATGTAAAACTGGTGAGCCCACTTGGTCCACAAGACATTGATTTCGCCACGTATGTAGCACAGGGCTTGAGTGTGCTTTTTTGCGTGCCCGCCGCATTTTCGACCACTTGTCACAATAATCATTTGCCTGGATACATTGCCTATGCAGATAAATTTGCAAAACTAGGCGTAAACCGTGTAGCCTGTCTCTCGGTCAACGATCATTTCGTAATGTCCGCATGGGCAGACCAAACGGGGGCAATGGGCACGATTGATATGATTGCAGATGGCAACGCCGAATTGGCAATTGCAATGCATTCAGATATCGATGCGCAAGCAGGGGGTATGGGAACACGTTTTGCTCGGCTCGCTTACATCGTTAAAGACGGTGAAGTTGTTGACGTGTTCGTGGAAACAGCAAGAGGTTCAACCGCCCAAACGGGTGCGGAAAACCTCTTGGAAGCGATTGAAAAACTGAGCGCGGCGTAACCCGCGTGAGCAAGATTTTAGAAGTGAGTAGCAACATGTTGGCAATGAAGTTGGTCAAAGCAGTCGCAGTCTTATCGGTTGCATCATTGTCATTGAGCGCCTGCGTTGGGTCATTCACCGGCGGCGGCGCAAACAATCTTCAAGACAAATCAGCAACCCAAGCAGAAATTGCCAATTCAACGCCATCAGCTTTTCCCATTGTTGCCAGCGAGTGCCCTGAAATTCGCATTCGCCCGGGCGCAGAAGCTTATGCAATTTACGCAAAGGGCCAAGATGGCAACGCAAAAGGTTTGCGCTATCAGGCGGTCATCGACAAGCAGTCGCGAAATTGTCTGGTTTCAAATGGTTTGATCACCGTAAAAATGGGTGTTGTTGGTCGTTTGCTAACGGGCCCGCAGGGCGGCAACGATACGGTTAATGTGCCGCTTAGATTTGCGGTTGAACGAGATAGCTTGTCTGTGTTTTCTCAAAAATACGATATCCCCATCACAATAGCCCCACCAAATCAGACCGAAGAATTCATCAAAGTCGTAGAAAACGTAGCAATCCCATACGTTGGTGGTGAGGAAATTATCATCTGGGTTGGATTTGATCCAAAGGGATAAGTTCAAACTGATTGACGGGCGCCAGATTCGTAGCTAATTTGGCGCTGCATTAGCGGGAGAGACTGGTCTTCCAGCGCCGAAGGAGCAACCGCCCCGGAAACTCTCAGGCAAAAGGACCGCTAGGCACACAAAACTCTGGAAAGCGGAACAGGTTTACCCTAGTTCCCACCGAAGGACGTAGCCGGGAAAATATCCCCGGGAAATCTCTCAGGTAATCCGACAGAGGGGGCGCCATTGTGACACTGGTTGGTCACGCTGGTACCTTTTGTCGAGTTTAATGAGGGATTTATGGCTGGGGCTTCAAACGAAAATCTACAAACCACACCACTTAACTACACCCATATTGCATGGGGCGGTCGCATGGTTGGTTTTGCTGGCTACTCCATGCCAGTTCAATATAAAGGCGTAATTGCCGAGCATGAGCATACCCGCTCTGCTGCAAGCCTTTTTGACGTTTCACACATGGGGCAGGTTGTTGTAACCGGTCCAGACCATGAAACAACCGCGCAAGCGCTTGAAAGCTTGATGCCGGGTGATCTGGTGGGGCTAAATCCAGGTGAAATGCGCTACACACTTCTTTTGAACGATCAGGGCGGCATCGAAGACGATTTGATCGTCACTCGTCCGATTGAAGAGGGAACTGATGGCGTTTTGATGATTGTGTTCAACGCGGGTCGTAAAGACCACGACGTGGCTATCCTCAAAGAAAAGCTGGACCCTTCCATCAAAGTCGAAACATTTTGGGACAAAGCGCTAATGGCGCTGCAAGGTCCAAAGGCGGCTGATGTTTTGGCTCGCTATTGCGATTTACCTTCAAAACTAAGCTTTATGAACGCGGCAGCAACAACCATTGAGGGCATGAACGTTTACGTGTCCCGCTCAGGTTACACTGGCGAAGATGGTTTCGAGCTTTCTGTTGAAGCACAAGACGTTGTTAAACTGGCTGAGTTGCTTGTGGGTAATGATGAAGTAGAGCCCGCTGGCCTTGGCGCTCGAGACAGCTTGCGCCTTGAAGCAGGTCTTTGCCTTTATGGTCACGACATGGACGATAAACGCGACCCGATCAGCGCTGGTCTTATCTTTGCTATTGGCAAAGGTCGTCGCGTTGAAGGCGGGTTCCCCGGCGCTTCAACCATTCAATCCATCATCAAAGACGGTGCAACACAAAAACGCGCAGGCGTTCGTTTTGAGGGTCGTTTGCCGGTGCGCGAAGGCGCTGAGATCGTTGATGCTGATGGCAACAAAATTGGCGTGGTGACGTCAGGAACATTTGGTCCAACAATTGGTGCGCCAGTTGCTTTTGCATATGTACCTGCTGATCTTGCCAAACTGGGTACTGAATTGACAGCTATCGTACGCGGCAAAGCCGTCAAAGGCGTAGTTGAAAAACTTCCATTTACACCTGCAAACTATGTGCGTTTGTAGAACAGACATCGGACCAAGGGGGACCAAATGAGCAATACACATTACACCGAAGACCACGAATATATCGCAGTTGAAGGCAACACAGGCACAGTTGGTATTTCTGACTATGCACAAAACCAACTTGGTGACGTCGTATTTGTTGATGTGCCAGAAGTTGGCGCAAAGTTTGCAAAAGGCGACGAAGTTGCTGTTGTTGAATCAGTTAAAGCTGCGTCAGAAATCTACGCACCTGTTTCAGGCACTGTTGTTGCCGTAAACGACAAATTGGCCGATGAGCCAGGCCTTGTTAATTCAAGCCCTGCTGGTGACGGCTGGTTCTTCAAAATCGAAATCGACGACGCTGGTGAGCTTGAAGGCTTGATGAGCGAAGACGCTTACAAAGCCCACACAGCTTAAAGATCAAAGGGATCCTATATGCGTTACCTCCCGCATTCTAACAGGGACAGAAAAGTGATGATGGATGCCATCGGCATCCAGTCATCCGACGAGCTGTTCGCAAAAGTGCCAAGCAAAGTGTTCAACACCGCAAAGCTTGATTTGCCTAACCACCAGCCAGAATTTGCTGTTGAAGCAACCATTCGCGGTTTTGCGAATAAGAACCGCGCAGCTGGTGACGGGCCATTTTTCGTGGGAGCTGGCGCATATCGCCACCACGTGCCCGCCAGCGTTGATCACTTGATCCAGCGTTCTGAATTCTTGACTGCTTACACCCCGTACCAGCCTGAGATTTCTCAAGGTACGCTGCAAATGTTGTTTGAATTTCAAACACAAGTGGCCAACCTAACGGGCATGGAAGTGGCGAACGCTTCTATGTATGACGGTTCAACCGCTACGGTTGAAGCTGTGTTGATGGCGCGTCGTTTGAAACGTCGCCCGGGTATCGTTTTGTCCGGTGGTCTTCACCCTCAATATCGCGACACGGTTGCGACATATATGGGGAGTGATGAAGGCTTTGTTTGCATGCCTGCTGACCCAACATCGTCGGAAGACATCATCAGCCAAATCAACGACACAACAGCAGCCGTTGTTGTGCAGTCTCCTGATTTTTACGGCAACTTGGTTGACCTGCGCCCAATCGCAGAAGCCGCGCATGAAAAAGGCGCGCTGTTGATCGCCGTGTTCACCGAAGTGATTTCACTTGGTGCTATCGAATCTCCCGGTGCACAAGGCGCGGACATCGTGGTTGGGGAAGGCCAGTCTATCGGTAACCCACTAACATTTGGCGGACCTTATGTCGGCCTAATGGCGACCCGTCCAAACCTTGTGCGGCAGATGCCGGGCCGTGTTTGCGGTGAAACCGTAGACGCAGAAGGCAAGCGCGGTTTCGTGCTAACGCTTTCAACCCGCGAGCAGCATATTCGTCGCGATAAAGCCACATCAAACATTTGTACCAACTCCGGTCTTTGTGCGTTGGCGTTCTCAATCCACATGTCATTGTTGGGCCAAAAAGGCCTCAGTGAAATGGCAGCATTGAGCCATCAACAAGCTTACAAAACCGCCGATGCATTGACTGCAATAGATGGCGTTGAGTTGGTGAATGAGCATTATTTCAACGAGTTCACCATTCGCTTGCCAAAGCCTGCAGCCGCAGTTGTTGAAGCGCTTGCAGCCAAAGGCGTGCTTGGCGGTGTACCTGTTTCTCGTTTGGAACCAGGCAAGCCAGAGCTTGAAAACTTGCTTGTTGTTGCTGCTACCGAATTGACAAGCGATGCAGACATTGCAGCTTATGCTGCAGCATTGAAGGAGGTCATCTGATGTTGAACAATCAAGGCCGTCCAACCAACGTAGATAACGTAAATTCAAATGTAGGTGCCTCTAGCGGTGCCGCTTTGTTGCCATCTGAGCCTTTGCTCTTTGAAGTTGGCGACAAAAACAAATCTGGCGTCGATCTACCAAATACAGACAAAGACTATTCCTCCCGTCTGGGTGGTTTCGCGCGCCAGACCCCAATTGATCTGCCGGGGTTAACTGAGCCGCAATCCATGCGCCATTATGTGCGTATGAGCCGTTTGAACTATTCAATCGATGCCGGCTTCTATCCGCTTGGGTCGTGCACAATGAAGCACAACCCACGTTTGAACGAAAAAATGGCCCGCCTTCCAGGTATTGCGGACATTCACCCGCTTCAACCCCAATCAACTGTGCAAGGCGCAATTGAGTTGATGGAAGAACTGGGCCGCTGGTTGATGGAATTGACCGGTACTGGCGCAGTCGCAATGGCCCCAAAAGCTGGTGCACATGGCGAAATGTGCGGCATGATGGCCATCAAAGCAGCGCATGAAGCCAATGGCCAGGGCCACCGCAACCTTGTGCTGGTGCCTGAAAGCGCACACGGCACAAACCCAGCAACGGCCGCTTTCCTTGGCTATAAAGTTAAAGAAATCAAAGCCCGCAAAGACGGCACCGTTGACGTGCAAGCGGTTAAAGACGCTTTGGACGAAACCGTAGCTGGCATCATGCTCACCAATCCAAACACATGCGGTTTGTTTGAGCCTGACGTGATCGAAATTGCTGATGCGGTGCATGAAGTCGGCGCATATTTCTACTGTGATGGCGCGAACTTTAACGCCATTATGGGCGTTGTGCGTCCGGGTGATTTGGGCATCGATGCGATGCACATCAACCTGCACAAAACCTTCTCTACCCCGCACGGCGGTGGTGGACCAGGTGCTGGTCCGGTTGTTTTGTCGGATGCATTGGCACCCTATGCGCCTTTGCCTTACGTCAAGCGCGTTGGCGACGCTGTATCATTGGTCGAGAACCAAGAAGCCTCAAATGACCACCTTGGCCGCATGTCAGCGTTCCATGGTCAAATGGGCATGTATGTGCGCGCACTTACATTCAAATTGTCACATGGTGCAGATGGTATTGAGCAAGCAGCCCGCGATGCGGTGTTGAACGCCAACTACATAAAAGCCAAGCTTTCAGATGTGTTCAATGCGCCATTTGATGGTCAGCCTTGCATGCACGAAGTGCTGTTTGATGATTCGAGCCTAAAAGGCACAGGCGTTTCAACGCTTGATTTGGCCAAAGCGATGATCGATGAGGGTTATCACCCCATGACCATGTATTTCCCATTGGTGGTACATGGCGCAATGTTGATCGAGCCGACCGAAAGCGAAAGCTTGCACACATTGGATCAATTCATTGGCACCATGCGCGAATTGATGGCAGACGCAAAGGCGGGCAATGTTGACCGTTTTGTAAATGCCCCCATGAAAGCGCCGATGCGTCGTCTGGACGAAACTCAAGCTGCTCGCTCACCGCACCTGCGTTGGGAAGAGCCAGAAGCTGAAGCTGCTGAATAAGCGGTAAAAGCATAGAACAAAGAGCGGCAAAACAATAATAAATAGCCGCTTTCTTAGGCGGTGGGTTCTGCAGAACCCACCGCCTTTATTTTTTGATGGTCGATTGTCCTATACTTTGGCAAAACAAGCGGATTTCACTTCGCCTGCGTCTTCAACAATCTCAACAATGTCAGTAATCAGCAGCACAATCTGTGCAATAAGGGCAATGCCCTCTGTAGCAAACCACGCGATCAATTGAGCGACGAAAGTCACTGCAAACTTAATTTTGTCCCAAGTGCTGGTCAGCGATGCTGATACAGCAGAGAGCAGAATATGAAAAAAGTTGCTGTTGTAGGCGTCACCCAGCAGTTTGAAAATCTGATATGCCTTTTGTGAATTTGTAGTCGCGTTATTCAAATTGTGAATGGTTTCCTTCAGATCCCGCATGCCTGCAATCTCGATCTTTAGCGCCAGTTTTTCTGCAATCGAAGCTTTGCCGGGGATTTTTAACCCCATGATCCCGATGACCGTAACAAAGCTATCTACAAACAGCTTCGCCGCAGCAGTTTGGCAAGGAGTTGGTTGTGGCGGAGGAGCAGTGTCGGAAGTCCCAAAGTCGAAATCAAACATGGCCTCAAGTTCCGCCAATTCAAGGTCGGTAGGCGTTGTACCTTCAATGATATTCTTGATGATCAACTCATTATATTTGTCCAGCGACTTGTCGTATTTTGGATAAAGATCTCCAAGTTTGTCGATTGCTTGGTTGAGATGCATGCCGAGATGGAATTTCTCCCACGGTCCTGCGTTGAATTGACAATTGACCGTTCCAGCACCGTTTGGATTGGGTTCGATCACACCATTGCCATCTAACCGCAAGAAAACACCTGGAAATTGGTTAGACTCAATCGTAACAATGTTGCCGTCTTTCTCACTCGTTTCAACTATGGCAATTTTGTATTTTTCCCACGGCCCAGCGGTATATTGGCAATTCACCGTGCCACCACCATTTGGGTTAGGTTGGGTTACCCCATTGCCATCCATGCGTAAGAACACGTTCGGGAATTGTTACGATCCGATTGAAACGGGAAAGAAATCGATTTGGCCTTCAACGGGCATAAAATATCTCCATAAGTAAAAGTCAAAAAATGTAACTAAGCCCCGTTTTACATTGTGTTCGCGTTTTCAAAATCTAGCGCATACAATGCGGGGCTGGTGTGATGGTATGTGCCCATTGTTTGCTCAACAAGACGTGGATACTGCGTACTTTGTTTTTAACAATCGATACAGATTTGAACGCAGCAGACGGTCGCAAAGCCTGTGGCATTTTTCGAAAATAGTCGCCATTTGGCTTGAGATTATACGCTTACCCCATGGCGGGTCGCGGGCAACTCCGTCGGTCCACAGGAAGTGCACCACCTATTGGATATAGAAATATGGAGGCGCTTTACCCCTGTCGAGAAATGGATACACTGCTCTTATGATTGAGCAGCGTCAGAATTTTAGGCGCAACATTCTGATCCAAGTAAATGGGAACACAAATGGAAATCCGAGAGGCGCATAGGCATGAGCTGCCAATTCTTTCCGAACTTTGTTTGCGCTCAAAGGCCTATTGGAAATATGACCGTGCGTTCATTGAAGCCTGTCGCGAAGAACTGACGCTGACAGATACCAATCTAGAAAATGACTATGTTATGGTAGCAGACGATGAGGGCGCTATCGCGGGGGTCGTTCATCTTGTACTCGATGGCACGACTGCGGAGCTAGAAAAGCTGTTTATCGATCCAAAATGGATTGGCAAAGGCGTTGGCCGTACACTGTTCCATTGGGCCTTAGAAACGGCCACGGCAAAGGGTGCGACAATTATGAATGTGGTTGCAGACCCGGGTGCTGCGCCATTTTATGAGAAAATGGGATTTAAGCAATTTGGAACAATTGCTTCGGGCTCAATCGCGGGCCGCAAATTGCCGCATATGCGGCTCGTATTGGTCTAGTCCGCCAGACCCAGTGCAAGCTTGTTGTGGCGCTCCACAAGCATTCCAACATCATGCCCCACCAATTGACCATCATTCACAATTAGGCGTCCCTCAACAATCAAATCACGCACTTTGTGTGGGCCTGTCAACACAAGTGCTGCCACAGGGTCCCAATTGCCCGCTGCGGCAATATTGTTGAGGTCCCAAATGGCAATGTCCGCGCGTTTGCCCACTTCAATTGACCCGCAGTCGCTGCGGCCCAGAACCTTAGCGCCGCCCAACGTGGCGATCTCCAATGTTTCGCGGGCAGACATGGCATCGGCCCCGTTTTTCACCCGTTGCAGCAACAGGGCCTGCCTTGCTTCGCTTAAAAGATGCGCCGCATCATTGGAGGCAGACCCATCCACACCCAAGCCCACATTGATGCCCGCATCGCGCATTTGGCGCACAGGCGCAATGCCAGACCCCAAGCGACAGTTGGAGCAGGGGCAGTGGGCAATGCCTGTGCCGGTGCGGCTAAACAGGTCGATTTCGCTCTTGTCTAGTTTGACGCAATGGGCATGCCAAACATCTTCGCCCACCCAGCCCAAGTCCTGGGCATATTGACCGGGGCGGCAGCCGAACTTTTCCAAACTATAAGCAATGTCTTCGTCATTTTCTGCCAGATGGGTGTGCAACATCACCCCCTTGTCGCGCGCTAGCAATGCGCTGTCACGCATCAAGTCGCGACTGACCGAGAAGGGAGAGCATGGCGCCAACCCAACCCTTACCATTGCGCCGTCGCGGGCGTCATGGAACTGGTCGATGACCCGAATACTGTCTGTTAGAATGTCGGTTTCGCGCTCCACCAGATGATCAGGTGGCAAGCCCCCATCGCTTTCACCAATCGACATAGACCCGCGTGTGGCGTGGAACCGTATGCCAATTGAATGCGCAGCTTCAATCGTGTCGTCCAGCCGTGCACCATTAGGATAGAGATAAAGGTGATCAGAGGACATGGAGCAACCAGAAAGCGCCAATTCCGCCAACCCCACTTGGGCAGAAACAAACATATGCTCTGGCCCCATCTTCGCCCAAATCGGATACAGCGTTTGCAACCATCCAAACAACAGCGCGTCTTGCCCACCCGGCACCGCACGGGTCATGGATTGATAAAGGTGATGATGGGTATTCACCAAGCCGGGCGTTACTACACAGCCTTGTGCATAGATTTGGCAGTCTCCGTCTAAGGATTTCCCAATCTCAGTGATCATGCCATCAACAATGCGAATATCAATGTTGGCCAGTTCCCGACGCATCGGGTCCATTGTCACAACTGTTTGGGCATTCTTGATGATCATGTTCGTCATATGTCGCCGCTTGATTTTCGAATGAAGACTGATGCCCACATAGTCGCGGCTCACATAAGCATGCACAAGCAATTTTTGTCCGAACGATAAAAATCGTCACAAAAAAACGGGCCTCAAAAGAGACCCGTTTAAACTTTGCTAGACGATTTCAGTGCAAACTAGTTCAAGCTTGATGAAACGTCTTTGATTGATTGTGCGATAAGATCGTCGCCCTTTTCGCCCATCTTAGCAACGAGCACGTGGCGCGCAGCTTCAACAGCGATATCAGCAGAGCGAGCGCGAACGTCCGCAATGGCTTGGCTCTCAGCTTGCGCAATCTTTTCTTCCACCGCTTTTGTACGACGTGTAATCAGATCTTCCAAAGAAGCTTGTGCTTCTTCAGTCAAACGTGATGCTTCGCTTTTAGCAGCTTCAATGATTTCTTGTGCTTCTTCTTCAGCAGCTTGGCGCTTGCGCTCATACTCAGCGAGCAAGCTTTGCGCTTCTTCACGAAGACGCTTTGCTTCATCCAAGTCATCAGCAATCTTTTTGGATTTATCGTCAAGCATGCCCAAAACAGTTTTTGGAACGCCGACATAAACCAGAATGCCAAGAAATGTTACAAGGCCGATGGTGGCCCATACGGTTGCGAGTGATGTTGCGTCCATTGCCCTTATCCCTTCACAACTTTAGCCACAGCGTCTTTGGTAGCCTTTTGTGCCGTACGGCCCAATAGGTTTGTCACCATAGCGTGTGCTGTTTCTGATGCGATTTCTTCGACATGGCCAAGCGCTTCAGTCTTTGTGGACTGGATGCGGCTTTCAGCCGTTGCCATTTTCTTGGCCAAATCTGCCTCAACGCCTACACGTTTTGCTTCAAGATCCTTGCGAATGTCTTCGCGTGTCTCTTCTGCAATGGTGTGCGCTTTTTGCTTTGCGTTTGCCAAGTCAGTTTCGTAGGCTTCGATGGCTTGGTCAGTTTTTTGACGAAGACGTTCTGCTTCTGCCAAATCACCTTCAATTCGATCACGCCGAACTTCCAAGATTTCGCCGATCCGTGGCAATGCAACTTTGCTCATCAAAATGTAGAGCGCTGCAAAGCTCAGTGCCAACCACAAAAGTTGTGAGCCAAAGCTTGCGGGATCGAACGGTGGAAATACGTCACTATGTCCGCCACCATCCGCCGCAGTTGACGCATGTGTTTCAGTCGCGGCTGCATCTGTAGCGTGCGCGTCTGTGGCTTCCGTATCGTGCGATGTGGTTGTATTGCTTGCCATCTGGATACCTAAAATTAGTGTGCTGGCCCCTTGATATGCCTAAATGGAATATCCTGCCAGCGTCAATGCCTGAAAGTTCAGGTCGGTAAGTTTAGGCAGCCCAAGCATATCAAAGATATGTCCTAGGGCTGCCTAAATTCAGTTGCCGTGGAATTAAACGGCGAACAATAGCAATAGGGCAACCAAGAATGAGAAAATGCCCAAAGCTTCTGTCACCGCAAAACCAAAGATCAAGTTACCGAACTGGCTTTGTGCTGCTGATGGGTTACGCAACGCGCCTGACAAGAAATTGCCAAAGATGTTGCCCACGCCCATTGCTGCTCCAGCCATGCCCACACAGGCAATACCGGCACCGATCATTTTCGCTGCTTCCGCTTCCATTTTAAAATCCTTTCAAAGCTTCAAATGCGATTTAAGTGTCATCGAACCGGCATTGGTCGATAACGGGTTCTTCAACTCAATTAGTGCGATGGGTGTATCGCATCATTGAGATACATGGAGGTCAAAACCGCAAACACATAGGCTTGCAAAGCCGAGACCAAAAACTCAAGTGCTGTCAAAGCAACAGTCATCGAGAAAGGAAGGATGGCGCCAAGCCAGCCCACAAATCCAAATGATGACAAGGTAACAATAAAGCCAGCAAATACTTTTAGCGTAATGTGACCCGCCAACATGTTGGCGAACAAACGAACAGACAAGCTGATCGGACGTGAGAGAAACGAAACGATCTCAATCGGGATCACGATCGGCAAAACGTAACCAGGTACGCCGGCCGGAACAAACAATTTCAAGAAGCCCAAGCCGTTCTTCATGAAACCATAAACAAGCACAACGGTGATCACCAACATTGCCAAGGCAAAGGTGACGATGATGTGGCTGGTGATGGTGAAGAAGTAAGGCACCATGCCAAGCAAGTTTGCAACAAGCACAAACATGAAGAGGGAGAATACAAATGGGAAGAACTTCATGCCTTCTGAGCCCGCAGAGCTGCGCACCATATTGGCCACAAACTCATAAAGCATTTCCGAAAGAAGCTGCAAACGACCCGGAACCAAACCGCGACCGCCAGTAGACAAAATCAGGAAAGCTGAAATTGCCAAAACGGTGATCACCATAAACAACGCTGAGTTTGTAAACGCGATGTTGAAACCAGCACCTTCACCACCGATTGAAAAAATATCGGTAATCGCAAACTGGTGAATTGGATCGACTTTATTCGGATCTGCCACGCTTTAGGCCCTTATTTCTAATTGATCGGATCGACGTCTTCATCGTCTTCCGGTCCCAAATCCATATCCGGTGTGATTATTGCCAATGCGTTCATTTCATTGGCGCTACGCACCACATTTAAAACGCCGGCAGCAAATCCCACCAACACCATTACCAACATGATCCATGGCGAACTGCCAAAAATCAAATCAGCAAAATAGCCTATGCCAAATCCCACTAGAATTGCGGCGATAAATTCAGTGCCCAATCGCACCGCCCGCGCATGTCCAGTGAGGTGGCTTTCCGACTTCTTCTCATCAGTAATTCCCGCGCCCATTTTTGCTGACTTAATCTTGTCGGCAAGTGCGCGAGTCTCATCTGATCGAGACCCTGTCGAAACAGATGCCCTTTTATCGCTTGTCTGCTTAGTAGAATTGGACATTCACCAACCCCTTAAAATCCAACCAAAACCGCGATGCAAAGGCATCCCTCAAAGTTGGGCGCAACATAAGGGGAGAGAATTTGGCTGTCAAGCAAAGTTGCATTTCCAAAATGAGGGTTATTTAACGTTTAATTTCAGTATCTTAAGTGGATGTTGATTTCGCGCTTACTCATAAAGTTGATGTCCGTTTTGCCCATTTTGCAGCTCTGCGAAGGATTCGCCGATGCAATTCACGTTTGCTGCTTGATAAAGCCCCGTTTTTGTACATTAGTGTAGGAAACTATAATTGGGAATACTTGCAATGCCAGAACAGTGTTTTGTTCAGTTCAGCCGTAAGGGCGAAGTTTGTGACGCGGAGCTAAACGCGCTTTGGCGCGAAGCCTATCCCAATCATGTAGATGGAGAAATGACTGCGCTGTTGATGCGATGTGCGACTTATTGGGTCGCAAGAGTAGAGGGTGAATTGGTTGGTATTGTCAGGGCAGTGGGAGATGGAGATAAGCACGCTCTCCTCCTTGAACTATGCCTATATCCATGTGGATTATACAAAGGAAAACGAAGCGTTTTATCAAGCAGTAGGATTTAGGCCAACCTTAGCTGGCCTAATGAAGTTGTAGGTGCCCAATGATATGGAGACACTTTAAGCCGCTGGAACAGCATAGCTTGTGATCGTCATGTCACATGCTTCGTTTCTTAATGGCACCACGGCTTGATATTCGGGGGAGTTGAACCAAGCGTTCAGCGCCTCAATGTTTGGAAATTCTAACACCGCAACCGCATTGTGCTCGCCATTGCCCGCCAGCGTTGTCTGGTACTGACCGCGTTTTGCCAACGCGCCGCCATGGGCTGCTAACGTTGCCGCGGCTGCTTTGCCATATTCGTCAAACTTTGTTTTGTCCTTAATCTTTGATGTCGCCACCACAAATGCACTCATTTTTACTCTCCATTGAATTTGTTGGATAAGTGTTTTATACACAGCTGTATAGAATATGCAAATATTTTGTACATAATTGTACATAAAAAAGGATAGCGCATGGGCCGCCCTTCAGCATTTGACCGTGAACAGGCGTTGGACGATGTGATGCACATCATTTGGCGCGATGGTTATGAGGCTTCATCAGTGAAAGCCTTGTCCGAACAATTGGGCATCACCCGCTCAAGCTTTTACAATGCGTTTGGCACCCGCGAGGCATTGTTTAAAGAAGCGGTGGTGAACTATTGCAAGCAATCGCCAGATTATGCCTTGGCGCTGGCCAGTCCGCCCATCGATGTGAAGATGCTGCTTACCTTGGTGTTTCGTGAAGCCTGCGCCGCCCGCGCTCAAGACCCGGAAGGGCGCGGTTGCTTATTGGTCAACTCGGTCGCTGAACTTTGCAACCACGACGAGATTCTCAGCCCAGTAATTGAGGGCGTGGTGCTTGGCTCGATCAACCAAATCCAAACCATCCTCAATTGGGGCGTTGCCTCAAAGGAGTTTCCTCGCGACCTTGATACTCACGCTATGGCCTTGAGTTTGCAAAACTTGCTGATGGGTCTCAACGTTATGTGCAAAGTGGTGAAAGACGAGGCAGAGCTGCTGCTGGCCGCTGAGACAACGCTTAAATCGCTCGGCATGTACGAATATGGTTTGGATGAGGTTGCCGAATAGGTGGACCTGTCGCCATCGCGCTTCTTCACAATCACCACCGATCAAAAAATACCAAAACCAGACCAGATTGTCAGTTTACTTGCAGCCCAACTTCTGCAAACTTTCGCCTAAAGCTTGATGAAGTGATTTGCCGGTAAGTGGCGGATATATCATCAGGAGTATTCTTCTTGGAGATATCCAATCGTCGCTCAACCAAAATGGCTCGGGCTTTTGCTCAACTGCTTTGCGCAGGTTGGTTGGAATTGGAAACAGGCTAGGAACGATTAAGTGATCAACAAATATAGATGGTACGAAAAAGTCAGAATCTATCTGGGGATTGCTGTTTTTCTCACCTTCATTCTTGCGCCGTTCTTTGAAGCGTTTTTGGTGTCGCTTCGCCCGTGGCGAAAAATTATCTCAATCCCTTACGAAGTGATCACCGAAGGTATGAGCTTTGACGCCTATTTTTCCGTTTGGCAAAACGTGCCCTTGCTTTGGCTTTATATCTGGAACAGCTTTTTCATCGCCACGTGCGTTACTCTGCTCACCCTCGTCGCGGTGATCCCCGCCGCATGGGCATTCGCCCGTTTCGAGTTTTGGGGCAGCCGCACATTGCTCACCAGCTTTTTGGCGGTCAACATGGTGGGCGGCGCCGTGCTCGTTATCCCATTGTTCAAAATCATGATGAATTTGGGCCTGCTCAATACCTATTGGGCAATGATCATGCCCGGCACCGCCTTTTTAATTCCCATCGGCATTTGGCTGCTTCGCGCCTATTTAATGCGGATACCGCGTGAGCTTGAAGAAGCCGCGTGGGCAGACGGTGCCTCCCGACTATACATTTTGTGGCGGGTGATCATCCCCATCGCCATGCCGGGCCTCGTCGTGGTCACCATCGCCACCTTCATCGGCGCGTATTCGCAACAATTCATCATCGCGATTTCGTTCAACTCCTCGCAATACCTCCACCCGCTTCCCGTCGGCCTATATCTACAGTCTGGCGGTTCACTTTCCGCTTGGAACGAAGTCATGGCCGCCAGCATTATAGGTGTTCTTCCGGTGATGATTATCTTCTTCTTCCTGCAACGCCACATGATTGACGGCCTAACCGCTGGCGCGGTAAAGGCGTAAAAAGTCTGAGTGGGGTACACTTGTTGAACGATGTAACTCTATCGTTTTTGCCGTGAACGGCGCGTGCTGTCTTCTGCACAAGAACACCCTATGCCTGTGGCAAGACCGTCGCAAACCTGTGTTGCCAGCCCGCACCAGCCCGCGCCGCGTGAGCGCTAAAAGAGTGATCCGGAACCATCGCCACAGTTCGCGTGCCCACCACCATCTCATCCGCCTCCACCACCATCATCCTGAGCCTGTCGAAGGATGTCCCGCACACACTGCCCACGACCCTTCGACAAGCTCAGGGTGAGGGCGAGGACGCCGCACCAGCCACACCAAAACCCGTCATCCTCGGGCTTGACCCGAGGATCCATGTGGCATTGCCGTAAGGTCGGGCATCAATCTCTTTGAAAGTCTTTATCCGAATTGCACTGTGTCATGGACCTTCGACCTAAAAAACGACAGCTATGTGGACTTTTCAGACCTTCGCCGCACTTACACCAATGTCCGGTTCGGTGGGCAGCTCAATAAACGGTGGTTTTTGGGAGGCAAGTGAGGATGCAGCGTGGTCCTTAGCGAGCCAAAAATCACATAAACCAAGCAGATGCTCTAACGCGCGGATTCCGCCAACTTACGAATTTCTGAATGAGGGATTGAAGGGACAAAGTTTTCGTCGCGGCCCACCATATCGCTGTTGGCAATCAAGCTGTTGAGTATAGCTTCTTCTGTTGATTGCACCACTGCCTCAAAAAACGGGTCCAGATGTTCATCGGGAATCATTGTCAGGTTGAGCAACCTTTTGGACGCATAGGAATTTGAAACGCCATTCGCCGTTGAGAATGCTATGAAAATATCGCCGGAGCCGTGGCGCGCAAAGCCGCCTGTATTGCCCACGCCTAGTGTTGCGCGGCGCGCCAATCTCTTTAACTGATGAGGCAAGAGCGGGGCATCAGTTGCTATGACGACAATGATTGAACTTAGGTCCGGATCAGGAGAATTCTGAACCAACTTTGGGTCTGTCAGTCTTTGGCCAATGGAGTGTCCCAAAATCCGCAGGTCTTTCCTGCTGCCAAAGTTTGCTTGCACGAAAGTTCCTACTGTGTAGTCCATTTCGTCAAAGTTTACGATGCGTGAGGCGGTGCCTGAACCGGCTTTGAAGCCGAAACACTTCATACCTGTCCCTCCGCCAACGCTTCCTTCTTCGATTGAGCCTGAGATCGCACTGTTGATAGCTTCGCCGACGTGTTCCTTAGTGACGTGAAAGCCATTTATGTCATTTAGAAAGCCATCGTAAGTTTCAGCAGCAACAGGCAGAGCAAAGTCATCGGAAAAGTGTTCAGGGAACCGTTTGGCGGCCCATTGGATTGTTGCGTCCCTTGCCACCCCGCAGGAGTGGGTATTCGTGATGGTAATTGGCAGCGAGAATTTTCCAACCTCTTCAATAAAGTGGGACCCCGTTAGCTCTCCATTCCCATTCAAGCTAAACAAACCCGCCATGACAGGTGTGCACAACTGATCCAAAGGCCGCGGCAGAATGGCCGTTACCCCTGTCCGGATCGGCCCTTTGCCGACCACGAGTTGTCCATCTCCTTCAACGATTGTCGTGTATCCTACAGAAACCCCCTGAACGTCTGTAATACTGTTCAGCCGACCGGATGTCCCTGGGAATTGAAGGCCAAGAGACGCTGCTCTCGGTTTTCCGGACGGGGTGGTTGCTGTATTTCCGCCTTGTCGCTCTGACATTGTTTCAAACCGTTTCACGATGTTCTCTTCTTTTTCTTCTCCACGCGATATTTAAAATATTCATCCACCGTACTTCCGGTAAACAGCGCAAATATAGTCATCAGCAACAATACAGGCGACGCAACAAAGAGACAAAAATCAATAAACGCCAGCATAAGTGTGCCTCCTCTTGGATTGCCTCGGGCTTGCAAGACAGACAACAACAAGGCGAGAGTGATCGCCGTTCCCAAAATTACAACCGAACCTATACCCCGCATGACGAGGGCACTTCGAATTCGGTACAAACGCTTTGCCCTACTGAAACTCATTTTGCTCCTATATGGCTCCGTTGAGCCAGACTACCCGCTACTTGGAAACATCTAATTGGCCAAATAGCTGAAAACGTGTTTGTCGAACATGGGTATGAGAAAACGACTGCCAATTCAACAGGCTGTCGGACAGGTGCACCTCTCAGCTGTAAGTTGCTTGCAACCGAACTAACAAATTGAATTGCCAATTTGGGCTCAAACCGGTCGCTAGAGTGCTGGATAAAAAATCAGTAATTGGCTTGGCCCTTCAACAATACTTAACCCCGCCCCTTCATCCCACGCCCCAGCTGCAACAAGCTTTCCCGCAATTCTGGATCCTCAATTCCCTCAACCATAGCCGCGAGCGATTGTTCTTCTTTCTCACTCAGCCGACGCTGCGCAGGCTTTTTCGCAACTTCGAGTTGCGGCACAAAGGGGCGGCGGCTGGGTTTGATTTTGTCGACGAGGTAAAACCCGAAATAGCGGTTGATCGAAGCTTTAATCATCTCGGTTTCGTGGGTGAAGGCGAGGGCGTGGATGGGGTCCACGCGCACGGTCAACACCGCGCCCACATGCGGGTCGTTGCCCATATCGCGCGGCCAGTTCAGCTTGTCCGGCACCACGCCCTTATCGTATGGCGCGTCAACTATGGTGGCCCAGCGCATCAACAATTCAGAATTGGCAAAACCGCGCTTTTGCACCACTGGCGCAATCGCCCGTTCGGCCAGTTCGGCAATTGAAACGGAGCGGCGCAGTCTTTTGGGCGGGGTCGGCTTTTTTTCGCTCATCTTCAATCCGGGTTTGGGGCGGTTTACGTATCTTGTGTAACGCATTCAAATCACCCATAACCCCATCATGCCAGAAATCAAACGCCACAAAAACGCCAAATCTAAATTAATGCCGATTGACGCGGGTGCATTGCTGGCATGGTACGACAAAAATGCCCGCCAATTGCCTTGGCGCACCAGCCCGCAAGACCGCGCCGCTGGCGTTTTGCCGAACCCATATTTCGTGTGGCTGTCCGAAATCATGTTGCAACAAACCACGGTGCCAACCGTGGGTAAATATTTCGCCGCCTTCACCTCGCGCTGGCCCACAGTGCAGGATTTGGCCGCAGCGGACCGCGATGATGTTCTGAAAGAATGGGCCGGCTTGGGTTATTACGCCCGCGCCCGCAATCTGCACGCCTGCGCCAATAAAGTGGTTGAAGAGTTTGGCGGCATTTTTCCAAAAACGTCTGACGAATTGCAAACATTGCCGGGCATTGGCCCCTACACAAGCGCGGCCATCGCCGCGATATGTTTTGACGAGCAGGTGGCCGTAGTCGATGGCAATGTAGACCGGGTCGCTGCGCGCTTTACAGCGCTGGCCGAACCGGTGCGCGAGGCAAAACCGTTTATCCGCTCCTTCATCCAACAGTCAGTGCCAAAACGGGCAGGCGACTTTGCCCAAAGCCTGATGGATTTAGGCGCCACCATCTGCGCCCCAAAACGCGCCAATTGCTTGATTTGCCCGATTGCTGAAAACTGCCTAGGCACCAAAACCGCAGACCCAACCAACTTTCCGGTGATGCCGCCCAAAAAGCAAAAGCCGCGCCGCATTGGCCATGCCTATGTGGTGGAAAATGAGGCCGGTGAAATTTGGCTGCAACAACGTCCCGAAAAAGGACTGCTCGCCGCCATGACACAGGTGCCGGGCAGCGATTGGCAAGTAGTTGAAATTGATGATGCGCCATCTGTGACCGCTATCGAAACAAATTTTCCGCTAAATGGGGAATGGAAAAATTGCAGCAACATCGAGCATGTGTTCACCCATTTTGCCCTGACCCTGACAGTTTGGAAATTAAACACCAATGCCGCACCATCCTCAAATGGATGGTGGTCGAAAAAGTCAAAGCTCAATGGTGAAGCTCTGCCGACCCTGTACAAAAAAGTGCTATCGGCCGCCTTGTCCGACTAAAATTGGCACACTTTTGGGAAACTGCTGGCACTGTGCCACCAAAAGCCAGCGTTTGGCCCGCAAAACTGTTGGGACGTTCCGGCACAGATGCGATGCAATGCGGCACCATTCTGCCCGTTTTTTGGAATGCAAGCGCACAAAAAAAGACCGCTGATCTAATGACCAGCGGTAAGTTGCCTGAAATTCTTTGGAGGTCGGATCAGGCCGAAAGTAGTTTCATGCTTGCGCGAATTTCTGTTCGTAATTCATCAATCAAAACAAGGTCTTTGCCTTGCTCAAGATGCCAATAGGTCCAGCCGTTGCAAGACGCAGCACTTTGCAACAGCGCACCTACTTTATGGATCGATCCTTCATGACCGTCGCAGGTCAAAGATCCATCCGCGCGGACAGTGGCTTTGAATTTTTTCTTTGAATCCCAAAGGGTTGCACCGGGCAAAATCATGCCTTGCTCAATCAACGACCCAAACGCAACCCGCGTTTCCGCCCGTTTGCCCTTGACGGTTTCAAGAATGATGTTTTCCAGCGGTTTAATCGATGCAATACGCTTCAGCGCCGCATTTATATACTCGCTTTCCCGCTCACAACCGATGAAATGACGGCCCAATTTTTTCGCCACAGCACCGGTGGTGCCGGTGCCAAAAAACGGGTCAACAACAACGTCACCCGGTTTCGTGGTGGCCATAAGTATCCGATATAAAAGGCTTTCCGGCTTTTGCGTCGGATGCACCTTGTCGTCGTTCTCGTCTTTTAACCGCTCGTTGCCCGTGCAAATTGGGAACAACCAATCAGACCGCATCTGCGTGTCGTCATTCGACTGCTTAAGCGCGTCGTAATTAAAAGTTGGCTTGGAATTTTGGTCGCGTGTCGCCCAAATCAAAGTTTCATGGGCATTGGTAAAACGCGTGCCACGAAAATTTGGCATCGGGTTGGACTTGCGCCAGATAATGTCGTTCATCATCCAGAACCCAAGGTCCTGCAAAATCGCGCCAACCCGGAAAATATTGTGGTACGATCCAATCACCCACATCGCGCCATTTGGCTTGAGGATGCGCTTAGCAGCAGTCATCCAATCGCGGGTGAATTTGTCGTAATGCGCATAGTCGGAAAACTTGTCCCAATCATTGTGCACCCCATCCACATTGGACTGGTCAGGGCGGGTAAGCCCTTTTTCCAATTGAAGAAAGTACGGGGGATCAGCGAACACAAGGTCAACGGAACCTGCGGGGAGCGAATTCATATGCTCAATGCAATCACCCACCAAAATGGTGTCCAATGGCAGATAATCAGAACCCTTTTCGCCCGTAGGACGAAGCGACGCATTACTGCGCGTCGACGAATGCTTGTTACGCAACATTCTATGTACCTTGTACGCTTTACTACGCTTTCATTTGTAATTTCTTAGGGTTAAGGGGGCGCTAAAACTTATGGTAAACCAAACGTAAAACATGCATTTTGCACGCTAAGGTGCTGTTTTGAATCAGCTTTTGTTTGCTATAATTTCTGCAATTGGCTTGAAATCAGCCCGATGATGCGGTGTGGCACCGTGGATTTGCAGCGCTTCCATGTGTGCGGCAGTGCCATAGCCCTTGTGTTTGGCAAAGCCATATTCGGGCATGGACTGATCAAGCAACTCACACATTCGGTCTCGTGTGACCTTAGCGACGATTGATGCGGCGGCAATCGATAAAGATCGACTGTCGCCCTTAATCAGCGCTTGGCCGCGACAGGGGAGTTTTGGGGGTACATCACGCCCATCGATCAGTGCAATGTCGGGCAAAATCGAAAGTGCCTTCACAGCTTGAGCCATGGCGTGAAGGGTCGCACCGCGAATGTTCAATTCGAATATGGTACTCGGTGGGGCCGATGCGATGCCCACAAAAGCTGATGCCATGATCTGTTCATAAAGCGCATCGCGCTTTTTGGCAGAGAGTTTTTTGCTGTCGTTCAAACCATCAGGAATGCTTTTTGGATCTAAAATCACCGCCGCAGTCACAACAGGCCCAGCCAACGGCCCGCGTCCCGCTTCATCTACACCGCATACAACTAAGCCTTTGGTGCGAAACTGTTCTTCTATTTGGAAGTCAGGCCCGTGGCCGAAAAGGGATGGTTGGGAAATAGGTTTGCTCATGGCTGCAGTTTACTTTCTGGGGGCTTTGGCACCGCCCGTTATTCAACCCGCAAATAGCCGCTCAGTCCGGTCTTTTGATGTTCGATCACATGGCAGTGGAATGCCCAGTCGCCAAGATTGTCGGCCACTAACGCGACGTCTATGGTTTCGCCCTTTAGCAAAAGAGCGGTATCGGTGAACAGGGGAGGCAGCGCGCGTTTGTCTGAACGGATCAGCTTGAATGTAAGGCCGTGCAAATGGATTGGGTGGTCGTTTGGGGTATTGTTGCGTAGGCGCAAAATGTAGCTTTGGCCCATTTTCATAGTTGCCAGCGGGTCAAGTGGGCCGGGGCTGTCGCCAAGCCAAGGTTTGCGATTGATCGACCAAAAGACATAGCCAAGTGAGCCGCAAATGCTTTGTAAAGGTTCTGCGCCGTCTGGTGTCCACCCGAAGGTGAAGTCCAAAATCTCAGCATTGGCGAGATCAGGCTCCCTCACGGGGTTTGCTGGCAGCGGTTTTAGTTCCTCTAAAGAGCGGCCAAGGGAAGTGCCCTTAGCCCTAAATGTCGCCATCAATCGTGGGCCGGAAAGTGTGTTGAGAACAAGCTGTGCTGTTTCGCCTTCGTTGGCTGGCATTTGCACTGCCACGTCGGCCCGTTGACCAGGGCTCAATAGAATATCATTCGCTGGTAGAGGTGTGGGGACAGGATGTGAATCTAGAGCGATCACCTGCGCTTGCGCGCCGCTCAAGCTGTAGCTACCAACTCGCGTCACATCGGTTATCGCCAACCGCAAGCGAACAAGGCTGCCTGATGGAAAATCGTAGGTGGGCTGGACTTGCCAATTCACCGTAGACACGGTGCCAAGCGTGCCGCCACGCGCCGCCAATCGCGGTTGGAACATGGCGATAAATTGCCCATCTTCGCCCAATCGAAAATCGCGGATGTTCAGTGGCTGATCATGATCAAAGCCAACATCTTCGGCCTCCTCCACAATTAACAGGCCCGTCATGCCACGGCCCATTTGTTCTAGCGTGTTGCAATGGGGGTGGTACCAAAAGGTGCCCGCATCGGGCGAGGAGATGTTGTAGCGAAAGCGCTCGCCCAATTCGATCGGTTTTTGGGTGAGGAAGGGGACGCCATCCATACCATTGTCGTGCCGCAGCCCGTGCCAGTGGATTGTGCTGGCTTCGTGCAGATTGTTGGTGACCTCAACCGATTTGGTTTGATGTTGCTTGAGGCGAATGGTTGGCGCTGGGCCGCCCGTGCCAAAGCCCATCATCTGTTCGGTTATCTTACCGGGCACAATTTCATGACTCAAATAATTGAGCGGCAAATCCATATCGGCCGACAATGTGTTTTTGGCGAGCGCGAAGGTTGCAGAACAAACGCCTAGCGTTGCTGCAGACCCTAACAAAAACTCCCGGCGCGACATGCCCAGCATACAACCCTACCCAACATCAGCTTAAAGCTTAGTTCGACTTTGGGACTTGCAAAAAAATGAAGGTCCCATTACGCGCCGCAACCTAAACCAAGCTACAGGGTGAGCCAACGTCCAAATTGTCTCAGAGGGGCTTTTTCGCCTAAAACAAACTCATCTGATCTTCTGGAACTTCTGGCTGTGTAAAAAGGTCGGTGCGCAGATGGGGGAGGCGTTTTTTCAAACCATTGCGATTCATCGCCAACTCAAATCTGCGCTGCAAGGCAAAAGCATAAGGCCCCTGACCAGACATGCGCGAGCCAAAACGAGGATCATTGTCTTTTCCGCCACGTACGTCTCGAACCAAATTCAGGACGTGACGCAACTTGTCTGGGTAGAAGCGCAACAACCATTCACGGAAAATGTTGCGCACTTCGCCTGGTAACCGCAGCATGATCATGCCTGCAGCAGTTGCACCTTGCGCAGCAGCTGCGTCGATGATTTTTTCCAACTCGGCGTCATTGATCGCGGGGATCATTGGGGCAGCCATAACCATCGTGGGGATGCCTGCTTGACTGAGCAACTCAACCGCTTCAAGCCGTTTGGAAGGCGTTGAGGCACGTGGTTCCAACTCGCGGCAAAGCTTGCGGTCCAACGTTGTGATCGACATGGCCACATGCACAAGATTGTGTTCGGCCAATTGGGTCAACAAATCCAAGTCCCGAACCACCAACGCCGATTTGGTGACGATAGTCACAGGGTGCTTGAACTCCAACATAACCGCTAGAATCTGCCGCATTATTTTGTGTTCCCGCTCAATCGGCTGATAAGGGTCGGTGTTGGTGCCAATCGCAATTGGTTTTGGCGTATATTTTTTGCGGCTCAACTCTTCGCGCAACCGCACTGCCGCGTTGGTTTTTGCATAAAGCTCGCGCTCAAAATCTATGCCAGCCGAATGGCCCAAATAGGCATGAGTTTGGCGCGCAAAACAGTAAGAGCAACCATGTTCGCATCCACGATATGGATTGATGGATCGATCAAAACCAATGTCCGGGGACTCGTTTTTTGTAATGATCGACTTTGCACGCTCTTCGCGCACATTCGTTTTGAAATCTGTCAAACTCTCTAAAGACTGCCAACCATCATCAAAACTTTCATTTTGAAACACCTCAAACCGGCCAGATAGGTTGCTTTGCGCCCCCCGTCCGCGGTTGCGATTTGTTGAAACCATTCTGTTTGTCAAAATCTCGCGATCATTGCTTCGGGCAATGCGGGCCAGACTGTCTGGCGGTGGTGGGAAAGCAGCGTGGATAGCCATTTTGACCTCGCGATACAAAAGTTAACAAATCGTTCTATTTGAATAGAACAAAATGAGAACAAATTGTCAATCGAGATTTTTCAAATCAGGTCAAGTCTCTGATTAAAAGGAGTTATTCGCGACCAGAATATTTGGGCAGCACTTCCAAGAAGTTACATGGTTTATGGCGCGAATCGAGTTGGTAATTAATAACGCCTTGCCAACCATCCCGGCACGCACCGCGTGAACCGGGCAGGCAAAAGATCAGCGTTTGTCCTGCCAAGCCCCCAGTTGCGCGACTTTGAATGGTTGAAGTGCCGATTTGTGCTGCCGAATACTGGTGAAACAGAACTGAGAAGCCATCCATGACTTTGTCAAACAACGGCATAAGCGCCTCTGGGGTTACGTCACGTTGAGAAAAGCCAGTGCCGCCCGTTGTGATCACCACGTCAATGTCATCATTGGCGATCCAGTTATTGACCTTTTGTCGGATCATATCTTGATCATCGGTCACTATGTCTCTGTCCAAAACCACATGACCGCTTTCGCTGATCATGCTTTTGAGCAATGCCCCCGAATCGTCGGTCTCAAGCGTGCGCGTGTCCGATACTGCAAGAATGGCAAAGTTCAATTTGACCATGGTTTGGGTTTCGTCGATATTTGATTTGTACATTGGTCAGAACTCCAAGCCGTTTCTTGCCGACAATTTCTGCGCCGGAGCCAAGATTGAGATTTAAGATTTTTGATGCGCGCCTAGCCTAGTTCAGTCAACTTGGCTTTTAAGCTGAGCATGTCACGCCAAACCAAAGCCTTTTGTTCAGGTTGGCGCAGCAAGTATGAGGGGTGCAAGGTGGCGATGCTGGCGCAAGAATGGTGCCCAACTTCAATGTCTTGCCACTTGCCACGAAGCCGCAAAATACCTGCGTCGGTTTGCAACAGTGTCTTAGAGGCCGCGCCGCCCATGGTGACGATGATCTTTGGGGCAACCAGCTCAACTTGGCGGATCAAGAACGGCAGGCAAACTGCAGTTTCTGCCGGTGTTGGGTTGCGATTGCCCGGCGGACGCCACGGCAGCGTGTTAGCAATGAAGACCTGTTCGCGATCAAGGCCGATTGCCCCAAGTATCCGGTCGAGCAGCTCGCCAGAACGGCCAACAAATGGTGCGCCTTGCATATCCTCTTCGCGGCCCGGTGCTTCGCCCACTAACATGATGTCAGCTTTAGGGTTTCCAACCGCAAAAACCAAATTTGTCGCGCGATGTTTGAGCGGGCACCCATCAAACGTTTCCATCGAGGTGCGCAACATATCCAAACTGGTTGCAGCCGCGGCAATCGCTTTGGCTTCGTCAACATTGTGCACTTCGGGCTGCATGTGGCTCTGGACAGCAGCGGGTGCGTTCGCAGGTCCATCGCCTTGCAAAGATTTTGCTGATGGAGCGGACTTTGTCGTTGGCGTGCTTTTTTGAGCGATGGCAGGCACTGCAAATCGATCAATAGGCTCGTCGCCAATCGCTATGTCGACGCCCATGGCATTGTACCAATCTAGCGCGGCGCGCATTGCGATAATGTCGTTGCTGTTTTCCTGCATAAAAACATCATATCACGCCAGATCATTCAATGTCATGAGCGAGTTTTAAAAGAAGTGCGGCTGTAAACAAAGATTTGTACCTAAATGGTTGCGCGGCTGCCATAAAATGGCCAATCTCAAGCGTAAAGGGTAGCTACCGATTCAGTTGAAATGAGAAAGCCGCGTTCTGTGAACAAAAAAATGAAGTTGATTCCCGCGATAATTGGTCTGGCATTTTGGGCGCTCGGGGCGATTGCCCCAGCAGTTGGTCAAGAAATGTCAAACACGTTGAGCTTTCAAATTTCGCCACCTTCCGTTTCGGGCAGCTTTCTTGCTGGGCGTGGCGCTTATGAAGACCGACGCGCAAAGGTTGCAGCTAACTATTTTGAAGAAGCGCTAGACTTGAATTGGAACAATATGGTTTTGCAGGAACGCGCTTTTAAAGCGCTTGTTGCCTCTGGCCAAATTGTGAAGGCCGAAGCGGTGGCGCGTCGCCTTGCTGAAGCAGCCCCCAACTACGAAATTGCAAAGCTGGTTCTTGGTGTTGTGGCACTGAAAGAGCGACGCTACAAATCGGCTGATAGCGCCTTAAATGGCGCATCCACAAACACGCTTTATGGCATCACGTCAAACGTGGTTTTGGCTTGGAGCCAAATTGGCAATGGCAATCCAGAACAAGGCTACAAAACAGCTGAAGCAATTACCCAAGACGGTTTTAAGAACTTTTTGATTTTCCAACGGGCACTGATGGCCGATGTTGGAGGCGACAGAGAAAAGGCGCGTGCGCTCTACGAACAAGCCTATGAAATCGACCCGTATGTATTTTCAATTGTTGAAGCCTATGCACGGTTCTTGGCGAACAATGGCGAGTTCGATAAATCTTTGGCGGTGATTGGCCGCTTGTTAGAACGTGGCGTCCTCAATGAGGAAATCGAACAATTGGCAGTTCTGGTGCGCAATAAAAAGCGTCCTGGGCGTTTCACAGAAGATGCCCAACAAGGCGCAGCGGAATTGCTACGCGGTTTGTCTTCTGCCTTGTCCCGAGAAGGGGCTTCTGAGCCATCGTTAATGCTTGTTCGTTTGGCTGGGTTTATGAATCCAAAGTCTGTGCAAATTGCATTCTCAACGGCGGACCTCTTAGAAAGAGCCGAAAGGTTTGAAGAAGCAAATGCGATTTATGAACTCGTTCCAAATAGTTCGGTGCATTACCATACAGCATTGGTGCGCAGCGCCGAGAACTTGCGCGAGCTAGATCAAAGCGACGCGGCGATCAAACGCCTTTCAAATATCGTGGCCCAACGGCCAGATGATTTGACCGCTATCTCGGCGCTTGGTGACACTTTGCGATTTGAAAAACGCTATGCAGAAGCCAGCGAAGCTTACTCGAAGGTTTTGGATATCACAGGCGGCGAGCGCCTTGTGGATTGGCATTTGCTGTATGTGCGCGGTATTTCATACGAGCGTGAGAAAAAGTGGGACTTGGCCGAGGCCGATTTCAAACGGGCGCTACAACTTTATCCTGACCAACCACAAGTTCTGAACTACTTGGGCTACAGCTGGGTTGATCAAGGCATCAATTTGGTAGAAGCGCTGGATATGATTGAAACCGCAGTGAGCTTGCGCCCGAACGATGGATACATCGTGGACAGTCTTGGTTGGGCTTATTATCAGCTTGGACGCTATGACGATGCAGTGGAAACGCTGGAGCGAGCAAACCGACTAACGCCGAGTGACGCAACGATCAGCGATCATTTGGGCGATGCCTATTGGCAAGTCGGGCGCAAACGTGAAGCTGGGTTCCAGTGGGCAAAAGCTAAAGAAATGGATGCGGACGAAGAACTTCTAGAGAAACTGGACACCAAACTGGCAGATGGGTTGACCGTTGAGGCTGAACAAGCCGACGCAGGTTAGCGTTTATGAGTGTTTGGACTGAGCCCGCACCCGCAAAGATCAATCTGTCGCTACACGTGATCGGGCAAACGCCAAAAGGCTATCATCAGCTGCAGGGCCTAACGGTTTTCACCAAACTGAGTGATGAGCTAACGGCGCGTGAGGCAAAACAAGACCGCTTGGCGATTACTGGGCCCTTCGCCAAAGCATTGTCTGGAGAAGGCTCCAATATTATCTTGAAGGCGCTAGATTTGTTCCGCCACCATTGGCCCAAATCCTTGCCTGAGGGGTTAGACATCACCCTTGAAAAAATGTTGCCCGTTGCCGCGGGGATTGGGGGAGGGTCCGCCGATGCAGCGGCCGCACTGCGCATGGCTGCACGTTTGTCCCAAACCGATATCTCAATCGCCGAGTTGGCTGAAGTTGCTTTAGAACTTGGGGCAGATGTGCCCATGTGTTTGTTTTCGCGCACCTGCATTATTGGCGGGGTTGGTGAAAAAGTTCAAATTGTCGATCCCTTCCCAAAACTGCAATTGGTGTTGGCAAATCCGGGCATTGGCGTGCCCACCGCGCAGATCTTTAGACTGCTAAAATCCAAAAAAAATCCGGTAATGCCGCCCTTGCCAACCCATGTTGAACATAGCGCCGCATTGGCACTTTGGTTGCAGGATACGCGCAACGATTTAGAGATCCCTGCCATTGAATTGGTGCCCCAAATTGCTGATTTGACACGTGAAATGGGGAAATTGTCGGGCTGTATCCTGTCGCGGATGTCTGGTTCTGGTGCGACAATATTCGGGGTATTCGGCGCAGAAAAACAGGCCATGTCCGCAGCGAAGCAAATGCACCAAAAGTTCCCAAATTTTTGGGTCGCGCAATCGCCAATTATGTAAACTGGCTGCGAAATCAATCCATAATTTATTTGATTCATTTTTAACTAACCTATCGACTAATTCTCAAAGCCGCTGTGTCATACTTAACCTGCAATACAAGTATGTGGGTGAAGCTATGATATCAAATGAGAATATGCTGCAACCGTTTCAAATCATCTATGCAAGCGTGGCAAACCGCAAGCTGTCACAAGATGAAGTTCGGGATTTGCTACACATATCGCGCAGGAATAATGAGAGCGTTCATGTCAGTGGCATGTTGGTCTACCATGACAACTGTTTTTTGCAGGTTTTGGAGGGGCCGCGGATTGCGGTCGAGGCAATCTTTATGCGGGTCAAGACCGATCCGCGTCACAGCAATGTCAAACTTCTGCTGCGTTGTGGCATAAGCCAAGCTGCGTTTAATGATTGGTCCATGGCTTATGTTGATACAGACGGCACCAACAACGGGCTAAAATGGTACGTAGATTACCTCAAGCAACTCGATAAAAAGATTGTTGGAGAGTCTCAGGCCATGCGCGTGCTCAACCGCTTTAAGCAAGCTGATTGGCGCAGCCAGATTTTGGATGAATTGAGCGAAAGCGCTTAAACCGCGCGCTCAACGCAATAATCTGCAATTTCGATTAGCAGTTTCGCACCGTAGCGTGCTGCTAGGGGCCCCAATGCAGACTTTGCTAGGTTGGCGTGTTCATATGCGCGATCAAGAGTGGCCCGCAAAGCGCCGCAGTCGTGCAATGTGGATACAACCCGTTTCACGGTGTCTTCACTGGCGTCTTGGTCGCCCAAATTCTCACGGATAAACTGAGCATCCTCCGCGCTTGCATTCTCTAGCGCATGCAACACGGGCAAGGTCATCTTGCCTTCTCGCAGATCATCACCAACATTTTTGCCAATGGCGCCGGACATGCCGCCATAATCAAGCGCATCGTCAACCAGCTGAAAGGCAATGCCAAGCTCTGCACCGTAAGTTCTAAGGGCCTTGCGTTCAGCCTCAGTCGCACCGCCGGCCATCGCGCCTACTTCGGTTGCCGCCTCAAACAATGCTGCGGTTTTTGCCTTAATGACCTCGAAATAGTCTTCGACTTTGGTGTTCAAATCTTTGGCTTTAGAAAGCTGAAAAACTTCACCTTCCGCAATAATTGCTGCGGACCGCGATAAAATGCCAAGGGCTTCCAAATTGCCAGCTTCCACCATCATCATGAAGGCTTGGCCGAGCAAGAAATCGCCCACAAGTACACTAGCTGCGTTGCCCCAAATCTTGCGCGGCGCGTTTTGACCGCGCCGTTTGTCGCTTTCATCCACCACATCATCATGTAACAATGTGGCGGTGTGCATGAATTCCACGGCTGCAGCATAAAAGATGTGCTGGTTGTTTTTTGGTTCAAACATCAGCGCCGAAGCAACAGTTAGCATGGGGCGTAATCGTTTGCCGCCGGCAGAAATCAAGTAGTTGGAAATTTCGGGAACCATTTCCACATTGGATTTAACGCGGGACATTAAAAGCTTGTTGACCTCGTCCATCTCGGCAGCTGTATGGGATACAAGCTGCTCGATAATTGGCTGGTCAGTGATTTTTGCAGCGGTTGCTTCTATCGTGCTCATATTAACTCGCCCCAACACGCCAAGAGCGCGTCAAAATTTCCTGTCATCTCGCATGAGAGCTTTAAGCTACAGCGCAGCATTTCGCAAATCATCTTGTTGCTATTGGTCTCAAGAGCTAAGGCTATGCTATAAGATCGTATCGATCGTCAACTTTAACAGCCATTTTGTAGTGCATTTCACATGTCCGTAGACCAGCCTGAGGCGAATGTAAAACAGCAATGTGTCACACAGGACGCATTCTTGGGCGGCGAGCTGCAGGTCTTGCAGCCTAAAAAGGGGTTTCGCGCAGGTGTTGACAGTGTGCTGCTTGGGGCATCGGTTTCCAAAGAAACACAAAACTTGTTGGAATTGGGGGCAGGGGTTGGCGTTGCAGCAATGACTGCGCTTGTGCATCATCCTCATCTCAGCGCGCATCTGGCCGAACTTTCGCCAGAAGCGTTGGAGCTAAGCAATGTGAACGCGCAAAATAATGGTTTGGAAGATAGAACACAAATCTGCCAGGTAGACATCATGGCAACCGGCCCTGAGCGGGTGGCTGCCGGGCTGAAGCCTGATTACTTTGACTGCGTCATTGCTAACCCGCCCTATTATGATGACAAATCAGTGTCACTTCCCCAAGACCAATATGGCGCGCAGGCGCATGCACATGCTAAGGATTGTTTGGAAAAATGGGTAAAAGTGGCAGTCAGCGCCGCGTCCGCTACGGCTGAGATCATATTCATTCATCGCGCTGAAGCCATCAACGACTTGTTGCGTGCCTATGATCGTCGCATTGGTAACATTACCATTTTGCCAATCGTTTCACGCCCCGGGCAAGCGGCCAGTCGCGTGCTGTTGCGCGGGCGAAAAGGATCACGTACACCAACAACACTACTCAGCCCGCTGCATTTGCATGGGGAAACGGGCAGTGAGTTCTCTCCTGCGGTCGAAAGAATTTTGATGGGAAGAGATGTCTTGCACTGGTAGAAGCGCAATTGATGCCTACATATCGACCAACAAGTGAAATTTAGGGGAAAAGTATGACGAAGACTTTTGACGCAACAAATGACGCGGTGCCAACACCATGGCATGTGCGCCTGCTTGGTCGCGACAAGACTGTGATCCCTGTAGTGCGTCTTTCGGGCGTCATCGAAGCGGCTTCGCGCCCGGGTAGGATTAACATTCAAAGCGCAGCACCTTTGCTCAAACGTGCCTTTGGCATCAAGCGCGCTCCTGCGGTCGCCATCATCATTAATTCACCCGGCGGCTCCCCCGTGCAATCGCGTTTGGTCGCCAAATATATCCGCGATCTAGCCGAAGAAAAAAACAAACAGGTATTGGTTTTCATTGAAGACGTTGCCGCATCGGGTGGTTATTTCATCGCCAGCGCTGGCGATGAGATTATCGCTGATCCATCCTCGATTGTTGGGTCAATTGGTGTGATTTCAGCAAGCTTTGGTTTTGAAGATGCCATTGAAAAACTTGGCGTAACGCGCCGCCTTTACACCGCTGGCAAAAACAAATCGACGCTTGATCCATTTTTACCAGAAAAGAAAGCCGACATCGATCGGTTGAAAAAGCTACAGCTCGATATTCATGAGGTCTTTATCGACTATGTGAAATCGCGCCGCGGCGACAAACTTGATAGTGAGAATCAGGACCTGTTCACCGGCGAGTTTTGGACGGCAAAAACCGGTATTGAGTTCGGACTTGTAGACCGTCTGGGCGACATGCATGAAGTATTGCGTGAAAAGTTCGGCAAAAAGGTCAAGCTTGAACGCATCACGGCAAAGAAGCCATTGTTTGGCGTGCCACGTTTGCCTTTTATGCAGATTGGCGGTGCTAACGAGAGTTTTGCTGATGATTTGATTGCGTCAGTTGAAGCAAAAACCATGTGGAGCCGTTTCGGGCTGTAGTTGGAATGAGGAGGGCGCGCACATGTGGCTAAGAGTACTCACATTTGTGGTGATTATCGCCGCCATTGTTTATGGCGTGCGCGCTATTCGTCGCAATATTAACGACTATTTTTCGGACGTGGACAAAGACAAGTTGAAACGTGATCGCCAAGATAGAAATCGCTCAGATATTGTTGACCTGACCAAAGATCCAAAAGATGGGGTGTTCCGCCCCGGCAAAAATAAAAAAGATGATGACAAGGGCGCTTGATAAATAAAGCGTCGCCCTTTAGGTTCGCGCCTGCAATTATCCATGCCACTAGGCCGATCGACAAAAGGTTGCGACAATGAGCGACACCAAACTTCCTGCGCATATGGACCCGAAAAACTCATTTCAGGGTTTGATTCTGACATTGCAAAATTTCTGGGCCGATCAAGGCTGCGTGATTTTGCAGCCATATGACATGGAAATGGGCGCGGGTACGTTTCACCCAGCAACCACTTTGCGCGCACTGGGGCCAAAACCTTGGAAGGCTGCGTATGTGCAACCTTCACGTCGCCCAACTGACGGGCGCTATGGTGAAAACCCAAATCGCTTGCAGCATTTTTATCAATATCAAGTGATCCTGAAACCTTCGCCTGAAAACCTGCAAGAGCTATATTTGCAATCTCTATATGCTATTGGCATCGACCCCAAAGTGCACGATTTGCGTTTTGTGGAAGACGATTGGGAAAGCCCAACGCTTGGCGCGTGGGGACTTGGTTGGGAATGCTGGTGCGACGGCATGGAAGTAAGCCAATTCACATACTTCCAACAAGTCGCCGGTTTCGAATGTGCGCCAGTTTCTGGCGAACTAACCTACGGGCTTGAGCGCATCGCCTGCTATTTGCAAAACGTCGACAGCATCATGGAACTGAATTTCAATGGTCGCGAAGGTGATGAAAAAATCACCTATTCGGACGTGTTCTTGCAAGCTGAACAAGAATTCTCGCGCTACAATTTTGACCATGCAAACACTGAAATGCTGTTCCGCCATTTCAAAGACGCCGAAGACGAGTGCAAAGCGCTTTTGGCCGCTGGCCAAGATGGCAATCAACATAAATTGGCCATGCCAGCCTATGAGCAATGCATTAAAGCTTCGCATGCATTCAACTTGCTTGATGCACGTGGCGTAATTTCGGTGACCGAACGCCAAAGCTACATCTTGCGGGTGCGCGAATTAGCAAAGGCTTGCGGTGCCGCTTGGTTGCAAACCGAAGCTGGTGGCGCGTAAGGCATGGCTTCGGCAAAACCAAGCCTGTTGCGTTTTGTCACCGAAGACCGACACGAGCCGTTTGGGCACAGATCCGGCATCGTTCAAAAAGCCTATAATGTACGTGATGATGCTGAAACTGCTGAACACCTTCAAAAAGCGCTTTCCACGGAGTTAGAGTGGCTTAAGCTCAATATGTGTACGCCATCCAAATTCACACGATCAGCAGGTCACAGGAAAGACGAAGTCGCTATCTCTTGGGTCAAGAGTGAAGCAAGGGAACATGTCGATTGTTTGCGCAGAATTGAAAACTTACTTAAATCAACAAGAGTGCCGACGCATTGCTTGCGTACCTCGCGCCCGGGATTTGTGGTCTATGAAGACGACGTCCAAGTAGTTGCTGAACCATCTGCCGATACCCCAAAATAGCAACTCATTTGAATTCGTACCAACAATCACCTATATCAAGCTTGCATTGAAAAGGAGATGTGCGATGAAACGATCAAATGATCGACGAATTGCGACGCCGCCCAATCGAGCGGCCAAGGCGCTGAGTGAACATCAGTTCAAACTCAAAATCGTCGAAAACAAACGTGATTATTCACGAAAAGCAAAACATAAAAAGGGGCATTTGGATCATCACCAACATGCTCCTTTTTTATTGGCCGCTTAAACATTTCCAATTGATAACTCTTTGTATAAACTCACGTTCAAATTCCAAACGGGAGGCGCTGCGCCATGGAAATTATCTGGATATTATTGCTCGTTATTGTTGCTGTTGGTGGCTATGCGATCATGGCCTACAACAATTTGGTCAAAACCCGTCAAATGGTTGAAGAAGGCTGGTCCGGCATTGATGTGCAACTAAAACGGCGCGCCAACTTAATCCCCAACATGCTTGAAACCGTAAAAGGTTATATGAGCCACGAAAGCGAAACCTTGCAGGCTGTAACTGAAGCGCGGGCAGCTGTTCACGGGGCCGGCAACGCATCGCCTGCCGAACGGGGAAAACTTGAGGGTATTCTGTCTGGCGCTTTGGGCAAACTAATTGCCGTCGCAGAAGCTTATCCGGATTTGAAGGCCGACAGCACATTCCTTGAATTTCAAGGTGCGTTGCAAACAACAGAGGACGAAATACAACTGTCTCGCCGTTATTATAACGGCGCGGTGCGCAATTTGAATGTGATGGTCGAAAGCTTCCCCTCAAACATCGTCGCAAACCAGTTCCAATTCCACAAAGCTGAGTATTTCGAGCTTGAAAATGAAGCGGATCGCGCAGTACCTGATGTCTCATTCTAGTATCAAAATGAAAGCGGCATTGCGCCGCTTTCTAATTGTTTTTGCAATGTTTTTCGCTTTGGGGCCGGCATATGGTGCTGAGGCGATCTTATCTTATTCATCTCTCATTGATGTGCAAACGGACCGCTCGGTCATTGTTACGGAAACCATTCGAGTGAATGCTGAAGGGCGCAGTATCAAGCGCGGCATATTTCGCCTCATCCCAACTCATTCCAAAGGCGATAATGGCTATACCATTGACCATGGCCTGGAAGTGCTTGAAATCTTGCGCGATGGCCAGCCAGACGATTGGCACACCACCTCAGCAGAGGCCGGAGAGATTATCTATATTGGCAATGCTGACGTGTTTTTGGACAGCGGCATCTATACCTACACCATTAAATATCGGACTTGGCGTCAGGTTCGCGATTTGGCCGATTCAGATCAAATCTATTGGAATGCCACTGGCAATTTCTGGGATTTCCCCATTCAAGCCGCTGTTGCGCAAGTGCGTTTGCCCGAAGGTGCGCGCATTCAAGGCACCAAAGCCTTTACCGGCAGGTTCGGCAGCAATGCAAACGACGCAACGATTACCTTTGATGGCGCGCAGACAGCAATCTTTCGTGCCAACCAAGGTTTTGCGCCAAGAGAAGGCATGAGCATTGTTGTTGGTTTTGATAAAGGTTTGATGGCACCGCCATCGGCCTGGGACAGCTTCTGGACTTACCTTCTAGACAGACGCGCCCTGTTTCTACCTGCGTTCAGCTTTTTGGTGGTTCTAACCTATTTTTATTCTGCCTGGAACGCGGTGGGCCGTGACCCCAAAAAAGGCACCATCGTTCCGCTGTTTTATCCGCCAAAAGGGTTCTCTCCAGCCCTTGCGCACTATGTGCATAATTTTGGCTGGAAGAAGTCTGGATGGACAGCCTTTACCGCAGCGCTGATTTCGCTAGCGACCAAAGGTTTGGTTAAATTGGGGCAGCCGGGCGGTGACACAAAGGTTACAGTGACATCCAAAGAGCCTGATGATTTGCCCAGTGGAGAACTAAAACTCTACACTTGGTTCCACGCCAAAGGGTCCGTGGTAATAAACAAAAAAGTTGGGGCGAGTTTGCACGTACTGCAGAGCGAATTCGTGAAAACCATTGAAGACGAGAACCGCAGATACTTTTTCAAACGGAATACTGGTTACATCATTTTGGGGTTGGTGATTTCGTTCCTAAGCCTATTTGGTATGCTTTTCCTAGAAGTGCTCGATTTCATGTGGCTGATTATCGCTGTCGCACTTGCGGTGGTGACCGCCATTTTTTCCGGCATAATATCGAAAACCGACAGCGGGTTTAGCCTATCAAAAGGCGTGGGTATTTTTATATTCTTGGCAGTGTTCGGGAACTTTTTTACCGGACTTGTGGCTGCATTTGAAATGTTTGACCTGGGCTCTTTTTTCACAGGAAATGTGTCGGAAAACGTAACTGCATTTGTTCGCGAGCAACCCGGAGCAATTGCTGCGATTTCCATTGTTGTCATCAATATTGGCTTTGGTGCGATTATGCGGGCGCCCACCATGCAAGGGCGTAAACTGATGGACGAACTTGATGGTTTCAAAATGTATTTGGAAACGGCAGAGAAAGAACGTTTGAATATTCGAGGTGAGCCGGACCTGACTGTTGAAAGGTTCGAGGGTATTCTGCCCTATGCCATCGCGCTTGGGGTTGAAAAACCTTGGTCCGAGCATTTTGAAAAAGAGCTCGCCCGCAACGCCATAAACCCTGAGGATCAAAACTATAATCCGTCTTGGCATTCCGGCCGCGGGTGGCGTGCTGACCGCATTGCAACCAATGTCGCATCAACGGCATCGGCCATGAGTTCATCGATGATTGCATCTCAACCTGTTTCCTCCTCCTCCTCGTCATCAGGCTTTTCGTCTGGTGGAGGTTTTTCTGGCGGCGGCGGCGGCGGCGGTGGCGGTGGCGGTTGGTAGAACCAGCCGCTTTGATGCCAAAAACCGTGGACATGAGGCCATTTGGTCGTTATCAAACTTTGACTTGAAATTCACCTAATTGAAGTAAGTAAACATGCCTGAACTCCTGCTCGAACTGTTTTCAGAAGAAATCCCTGCGCGTCACCAACGTCGCGCCGCCGAAAACTTGAAAAAGCTCGTTACAGACGCGCTTGTTGAGCGAGGTTTGCTTTACGAAGGGGCCGTTTCTTTTGCAACGCCGCGTCGCCTGACCTTGTCTGTAATGGGGCTGCCTGCTGCGTCAGCTGCCACTAAAACAGAGCGCAAAGGGCCACGCACTGACGCGCCTGAAAAAGCCATTGAAGGGTTTTTGCGGGCGGCGGGTCTATCATCGATTGACGAAGCCAGTGTCCAGAACGACCCAAAAAAGGGCGATTTCTATGTAGCGGTTGCTGAGAAGCCGGGCGAAAAGGCAACGGATATTGTAGCTGATATTATGCCGCAACTGATTGAAAAATTCCCATGGCCAAAGTCTATGCGCTGGGGGAGCGGCAAACTCACTTGGATACGACCATTGCGCGCGATCACCGCAACTTTTGGCGTAGATGGCGACGAAACCGAAACCATCGACTTCAAAGTCGGTGACGTACAATCTGGCAACACGACTTATGGTCACCGTTTCTTAGCGCCCGATGCGATCAATGTGCGCCGATTTGAAGACTATGCCGCCTCGCTTGAAAAAGCCAAAGTTGTGCTGGATTTGGACCGTCGCATGGAAATCATCCGCGCAGATGCAGACAATTTGGCGTTTGCGCAGGGATTAGAAGTCATCGCAGATCAGGGCCTGTTGGAAGAGGCTGCCGGCTTGGTCGAATGGCCAGTAGTGATGTTGGGCAAGTTTGAAGAAGAGTTTCTTGGTTTACCAGAAGAAGTGGTAACCACCGCCATTCGCTCGCACCAGAAGTGCTTTTGCCTGCGCAACGCAGAAACTGGAAAACTGGCCGATAGCTTTTTGTTGATTTCAAACCTTGAAGCTCCCGATGGTGGCAAAACAATTGTTGCAGGCAATGAGCGGGTGATCCATGCGCGTTTGTCTGATGCTAAGTTCTTCTATGATACGGATTTGAAATCGCCGCTTGAGAGCCGACTGCCAAAATTAGAAGCCATGGTGTTCCACGAAAAACTGGGCACTCAGTCCAAGCGTGTTGAGCGATTGATTGAATTGGCTGCAGAACTTGCTCCAATGGTTGGTGCGCATGCCGATGATGCCGCCCGCGCCGCCAAACTGGCAAAAGCTGATTTGGTCACCGATATGGTGTTCGAGTTCCCAGAACTGCAAGGCTTGATGGGCAAATACTATGCGCTAGCTCAAGGTGAAAAGCCTGAAATTGCGAACGCAATACTTGATCATTACAAGCCATCTGGTCCAAGTGACGAAGTGCCAAACGAGGCGGTTTCTATTGCTGTGGCATTGGCTGACAAACTTGATGTTCTGACCGGGTTCTGGGCAATTGATGAAAAGCCTACCGGGTCAAAAGATCCATTTGCTTTGCGTCGCGCAGCGCTTGGCGTCATCCGCATTTCGCTTGATAATCAGCTTGATCTAGATTTGGCAAAAATCATTGGCGATCACATGGTGCGTATTTTGGGTGCCGCTGATAAAGCCAAAATTGAAGATTTGATGTCGTTCTTTGAGGATCGTTTGGTTGTGCAAATGCGCGACAATGGCATCAAGCACGATGTGTTAGACGCGGTACTGGGCAATGGTGGTTTGGCTAAGGGCTTTACGCTGCCAAGCATTGTGGCGCGGGCGAAAGAGTTGGCTGGTTTGCTTGAAAGTGAAGCAGGGGAGAGCTTGCTGTCGGGGTATCGTCGTGCCGCAAACATTTTGCGTGCTGAAGAAAAGAAAGACGATAAATCTTTCAATGATGCAGTAGACAGCGCAGCATTTGCGCAAGATCAAGAAGCGCAATTGTTTTCTGCGGTTAAAGTGGTCAATGAAAGTGTTTCTGCGAATATTTCAAACGAAGATTTTGCTGCAGCAATGAATGACCTCGCCTCGCTTCGAGAACCAGTTGATGCGTTTTTTGAAGATGTAATGGTGAATGACGATGATCCAAAGGTGCGGATTAACCGGCTGAATTTGCTCGCAAAACTACGCGATACGATGCATTTGATCGCAGATTTTTCAAAACTGGCAGGATAATTCTATTCGGCCAAAAGGAGGGGATATGTCGCAGCACAAAGTTGCGCTTCTTGGTGTGCCAGTAGACCACAATTCGAGCTATCTCAAAGGCGCAGCCCTTGCGCCAGCGCGAATCCGCGAAGCTATTCATTGCGATAGTTCCAACATGTGGACGGAACTCAGCGTCGACTTGGGCAACAATGAGAATTGGGTGGATGCCGGTGACGTGGTTCTCCCTTCCTCCGATCGCTTACAAACTTCGCAAAAAATTCGAGAAACCACCCTCGAGCTTATAGGCGAGGGCAAACGTGTCCTATCGTTTGGCGGCGACCATTCTGTTTCTTTTCCGCTGATTGATGCGCATGCACAAAGCTATGACGGGCTAAACATTTTGCATGTGGACGCCCATGGCGACCTGTATAACGATTTTGAAGGCAATCCGTTATCACATGCTTCCCCTTTTGCGCGGTTGATGGAAACCGGGCGCATCAGTCGGTTGTTGCAGGTGGGCATTCGCACATTGAACCAACACCAGCGGGAGCAAGCTGCCAAGTTTGGTGTTGAAATCATTGAAATGAAAGACTGGTCAGACACCGCCAATATTGGTTTTGATGGGCCGGTTTATCTCTCAGTTGACCTTGATGGGTTAGATCCAGCGTTCGCCCCAGGTGTTTCGCACCATGAACCGGGGGGCTTTTCATCCCGTCAGGTCATCAATCTTATCCATCAATTCAAAGGTGGGTTGGTTGGCGCGGACATTGTGGAATTAAACCCCCACCGCGACATCAACAATATGACAGCCATGGTAGCTGCGCGATTGGCCAAAGAAATCATGGCGCGACTGTTGGTGGGCAGTTAAGCGCAAACAATTCATTCACTAAATTCAGATAAACGAATGCGACATGGACACATAATGTTCTGCCTGTAATCAGATCAAGAGCAAGAATGATAATGAAAATCACGGCAAAACTCATCGTTGCAGGTCTAACTCTAATTGGCTCTAGCGCAGCGCATGCCGCCAGTTTTGAACTCAAATCTCCTAATGCAGCCGAGTTGGGGTGGTCCAAAAAAGCAGAGTGCGAAGCAACAGCGGGCAGTGGATGCACCTCTGCCTATTTCTGTTCAAACGACATTTGGATGGCTGAAACCGCGTTTGACCGCGTGCAAACCCGACGTTATGCGGGCGAGCAATTGATCATCGTTAAAGATGGCAAACCAATTTGCGCGGTTAACTAATCAAGCTGTCGGCCTACTTGAACGGCGCCATACCTTCATTTGCGAGCTGATCAGCGCGCTCATTGCCTTCGTGGCCTGCATGGCCTTTAACCCAGTGAAACTCGATTGTGTGCCGCTCAAGTGCTGAATCAAGTAACCGCCATAAATCCTCGTTTTTGACGGGTTTTTTAGCTGCAGTGCGCCAGCCGTTACGTTTCCAATTATGCATCCAGCCCGTCACGCCGCCTTTGACATATTGACTGTCAGTATAAAGATCAATTTCGCAAGGGCGCTTTAAAGCGTTCAGCGATTCAATCGCTGCCATCAATTCCATGCGGTTGTTGGTGGTCAGCTTTTCGCCACCACACAGCGCTTTTTCTCTATCGTTAAAGCGCAGCAAGGCACCCCATCCGCCCGGGCCCGGATTGCCTGAACAGGCCCCATCAGTAAAAATCTCAACGCGCTCAGCCATACCATTGTTCTTTTGTCAGTTTGTAAAAGCTGACTTCTTTACCTGAGTCGTCGTACTCTGTGTTTGTAAATTGCATGCCAATTTTCTTCAGGATGTGATTTGAAGGTACATTCGCTGCACTTGCAAAGCCGATGAATGACTGATGTTCAGTTGAACTGAATATCCAATCTCTCAATGCTACGGCAGCTTCAACCGCATAACCTTTGCCCCATTCTGATCGCAGCCAAGCGTAACCAATTTCAGGTTCGCCTTCTTCCAATCCAAATCCGGCGCGGCCAATAAATTTTCCATCCGCTTTTGTGAAAACCCTGAATTTGCACCAGCCGTATTTTTCAAAATCTTTCGCCCACTCCCCCATCCGGCGTTTGGCGTCCGAAGCATCTTCAACGCGACCAGATAAATACCGAGTGACTTCAATATCGCTATGCAGCGCTACGACATCATCAATATGATCAGGCGACCATGTGGTGAACGCCAAGCGCTCAGACTGCAAAATCAGCTGCGGGTGAGACATTTAGGCAGTCCGTAATTCGCGTGGCACGTTAAAGGCGATATTTTCAGTTGCGGTGACCTTGGCAGAAACTGAAATTTCAAACCGTTCGCCGAACGCTTCAATAATTTCGTCCACCAATTCTTCGGGTGCAGAGGCCCCTGCGGTGATGCCCAACGATTTGATGTTGGAGAATAGGTCCCAATCAATCTCGCTTGCGCGCTGCACCAGCATGGATTTTGCACATCCACCCCGTTCCGCCACTTCTACAAGCCGCATGGAGTTGGACGAATTTGGCGCGCCCACTACAATCATGGCGTCAACCAATGGTGCTACAACCTTCACCGCTTCTTGGCGGTTGGTGGTGGCGTAACAAATATCTTCTTTATGCGGCGCTTCAATTTCTGGAAAGCGTGCGCGCAGTGCGGCAACAATGGCGGCAGTATCATCCAACGACAATGTTGTCTGGGTCACGAAGGCGAGCTTTTGATCGCTCTTAGGCTGGAATGTCGCCACATCTTCAACGGTTTCAATTAGGCTGATGGCCCCTTCAGGCAATTGCCCCATGGTACCAACAACTTCTGGGTGGCCTTCATGGCCGATCAAAATGATTTCAAAACCAGTTTCAAAGTGCCGTTGGGCTTCCACATGAACTTTGGAGACAAGCGGGCAGGTAGCATCCAAATAAAACATGTTGCGGTGTTTTGCTTCCGCAGGCACGCTTTTGGCAACGCCATGTGCGGAAAAAATCACCGGCGCGTCCGTTTCCGGAATTTCGTCTAATTCCTCAACAAATATGGCGCCTTTGGCCTTTAAGCCATCCACCACATATTTGTTGTGCACGATCTCATGGCGCACATAGACGGGCGCGCCATATTTTTCCAGCGCTAGCTCCACAATTTGGATTGCGCGATCAACACCTGCGCAAAAACCGCGCGGTGCACAAAGTAATATTTCCAAAGGACTTTTTTTTGCCATAGACGTGAGATGCTTTGTTCTGGAACTGGTGTCAAGTTTGTTGCACTTTATGGTGACACTAAGTCATACTAAACAGAATCTTTTACGCAATCTAGGTCGAGCTGCAGTGTCTCTTACCATATCCCAACAAATGTTCGCGATCGCCCCAGCGAATGAACAACCACTTTTGCTGCGCGAGCAAGAGCAATTGGTGGTGGGAAAAGCGGCTTGGATTTTTGCGATGGCCAAATCCAAACAGCGCGTTTGCCCCACAATTTGCATTACGCGGCAAGCGTGGGAAGCGGTAAAAGACGCAAAGCCGGGTAGCTCGCTGCATACCAGTTGGATTGCTGTTTTGTTTAAACTGGTGCCAAAAGGGGAAGAACCACCCCCACTTGTGGTGCGCACCGCCGCACAAACACACATGGCCGGGTTGGCCCGCGTGCGCAACAAAGTTGAAGCGCCAAAAAGGGAAAGCGAAGCCGCTGACCCTACAAAGCCTCTGGCTCGTGCGATTGACCGCGCGTTTGAATCGTATTTGCACGGCACCCCTGTTTGGACAATTGATACAGGTCGCGATTTGTCGATGGAACAAATTGTGCTGGTGCAAGCGGCTACCGCGCAAAAACCGTTTTCGATTTTGACCCGAGATCTGAACACAGGCGAACTTGGGCCGATCAAATTGAGCGGGCAATCTGAATTGCCCCAATTTCCCAACCCTGTTTTGGCCCGCCAACTTTGCCGAAAAATGGATCGGCTGGCCGGCGCACACATGGTTTGCCTGCTGGCAGAAAACAACGGCGAACTAGAATTCTTATCGGCCCGCCCCGTGCAAGCCAATATTTCTGCAAATCTTGAAGCGGCAATTGATCGGGTGAATAATGGAGATTGGACTCCGCGCAAAGCCGTTTCCGAAATTGACCCCGCACAATTGCCGCAAATTTTGCACCCGCGATTGACCGGAAAAAAACGGGTAGCCGCTTTGGCCAATGGGCTTGGCGTTTCCCCCGGGGCGGCCAGCGGCGCAATTGTTTTTTCATCAGAAGACGCATCGCGCTACCGTGCGCGGGGCAAAGATTGCATCTTGGTCAGCGTTGAAACGGGCCCATCAGACATTGAAGGCATGCAAGCCGCTGCGGGCATTTTAACGGCGCGTGGCGGCATCACCAGCCATGCGGCAGTGATTGCGCGGGTTACGGGCAAACCGTGTGTTGCCAGCGTGCGCAGCCTATCAATTGATCCCCACCATACCAAGGTCACATTGGGCGAACGCGAGTTTTTGGCTGGGGCCGAGATTACCATAGATGGCAGCACAGGCGAGGTCTACGCTGGCGCTTTGCCCCTAAGCCAGCCTAAAATCGGCGGTGCGCTGAGCACCTTGTTGGATTGGGCAGATGGCAGTCGCACCATTCAAGTGCGCACAAATGTGGAAACAGAAGAAGCAGCGCGCATTGCGCTGTCTTTTGGGGCAGAAGGCATAGGCTTGGCCCGTTCAGAACACATGTTCTTTTCCACCGAGCGCATGGTTGCCCTGCGCCGGATGATTTTTTCGCAAAATGACCATGACCGTAAACAGGCGCTTGATGGATTGGTGGAGTATCAGGCAGACGATTATGCGCGGCTATTTTCCACCATGGAGGGCCTGCCCATTACGGTGCGCCTGTTCGACCCGCCACTGCACGAATTTTTGCCGCGTAGCGAAGAAGAGCTTGAAGACACAGCCGCTTCTTTAGGGCTGGAAACCGAACGCCTGCGCTCTCGGTTGGAGCGGATGGCCGAGGTGAACCCAATGCTTGGGCACCGCGGCTGTCGATTGGCCATTTCTCACCCTGAAATTCTCGATATGCAAATCCGCGCTTTGGTGGCGGGGGCGCGGGCCGCAATTGAAGCCAATGATGTGCCCGTGAATTTGGAAATTATGGTGCCCTTTGTGTCTTCCGCCAGAGAAGTAAACTGGGTGCGCACTAAAATTTTGCAATTGATGGAGCGGTTGGGCGTTAGCCAAACGGACAGCTTTAAATTCTCCATCGGCACCATGATCGAGCTGCCCCGCGCGGCCCTTCGTGCCTATGATATTGCTAAGCACGTGGACTTCTTTTCGTTCGGCACCAACGACCTTACTCAAACCACCTTTGGCATTTCACGCGACGACGCCCCTGCCTTTTTGGCCACCTACCAACGGCGCGGGCTTTATGATGCGGACCCCTTTGTCACCATCGACAAAAAAGGCGTCGGCGAACTCATCAAAATCGCCATCCAACGCGGTAAAGAAGCCAACCCTGACCTAAAAATCGGCATCTGTGGCGAACACGCAGGCGACCCAGAAAGCTTAAAATTTTTCGCCAAACTCAACGTGGATTACGTGAGCTGCTCGCCCTATCGGCTGCCCATAGCACGGTTGGCATTAGCGCAGTCGCAGAATTGATTTTTTTAGCGATTTTGTGTGGTCATAGGTTTGGGGCTTTGAATGAGAGGCCAGCGCAAATGGCTGCTCGGAGCCCTTAGTGACCACGTTCAAACACGTGTCAAACCTTCACGCTCGGGCTCAGATGTAGGTGTTTTCACATTCCACGCGAGCCCTAGTCGTTTTAGAAAAGTGATAAGCATGAATCCAGGATCATTCTGTCCAGATTCGACTCCTAATTTTGCTGAATGCGGGAAAGCGTGATGGTTTCCATGCCAGCTTTCACCGAAGGTTATCAGACCTAAACCGGGAAGATTATAGCCTTGAACTGGCAGTCCTTCTATTTTCCATCCTTGGTGACCACGTCGATGCGCAAAATGGCCGACCATCCAGTGCCCGACAAGTGAGACGGATATTCTAAGTGAGCACCCCCAAAGCACCCAAGCCCATCCGCCAAGTAAATACAGGATCAATGCCAGGAGGAGCTGTTGAAGCATCCAACTACGTTCCATCAAGATGTAGACCCAGTCTTTGCTAACTCGTTCTTCGAGTACAAAAGCTGGTGGCGATACCAGTTTGAATTCACAGCATAACTGCCACCATGCATCAGTGAAAAAGTCTGCTTGATGGGCTGGATGTGGCGGACAGACGTTTTGGCGTTGATGCCAGTCTCTCATATCATGAGTTCTTATCATTCCGATAGGCCCAGCCATGCCGACAAGTGTTCCAAGCCATACAAAAAGGTACTCAAGTGCTTTAGATGTCTCGAAGCTGCGGTGGATCAGGAGACGATGCATTCCGACTGAATGTCCCGCACAAATTGTGATTGCTGTAAGCAAGACAAAAACCAGAACAGCATCAAGTTGAGGATATAGAAGGATTCCTGCCAGCCCCAATATCAAATGACAAATCAACCAAAGTGACTTCAGAGGCATCCAAACAATATCACCATTGACCCCCGAGGTGTTTGGATTGGAAACGATCCGTTCGATAGAAACAAGTTGAGTCATTATCAAATTTAGTCTGAAACTAGCATTCTTGGCAATGTACAGATAAGCAACTTTAAAGAATTAGACTTTAGGAAACTTTGTCCACAAATCGGACGATGGTTGTCCAAGCTTGCCATTTGCAGTCAGTCGAATCTATATGTGTCAAATGACCAGAAAATTTCAGTACGTTGTCTACAAGATCACGTTTCCAAACGGAAAAATCTATATCGGCAAAGACATAGGCAAAGGCGGACACACAATCCGCTATTTTGGTAGTTGGGATTTTGCACGTGTAGAGAAAGACTTCACAAAAGAAGAACTCAAGGATTTTACAATTCGTCGTGAAATTCTCTTCGAAAGCAACGATAGAGAAGAGGTGGGTCAGAAAGAAATGGCTCTAATCATTGAACAAGGTTCAAACGACCCAACGTGCGGCTACAACGCGGTTCCAAAGTTTCGCTCTTGACCGTATCGACGACAAGGGCAGAAATGTCCGCAAAGCTGTCATTGAGTGCTGCCAAGCTGCCCCCAAACTACCCCCAACCACAAAATCGCCTTTAAACGACCACAGCGCTGCCCGGCCATCGGCTAACTGTGTCCACACATCCCGTTTACGTCCCATAAACCAAGTTTTGCGATAGTGGGGAGGTCGGCATGTGTTTAGTCGATTGAGTAGCATCGAGTTGAGTATGAGTATCTATATGGCCGCCCGGCTGCAACAAGCCCGGCGAAAGAAGGCTAACGCCTATAAGCGCGCGTGCGCATTATTGAGTTTTGCCGCGACTGCCGCTGCCACACTTATCGTGTGGCCAAGCCATATCAATACCGAATATGCTGTAACCGTTGCCGACATTGCGCCCCCTGTTGAGCTGGCTACTGCACCAGCTGGTTATGCGGCGATGTTTAATCAAGGTGTTTTTGAGCGCTCTAGCCATGTTGATGATGTGCACCGTGATACCGGACCGTCAGCTTTGGAAATTGCCAAAAGCTTTGGGCAAGTTCGCTTCTCCATGCTGGAAGCGCAGATCAAACCACCCAAAATGCTTGCGGTCGATCAAATCCGCGTCGCGTCTATTTCGCCAACTCAAGCAACAGGCAAGACAAAAGACCGTGCGCAGAAAAAACTTCAAGTCGTAACGCAGCCCATCCCAGATGTTGCTGCGTTGGGGGCGATTGAGGCATTGAGCGGCGAGGGTGAAACATTGGATGCGCGCGATCCGTCGTTGCCCTATCCATTGTCGGTGCCAACACAGCTCGCCTATGCGCGTGACAATGCGCCAAGTTTGAAAGATTTCACCCCAACGCTGACCCAAGCTTCAATGGATGCAAATAAAAAGCAACATTGGTGCATGGCAACCGCGATTTATTTTGAAGCACGCGGCGAAAGCTATCGCGGGCAAGTGGCGGTGGCCCAAGTTGTGCGCAATCGGGTGAAGCACAAAGCATATCCAAATTCGATATGCGCCGTAGTCTTTCAGAACCAAACATGGCGCAACCGTTGCCAATTCTCATTTGCGTGTGATGGCATTCCAGAGCGGGTAAATGAAGAAGCGGCTTGGAAACAAGCGGAAGAAATCGCCACAAAAGTGATCAATGGTGATATCTACCTAGCCGAAGTATCCAACGCGACCCACTACCACGCCAACTATGTGCGCCCAAAATGGGCGCCAAAGCTAAAAAAGCTAGCCAAAATCGGCGTGCACATTTTCTACAGATTTAAGAAAGGGTAGGGCGCTAAAGCCCTACTTACACCCAATGTAGCTGCCAAGTGCTTCGCAGCCTTCTGTGTCGCTGGCAGCGAAGTCGTCTAGACCTTGGATGAAGGTGAGCAACTCGCGGCCCTGCAGCTTGCTCAAGACAATAATTGCGCCGTTCAAAAATTCTGGTGTTTTCACTTCTTCAACATTGATGCCCGGATAAAGCACGTGCTTTGACCGCATGCCATCGGTTGAGTAGGTGCCAGTTGACGTTGTTGCGATGTTGACATTGAACACGCGCCCCGCGCTGATTTTTTTAACAGTAGCCGAAGAAATTGGATTGAGGTCCACATAGTCCTCAGTGGTCACATTGTACAATTTGCGGTCAATCCGCACCAAATTGTCAAAGTCGATTCCGCCGGCAGACTGATCCAAGCCAATATTTGCCGTATCGATGATGTTTGCAGCAAACGCTGGCGTGGCAAGTTTTACGCCGCTTTCTGCCAGAAACACACCGGAGACGGCGGCCAGCACAATGGCAACGGGCATTAGATTTGTCTTATGACGAATAGAACCAAACATATGAAATCCTCAAGAACCAGTATGTCTTAAGGATTTATCAACCAATCGCCCCTCACGTCAAAGCAATGCTTAACATAGGGTTAATTCGAGTCTCATATTGAAACATCTGAATGTTTTGTTAGCGCATTGGACCCAAAATGCTGGTGAAAACAGAAACAAATTGTTCATGCGCCACATGAATGGGCCATGGGCGGATAAGCTGGTCAAAGTCAGGCAAATCAAAGCTGGCCATTGATGGTTCGCCAAAGATTTTGCGGGCTTCTGCAGCATCGAACCCAGCAAGATTAACGGCTTCAAAATAGGCGGCTTCTTTGTCCGCCTTCTTGATCAGCTTGGTGGTGGCAACAGGGGCCTTTGCAGAAAGGGAAAACCGCACGTGGATGGCGGCTAAAAGCCGGTTTTCAAAGTCTTTATATTGTCCCCCCATCGCCGCTTTTAGTGGGGAGATTATGTCACCCATCACATACTCAGGCGCGTCATGCAGTAAGGCATATAATCGGCCGCTTCCATCAAGGTCTGGCTTGCTCGCAAGCGCCAATTGCATAACCAAAACAGAGTGTTGTGCGACGGAAAATGCATAGTCGCCATTGGTTTGCCCGTTCCACCGCGCTACTCGCGCTAACCCATGAGCTATGTCGCTTAGCTCCACATCAAGTGGGGAAGGGTCCAATAAATCTAAACGACGGCCAGACAACATCCGTTGCCAAGCCCGTTGGGGTGCGCGTGCCATATCATGTCCAGCGAAAGTTGCGTTCTAGAATCGTTAAAAAGCGTAGCTTGCCCAAGAAGGAACCGCAAGCTGAACCGCTCGCTCATTTACCGTGCAAGTATTTGGGTCTGCAATCTTATCAAGCCGCAATAATGCAATGGCAATATCGCCAGAACTAGATGTGAGATCACCCGCCGATTTGCCTTCGCAGATTACGTGGTCACCAGCACTTAGCCCATCACCAGTAACCGCGATTGGACGCTTGCGGGCCGTGCCGCGGTGCTGCATGCGTGAAACCACTTCTTGCCCGATATAGCAGCCTTTTTTGAAATCTACGCCACCCAATTGGTCCATACCAATATCATGTGGAAACAGGCTGTTAGCTTCATAGTCGCTGCCCATCTCCATGATTGCATTCCCGACGCGTTGATGATGATAAGATTGCGGGTCAACATCCCAATCAGCGCTGTCTGTGGTGTAGAAGCGATGCCCCATATTGGGGCGCGTGTCTTCAACAGAACCTGCAATTGCATCCACGCTCCAGCCCACGTGCAAATCTTCACGCGGGGTAATGGTGACGTCGGCCCGCATTTTATATAGGCGCATACGCTTGGCAAAGTTTTCAAGTTCGGCGGTGGGAATGTCCAAAAAATACCCTTCGTCTGCCTCAGAAATCAGCCCCTCGACTAGCATTTTGCCTTGTGGGGCCAACAGGGCGAACCAGCGGGCTTTGCCCTCCAGCGGTGTTGAAAGGTTGCAGGTTAGCGTGTCATGCAGCAATTTTTGCGCATCCGGCCCAAAAACTTGCACCACACAACGATCCAATTTGACATTTTTCCCCATCAATCGCTCCGTTTGTCTTGCTCTTGGCATAAGCCACGCGTTACACCCCAATAACAGATCCTTATCAGCTTCTTTGGGACGCACCAGCATGAATGCCAAATTTGACACTATTTTTCTTAACGGAACTATTGCCAATCACAATGGCGTCACCAAAGGCGATGTGGGGGTCATCAATGGCAAAATTGCTGAGACTGGCGATTTGGCCGGGCGTGATGCGAAAAAGGTTGTCGATTGCGCAGGTCTTCACATTTTACCAGGTGTGATCGACACCCAAGTACATTTTCGTGAGCCAGGTAACGAACACAAAGAAGATCTTGAATCGGGTTCCTTGGCGGCGGTAATGGGCGGCGTGACAGGCGTTTTTGAAATGCCAAACACTAACCCGTTGACCATCGATAAGGCGACTTTTGAAGACAAAATCAAACGCGCCACCCACCGTATGCATTGCGATTTTGCGTTTTATATTGGCGGCACGCACGACAATGTGGAACAATTACCAGAACTTGAAAAAATGCCGGGCTGCGCTGGTGTTAAAGTGTTCATGGGGTCATCAACAGGATCGCTTTTGGTGGAAGACGATGATGGGGTGGAAAAGATTTTGCGTGCGATTTCTCGCCGTGCGGCATTCCATTCAGAAGATGAGCCACGGCTTGAAGCGCGCAAGCATTTGCAGGTTGAAGGTGACCCAAAAAGTCATCCCGTTTGGCGCGATGTGGAAGCAGCGGTAAAATGCACCAAACGCTTGTTGGCACTCTCCAAAAAAACCGGCAAGCGAATTCATGTGCTGCACATTTCAACCGCCGATGAAATGGCGCTTTTGGCACAGCATAAAGACTTGGCCAGTGTTGAAGTGACCCCGCATCATCTAACCCTTGATGAAACCGCCTACGACAAACTTGGCACCTATGTGCAAATGAACCCGCCTGTGCGCGACGCGCATCATCGTGCAGGTATTTGGGATGGCGTTGACGCTGGCATTGCCGATATTCTAGGCTCTGACCACGCGCCACACACCAAGGAAGAAAAAGATCAGCCTTATCCAAAATCACCGTCTGGCATGACCGGGGTGCAAACTTTGGTACCGGTGATGCTTGACCATGTGAACAAGGGCAAAATGACCCTAGAACGCTTTGTGGATATGACCAGCCACGGGCCCAATCGCCTGTTCCAAATTGCAGGCAAGGGGCGCATTGCGGTGGGATATGATGCTGACCTAACCATCGTTGACCTTGCTCGCAAGCAGATCATCGATAACAACTGGATCGCCTCGAAACCAGGTTGGACGCCTTATGATGGCGTTGAAGTGCAAGGTTGGCCAGTTGGTACAATTCTGCGCGGCCACACTGTTATGTGGGAAGGCGAGTTGGTTGAAACGCACAAAGGCGAGCCGATGTTGTTCGCAGAATCGCTGGCCAATTAGTCACCAGCTACGAAGTAGCGCCACTCGCCATTTGAATCGATGCCGACGCGGAAGAAATACCAGCCGCCAAAAAGTTGCATTTCTTCTAAGTCTTGGTGGCTGACAATCTTGTAAACATCAATCAGTTCAGCGGGGCTGAGATTTTCAAGATTGTTGGTGGCGTAAGCTGGCCAAACATAAATCTCAGGTTCGCCATTTTGGGCGGGCATGATTGAGAATGGAGCTTCCATCAATTCAATCATGATAGCCAAAAGCTCGCGTCCTTCCCCATCGTTGGACGATTCGCGTAAAAACTCGATTGGGTCTGCCACATCACCAAAAGAAACTACCGGCGGATTTGTTTGACGCTTGATAATGGCACGTAGCATTTCTGCGTCGCCAGATTTGGCTGCGGAAATAAGTTCATCGCGCGTTGATGCCACGGCTGCCGGCAAAACAGATAAGTCGCGTCGAATTTCAAGGTTTTGATAGCCCTGTCGTTCTTCACGCTCTGGAGCTTCAGGCAAGATAATGCGCTCTTCCCCGTCAATCGGTTCCCCGTCTATTGCGTTCACAGTTTCTGGCGTCGCGATAGGCGAAGTTGAATAGGCATGTGCGGGGAGGCAAGAGAGCATCACAAGGGCAGAAATTGTTGCCCATGTAGTGGGTCGAAGTCTTTTCAAATTCAAAGCGGCCATCGATTCTCTCACTTTGCGTTTAGGCATAGTTTTGCATAAAGACCGAATAATTGGCAGTAATTATTGGATGGTTCTATCGACAGTATATTCGCCTTGAATGACTTTGTCCGGAATACGTTTCATCAGCTCTGATATCGCGGTTTCACCATAGAGCTCCACAAGGGTCGCAAGGCCAGCAAACAACGCAGCATGCGCAAGCGCTTCAGTTTTCACCTCTTCGTCTTCAGCATTGCGCCAAGCTTCTGCCAAATATTCCAACGCGCGTTTGCGCGCTTCGTCCTCGCGCTCAAAAAGCGCCTGACTGTTCTCGTGGTGAAACATAAATTCGCTACTCCTGACAAAATGAGGTGTAACATGGGTTTTAGTGTTGGTAACCAAACAAATGATCAAAAGGTTAACGGGCAGGGGAAAACTTTATTCAGCAAACCGCGTATGGATGTTTTTTGCAATTGCAGCGCCTTCCGCGATGAACCGCTTTAAGACCAATTGGGCGTTAGGGGTGCAACGTAGGTGCAGGCGACTGAAGTCGTAGTATCCCTCATTGAATGAAGCGGTTAGGCGGCTGCGACGATCATCATCCACCTCTTCCAGCTCCATCAGTTCGGCAAATTCGTTCCGCCAATTATTGCCAGATTTGGCACACAAATCGTCCAGGTGATAGAGCGCGCCCATGATGGTGGCAAAGCGTTGCATATCTTGCTGATAAGGCGGGTCAACTGCGTATGAATTGACGTCTGATGCAAACACCATGATCGCAGCAATGAAGACGCTTTTAACGCAGAACGGTTTCACTATTCACCCTCGTAATTTCCAACCCCACTTGTGCCAGAGGTCATGGGTAATCTCAAGCCATCAATCTATTGAATGATTTCAAGCTCGGGTAAAAAGGCACGCGCAGCAAAAGCAAAAGTTATTTCATGCACGACCGGATTACCCTCTTTGTCGATCACTTCAATATTGCCCACGTCACGTCCGTCAGAAATCGTTGATGTATCCAGCGCAGAGGCTTGGCCAGCGCGCCAACTAAACCGCAACCCGTTTTTTTCAAACTGACCATCCGCGCTCAATTTGGGCAATGCAACTGCAAATGGTGCTTCCCCTTGAATTAGCACCACACGCACCATCCCATTTATATCTTCAGGCATTTCGCCTCGGAAAAGGAATGGTTTGAAGGTGCTGTCATACCCCGCATAGGGATTGCGACCGAGTTGAGAAATGCGGCGAGGGTCTGGCAGTAACAATTTCCCTTCAGGATATTCTTGCTTAAACAAATCAAGGCTGATCAATCGGGAAGGGTAGGCGGTTAGTTTTTTGCCCGCATGAACGCCAGCCAAGGACGTGCCATCAAACTGCTGCCACCAACTCTGTGTCGTTCTGTCGTACATAATCAAATCGGAATTACGCAGCTTTCCCGATGTGCCAAAGGTTGTTTTTTCACCCTCAATTCGGCGATCAAATACAATCGAGGTATTACATAGCGGGCAATATGTCGCCGCAACGGGCACACCACCCACAACATCGTTGACAATCTCATGCCACATCATAATGCGCAGCGGATAAGCGCGTGCATCGCCATTCAGCTCGAACCCAATAACGGGCTCGTTGCCCGGAATAGTTTTGTTTTCTGACGCCAACTCAAATTTGGGTGCATCAATGGAGGGGATGTTGTCACGCCCTATAACATCGATCACATCCCAAAAGGGTATCGTTGCGCGCGAAAAATCGGTTTCCCAGCCTTCTGCCAACCAATGACCAGGGGTTTCCTGAGCGCCATAGAATGTGTCTTCTTGCGCGAATCCTGAATGAGTTGCAAACCCACTAGCACTTATCGCCATCACTGCAAGTATTTGCGCAAATCTTCTCATTCGCTCGGCTCCCTTAGTTTGCATGCAGGGTGCAACATAACGAAGTCGCGAACAATTCAAGCGCGGTCACGCTTGTGTGATGAGCGCTTGGGGTTTCATTTGTTTTGTCGCAGCAAAGCCCATGCGGCTTGAACAGAAGCATCCAAATTTGGCGTTGTATGACAACGGTGTAAATCGCTTATACCAATAACCGCGGTTGCTGATGCGTCATCCAAGGCAATGGCCTGATCAATATTTGCATAACCAGCAAACACATGCAGCTCATGGCGCGGCACATCAAAATTGATTGTATGGACAAACTGCAACTTCTGGGCGACCAAGTTGGTCTCTTCAAGCAATTCGCGTTTTATCGCATCAATATGCTCTTCGCCCGCCTCCACTTTTCCGCCCGGCAAACTCCATAACCCCTTAAACGGGGGCTTTGACCGCTCAATCAGCAGTACGCGGTCCCCGTCGAACAGGGCGGCGCTTACAACGTGAGTAGGTTCGCCGACTGGCAGGCTCATAGCGGAGGTAGTCGCCTTTTCACTGGTGATGCTTTGACAATTGAGGTGTTAGTTTGTGCGTGTTCTGAGATTCTATCAAGGATCAAATCAAGTTGCTCAATTGATCTTAGATAGAGCTTGCAAACAAAACAATCATCGCCCGTCACCTTGTCACATTCCACGATCTCTGCGGTATCAACTATTAGTTTTTGGACCATCTGAAGCTTGCCCGGCATGGGATTTATGCGCACAATTGCGCGCAAAGGGTAGCCAAGCTGGCTATGATCCACCCTAAGCGTATAGCCCCCTATTACCCCCTTTTCTTCCAGCCGTTTTAGTCGCTCTGATGTGCTAGGCGAGGAAAGCCCAACTGCTGCTGCCAAGGCTTTGAGTGGGGTTTTCGCGTCGGCATGAAGTATTTTAACGATTTTGCGATCTGTGTTATCCATTTAGGCGATCTTCCCGAAGATGCGATGAAAAATTAGTTGTTTGTGTGTATATGCCTTATAATGTGCATTTTCAACCAGCCGTTGTTGCCTTAGCTTTGGTGGGAACAAAGGAAGTATTATGAAAAGCACAACTTTAGGCACCATCGAAATGATCGCAGCGATGCTGATCTCCGGAACAATCGGCTATTTTGTCGTTGTTTCTGAATTGCCCATTCTCAATGTGGTGTGGTTCCGCTGTATTTTGGGTGCGGCAACTTTGCTGGTGATTTGCTGGATGCTTGGTTTTCTCAAACCAGAAAATTTTACAAAGCGTGTGCTGCTACTGGGCGGTATCAGTGGGGTGACAGTTGTCACAAATTGGGTGCTGTTGTTTTCAGCATTTTCAAAAGCCTCCATCACCATCGCGACGGTCACCTATCACACTCAACCGTTCATGTTGGTTGCGCTGGGCGCGATTTTTCTGTCGGAAAAGATTACGCTGAACAAATTGATGTGGCTTGCCGTGGCTTTTGTGGGCATGATTTTCGTTGTGCAAGCCAGGGCCAGCGGTGATGCTGGCGGTACGGACTATCTGCTCGGTATAGCGATGTCACTTGGTGCAGCATTTCTTTATGCGATTACCGTCATCTTGGTGAAGCAACTCAAAGGCACACCACCCCATCTCGTCGCGCTAATACACGTATCTGTCGGATCGATAATGCTTTTACCGTTAGCGAATTTGGCCATATTGCCTGAAACACAGATACAGTGGACCAGCGTGCTGGCGCTCGGCATTTTGTGCACAACCATCATGTACATCATCATGTATGATGCGTTCCAAAAATTGCCTACCTCACTTACCGGCGCGCTGTCATTCGTTTATCCGGTTGCAGCAATAATTGTGGACTATGTCGCTTTCGATCGGCAATTGACAACCGGCCAGTGGGTTGGGTCCGCGGCAATCCTAGTTGCAGCCTGCGCCATGACTCTAGGGTGGAAGTTGCCCTTTATCAAAGCGGCACCTAGTGCGAGTTGAGTCCGAATCTGTTTAACTCGCTCTATGAACCAGTTTATCTCCGCAATTAGCTTGGTCGTGCCAGATTATGACCAAGCATTGGATTTTTATGTTGGCAAGCTGGGCTTCGACAAGGTTGAGGACACTATCTTGTCGCCAACAAAGCGCTGGGTTCGGGTAGTGCCCCCAGGCGGCCAAACATGCTTATTGTTGGCAAAGACTGATGGCGAAGTTCAGGCCCATTTTGTTGGCAATCAAACAGGCGGTAGGGTTTTTTTATTCCTCAACACCGATGATTTTGAACGCGATTACAATAAGTTCAAAAAAATAGTGTTCGGTTTCTTGAAGAGCCACGATACGAAACCTATGGCCGCGTTGTGGTGTTTGAAGATCCGTTCGGCAATAAATGGGATTTGATTGAACCGAAAGACCCCTCACACGCTTGAAATCTAATCCGCGCTGGCGCAGCATAGTGTAAATAATCTGAGTGAAAACAATATGTGCGGGCGACTAGACCTCAACGACACGCGCGTTGAAATTAATCGGGTGTTTAAGACCAAAGGCGGCATTCCGTTTCCGCCGCGCTATAATATTGCGCCAACCCAACCTGTACTTACCATCGCCAATATGCCCGCGGGGCGCGATGCGGTGCTTATGCGCTGGGGTTTGGTGCCCCATTGGGTGAGGGACCCCCGCGAATTTTCAGTTTTGATCAACGCGCGGGTTGAAACGATCATGGAGAAGCCAGCCTTCAAATCTTCAATCAAGAACCAACGTTGTGTGGTGCCTGCCAGTGGTTATTATGAATGGTTGCGCGAAGGAGGTGAAAAACAGCCGTTCCATATCTCCAAGAACGACGGGAAATTATTGTCGCTTGCAGGCATATATTCGACTTGGGAAGGCCCCAACGGCGAAGAAATCGACTCGATGGCGATTTTGACTCAAGAAGCCACAGGTAGTTTGGCCAAAATCCACCATCGGACGCCCGTACATCTGGACGAAGAGCAAACGGATCTCTGGCTCGACAACAAAAGCGTAACCGCCAAGGAAGCGCTAACGCTGGTGCGGCCACTTGATAAGGTTGGAATGAAATCCTACCCCGTGTCCAAACAGGTCAACAATGCCCGCAATGAGGGCGAAGCGCTGGTGGAACCTATTTCGCTTGAACCCAAGACAGAAACCGCAACCACAGCCGCTGATAAAACAAGGGCCGACCCTGATGATGGGCAAATGGACTTGTTTTAGTTACGGCGCGCCAACACTTTTCCAGGGTTTAAAATGCCTTTTGGATCAAGTGCTTGCTTGATCGCATACATCATATCAAGCGCCACAGGGTCTTTCTTTGTTTGCAAGAGCTGTGCCTTCATTTGACCGATGCCATGTTCTGCTGAGACTGACCCATTTAGGTCATCAACAACTTCGTATATTGCGGTGTGAAGCGCCGCTGAGTGGCTGCGGATTTCGCCTTTTGGCATACCGATGGGCGCTAGGAAATCATAATGGATATTACCATCACCCATATGCCCAAACGCGAATGAGCGAATGCCTGGTACGGTTTTTTCTGCCGCCGCATCACACCGCTCAATCAGTTCGGGAATGTCTTTAACCGGAACAGAAATATCGTGCTTAATGCCATCGGCCTCACGGGTTTGGCATTCGGCGAAGTTCTCGCGCATCAGCCACATCATTTTGCGGTCCGCCAACGAATTGCAAACAGACGCGTCGCTGATCAAACCCTCCTCAAACAACGCCTCCAAAACCGCCAGCAAAGCACCGGGTTCTTCGCCATCGAACAATGAAAACTCAATCAAAATATGCCAAGGGCTTTGGCTGGCGCGTGGGTCGCGTTCAGCCAGATCGTGCTTGAGCTGCAAATCGATGCCCAGCGTCGGCAATAGTTCAAATGAGGTAACCTTATTGCCCGCTTTACGTCGCACCAATTCAAGAACTTCAACGCCAGCTTGCGGGTTTTCGATGTTTAGCAGCGCAGTTTCAAAAAGCGTAGGTCGAGGAAACATTTTGAGTGATGCTGCGGTGATGATGCCCAACGTGCCTTCTGCGCCCACCAACAAGTCTTTCAAATCGTAACCTGTGTTGTCTTTGCGCAGTTTGGAAAGGCCATTGTAGAGCCGACCATCCGCCAAAACGGCTTCAACGCCCAAACATAGGTCGCGGGAATTGCCATATGCCAAAACAGCAGTTCCGCCAGCATTGGTGGAAAGGATGCCGCCGATTTGACACGAACCTTCTGACCCCAATGAAAGCGGAAATAGTCGGTTTTGTTCTTCAGCGATTTGTTGCGCTTCCAAAACAGTGGTTCCCGCCTCAACAATCATAACGTTGGTAGCTGCATCAATGTCGCGCACTGTTTTGAGCTTTTTGAGCGAGAGGATAATTTCCCCACCATCAATCGGCACTTGTCCACCAACGAGGCCAGTATTACCCCCCTGTGGAATTACAGCAACGCTTTGCTCATGCGCCCAACCCATGACTTTTTGCACGTCTTGAACACTGGTCGGTGTCACAACAACCGATGGTTGCAAATTGTAAAGTCGGCGCGGCTCGTCGACATAGCTGGCCATCGCAGTTGATTCGCTGATCACATTTTGCGAGCCGATCAAATCAGATAAGGCTGCCAGCATTGCATTTGGTTGGGTCATAGTAATTCAACTACATCTTTTGGGGGAACATCGTTCTTGAAAACTTGCCCGTTTCGCCAGCCTGTGTCAAAACCCAATTCAAGATAATTTAATTGCGGAGTGCATTTATGACTGACGGCAACCTTATGCAAGGCAAACGCGGTGTGATTATGGGCGTGGCGAACAATCGCTCAATCGCTTGGGGCATTGCAAAAGCTGCAGCCAGCCAAGGCGCAGAATTGGCGTTCACCTATCAGGGAGAAGCGCTTAAGCGTCGTGTTGATCCGCTCGCAGCCGAAGTTGGCTCAGATTTGGTTGTTGAATGCGACGTCACAAACCCAGAGGCGCTGGACAAAGCATTTGCCGATATCGAAGCCAAATGGGGCAAAATCGACTTTTTGGTGCATGCGATTGCGTTCGCTGACAAAGCAGCACTCGAAGGCCGCTACATCGACACAACAGTTGAGCAGTTCAAACACTCTATGGAAATCTCAGCCTTTTCATTGGTTGCCGTTGCAAAACGGGCGCACGGCTTGATGAAAGAAGGCGGTTCAATCCTGACACTGACGTATTACGGCGCGGAAAAAGTTATACCGAACTACAACCTGATGGGTGTAGCCAAAGCCGCGCTTGAAGCTTCTGTACGTTATTTGGCAGCAGACCTAGGGCCCGAAGGTATTCGCGTAAACGGCATCTCCGCGGGTGCAATCAAAACACTGGCTGCATCGGGCATCGGTGATTTCCGCAAAATGCTGGCTTATGGCGAAGCCAATTCACCACTTCGTCGCAATGTTTCAACAGATGAAGTTGGCAATGCAGGCATGTATTTGCTTTCAGACCTTTCATCTGGCGTAACAGGCGAGATCCACTATGTGGATTCTGGCTATAACGTAATGGGTATGTCGGTTCTGAAAAAAGACGAAGAATAGGGGACTGCCTGTCCGGGCAGCAAACTCCTTCAAATTATTGGTGTTTTATGTCCAGTGACCATTGGCCACCTCTCTATTTTATTCGCCACGGCCAGACCGATTGGAACAAAGACCAACGGTTTCAGGGCCAGCGCGATATTCCGCTAAACGAACATGGGCGCGCGCAAGCTGATCAAAACGGATTGAACTTGCGCGCTCTTCTTGAGCAAACCAGTGTTGATCCAAATTCGCTTGATTGGTTTTGTTCGCCACTTGGGCGCACCCGCGAAACCATGGACCGCGTGCGCGACGGCTTTGATGTGGAATTGCCTGAAGTGATCTATGATGATCGCCTTGTTGAAATTTCATTCGGCGATTTTGAGGGCACACTGCTCTCTGACATTGAAAAAAATCACCCCGAAAGCTTTGCCGCACGCAATAAAAGCAAATGGGATCATCTGCCTCCAAACGGCGAAAACTACGAAATGCTGGTTGACCGTCTGCGCTCGTTCAAAAATGAGCGGGTGACAAAACCAAGCGTAATTGTTGCGCATGGTGGCGTGGCGCGGGCGCTTAGGCATGTGCTGACAGGGTTGAGCGGTCCAGAACTGGACCAGTGGGCACCAGAACAAGACAAAATTATGCGCTTCCAAAACGGCGAACTAGACTTCTTTGGCAGCTGATATCTTCAACTTAGGTTGAACGCCTTTGGAGTTAGTGCGCTTGACCAAATGTATGCCGATGCCTAGAACCATTGCACCTACGCAAGTTTTCAAATTTCGGGCGCTAAATGTCATATAACTCATTCGGTCATTTGTTTCGGTTTACCACTTGGGGCGAAAGCCATGGCCCAGCGCTGGGCGTTGTCATTGATGGCTGCCCGGCTGGTCTGGCCATTGAAGCAGAAACCATTCAGCGCGACCTTGACCGCCGCAAGCCCGGCCAATCAAAATACACAACGCAGCGCCGCGAAGCGGACGAAGTGAAAATCTTGTCCGGCGTGTTTGAAGACGACCGCACCAACGGTCAACGCACCACCGGCACTCCAATTTCACTGATGATCGAAAATACAGATCAACGCTCAAAAGACTATGGCGATATTCGCGACAAATATCGCCCCGGCCACGCAGATTTCACCTATCACCAAAAATATGGCATTCGTGATTATCGTGGCGGTGGCCGTTCATCGGCGCGTGAAACAGCAGCGCGAGTAGCCGCTGGCGCGGTGGCAAAACTGGTTGTGCCAGACGTCAAAATCCGCGCTTCGTTGGTGCAGGTTGGTCCACATAAGATTGATTATTCGCGCTTTGATTGGGACGAAGTAGACAACAATCCGTTCTTTTGCGCTGATCCGGTGGCAGCTAAAGAATGGGCGACCTATTTGGACGGCATCCGCAAAGAAGGCTCGTCGGTTGGTGCCGTGATCGAGGTTGTGGCCGAAAACGTGCCCGTAGGCTTGGGCGCGCCAGTTTACGGCAAATTGGATCAAGACCTCGCCTCAGCTATGATGTCGATTAATGCCGTTAAAGCGGTTGAAATCGGCGCTGGCTTTGAAGCCGCAGAATTGACCGGTGTCGAAAATGCCGATCAGATGCGGGCAGGGCAGGAACAACCCTATTTCCTTTCTAACCATGCAGGCGGCATCTTGGGCGGCATTTCAAATGGTGACCCCGTTGTTTGTCGCTTCGCGGTAAAACCAACATCATCAATTTTGGTGCCGCGGCAAACAGTTACCGAGAAAAATCAAAACGCAGACATCATCACCAAAGGTCGCCATGACCCATGTGTGGGCATTAGGGCGGTTCCGGTCGGTGAAGCAATGATGGCGCTGGTGTTGGCAGATCATTTGCTGCGCCACCGCGCACAAACAGGCAGAGAAGGTGGCATTGGCCATGAATGAGTTGGATCAACGCGTAGAAGCGGCAATTGCAGCAATAGCTGCAGGTGAGATGGTTGTTGTAACCGACGACGATGATCGCGAAAATGAAGGCGACTTGGTAATGGCGGCTGCGGCCGCAACGCCACAAAAGATGGCCTTCATCATTCGCAATACATGCGGCATTGTTTGTGCGCCGGTAACCCAAGAGATTGCGCAAAAACTACATTTGGACCCAATGGTGGCGAGCAATAACGCGCCGCTTGGCACAGCGTTCACGATCACGGTTGACGTGAAAGTGGGGACCACAACCGGAATTTCAGCAGAAGATCGCACCGCGACCGTTCGAGCATTGGCCAACCACAATATCGGCGCAGATGATTTCGCGCGACCCGGTCATGTGTTCCCGCTTGTGGCTAAAAAGGGTGGGGTGCTATTGCGCTCTGGCCACACCGAAGCAGCGGTTGATTTGTGCCGCATGGCGGACCAACCTGAAGTTGGTGTGATCTGCGAACTGGTCAATGACGATGGAACCGTAAAGCGCGGCGAACAAGTCAAAGACTTTGCAGACGAGCACAATCTTGTGTTGGTGTCGGTTGCTGATTTGATCGCCTATCGCCAGCGCCGCGAAAAACTTGTTGGCCGCGTGGCAACATTCCCGATTGATACAGTTGGTGGTCGCGCCACAGCTTTTGCCTATCGCACACCATTTGACCGCGTCGAACATTTAGCTGTTGTTTTTGGTGATGTTGAATCGGGCGAAGACATTCCAGTGCGTTTCCAACGCGAAAATATTTTGACCGACGTTTTTGGTAACTCTGAAGTCCTAAACAACGCGGTGAAAGAACTGGCCGATGGCAAAAATGGCATTCTTGTATACTTGCGCGAAGGATCAACTGGGGTGGCCGCATCTTCCTCAAAAAATCAACGTGAAGATGAAGAGCATACCAGTGCACTTGATCGCGAAGAGGAATGGCGGGAGATTGGGCTTGGCGCACAGATTTTGAAAGATTTGGGCGTGCGTTCAATTAAACTGCAAGCAACCAAAAACCGCCATTACGTGGGCCTAGATGGCTTTGGATTGAAGATTTCAGAAATCAAGATAAGTGATTAATTTGAATCACTAAATTGGATTAGTTCAATCTGAATCTGAAGTTGAACGCGGTAAGCTATCCTTTTGAAAAGACTCGCAAATATTCAACATTACCGTCAGCGCCTGTGAGGGGTGATGGGAGCGCCAATTTGTCTTGCCAACCTTTGTTTTCCATGAAGGTTTTGAAGTTTTGCAAGGCGATTTCCACAGCACTTTCATCGCTGACAATGCCCCCTTTGCCCACATGCTCGCGACCAACTTCAAACTGGGGTTTGAACAAAATTATGGCCTGTGCACCAGCTTGGCAGAGTGACAAAGGTACGGCCAAAACCTTCTCAAGCGAGACAAAACTAATGTCACAAACCAACAGCTCAATTGGGTCCGGTATTGTAACGTGAGTTAAGCTTGTCGCATTGGTTTTATCCAGTTGCACAACGCGATCATCTGCAGCGATTTTAGGGTCCAATTGGCTGTGTCCAACATCCACTGCAAAGACTTTTTCGGCATCGCGTTCTAACAGGACTTGGCTAAACCCACCTGTCGATGCACCCAAATCCAAGCATACCAAACCTGCGGGGCTGATGCCCGAAGCATCCAATCCAGCCTTCAGCTTTAGCGCGGCACGAGAGACATAGTTGCTCGCTGGGTCATCAATTGAAATTTGCATTTGCGCCGTTACGCGATTGCCGGGTTTGGTCACGACTTTACCATCGACTTGAACGGTGCCACGCACAATTGCATCACGTGCCCGAGCGCGGGATTTGCACAATCCGCGCTTCTCCAAAGCAACATCAAGCCGGTGCGGTGCGCTAACCATTGCTGTCCATCAAGCGTTTGAGTTTGGCCACCGCGCTATCTTTGTTTTCCCCAAATCCAATTGTGCCGAACAGGTCGCCATTATCATCAAGCAAGAACAGAGTGGCGGTGTGATTGACCAGATAGTCCGACGCGCCCTCGCTTTCGACACTCTCAGCAAAAATGCCAAAGGCCCTTTTGATATGATCAACTTGCTCGCGGGTGCCCGTTAGGCCAATGAGATCATCGCCAAACGATGTGAGATAGTTCGCCAACAATTCCGGTGTGTCGCGCTCAGGGTCCACAGAGATAAACACAATTTGCACATCCTCACCGCTCAGACCCAATTCGGTGCGCCATGTTGTACTTTCATAAAGTGTGGTCGGGCAAACGTCGGGGCAGAATGTGTAGCCAAAGAAAAGCATGGTTGGCTTGCCCACAAAGTCGGCTTGGGTGAATTCACCGCCCGTTGCACGTTGCATAGTAAAATCGCCACCAAACTGCACCGCTTGCGGTTTTTTTGGCTGGCTCTGCTGGTAAACAGTGAACAAGGTGGCAGCTATGCCAACAATAACGACAAGTCCCCAAAGGACCAAGCGAACGCGTGCGAGTGACATTGTCTTCCTCAGATCGTGAAAATTCGGGGTAAACTAGCCCCAATCTATTCAATTGGCGATGCGACCAAAACGCCAAATCAATTATGCATTACTGACCCGCTAGGATCATGGATTTAATGCGCTGTGCTTTTTCAAAATGGTCAAGCTTGTGCGTGTAAATCCACCACGTGGCGGCTTCCATCAATTGGGCAGGGTCGTCATTTTTGTTTTTAAAGAATGCATAAAAGGAAAGGCCGACGCCTTCCCCTTTTTGTGCAATTTTTGCATCGCAGACTTCGACAATTTTGCTACGAAGGCTTTCTCTCATGACTATTCGTCCAGCGGCGCAGTGCCGGTTGGGTTGCCATCACGATCAAGCGTGATTTTTTCAATCCGTGCTTCAGCTTTGCGCAACAGATTCTCGCAGTGGGATTTCAACAAACCGCCACGCTCATAAATGTCGATTGACTCTTGCAACGGTGCTTGCCCGCCTTCAAGTTTGCCAACAATCTGCTCAAGTTCTGTCAGTGCATCTTCAAAGCTTAGCGCTTCAATGGCTGCTTTTTGGTCTTCGCTCACCCAAAATGCTCCTCTTGGTCAAAATTGATATGATCTATGTTTGGCCCGGTGGTGCCGTGCGCGAGCATTGACAAATGCGCCGCAACGCCTTGGCCCAAGCCATCAAGATCGTATCCGCCTTCTAAAAGTGATATGATTCGATTGTCGCAACGCTTGCCCGCAATGTCCATCAATTTGCCCGTGATCCACGCAAAATCCTCTGGTTGCCAATTAAGGCCCGCCAAGGGGTCGCGACGATCAGCGTCAAAGCCCGCGGAAACCAAAATTAGATCGGGCCGGAAATTGTCGATCGCCGGCAAAAGCACATCCCTGTATGCGCGTTGCATTTCGGCTTTGTCGGTGCCATCAGAAAGAGGGGTGTTGAAAATATTGCCCACGCCAGTTTCATTTATCGCTCCGGTGCCTGGGAAAAGAGGCATTTGGTGGCTTGAAGCATACAGAACACTTTTGTCGGCATAAAAAATGTCTTGGGTTCCGTTGCCGTGGTGCACATCAAAATCAACAATCGCGATGCGTTCTAGGCCCTTTTGTTGGGCGATACGTGCGACCACTGCGATGGTGTTTACAAGACAAAAGCCCATTGGAGCTTCGCGTTCCGCATGATGCCCAGGTGGGCGAATGGCGCAAAATGCGTTGTCATGGTGGCCCGCAAGCACTTCATCAAGCGCATCAAGCCCTGCGCCCATCGCCGTCATTACCGCGCCGAACGAGTCTGTGGAAATATAGGTGTCCCCATCGATTGGCGACATGCCTTCAACGGGGCGTAGCAGTTTGAGTTGGTCTATATATGCCTTAGGGTGCACTTCCAAAGCGAACTCTAGCCCTGCACAAGCGGCTTCTTTGCGCCTGATATCCGCAAAATGTGGCAAGGAAAAAACTTTGTTCAAACGCCGCAAGCGGTCCGCACGCTCGGGGTGCCCAGGCGGTGTCGCATGTTCTAAACCTTGCGGTTGCGTGATCAAAAGGCTCGACATTTATTTCCCTATCTAAGCGCGTCAGATCATTATGATCCTTGACGCGGCTCACTTCAATTGCCAAACAGCGCAAATGATTGAACGCCATCTATACCCAATTCCGGTTTCAGTAAATGAAGCTGTTGAACATTTGCATAACGGCGAAGTGGTTGGAATGCCAACTGAGACGGTTTATGGCCTTGCAGGCCTAGCCGGGAACGATGACGCTGTTCTTAAAATTTTTGAAACCAAGGGGCGTCCGCGCTTTAATCCGTTAATCGTGCATTGTGCGGATTTAAACATGGCTCAGTCGGTAGCTGAATTTTCTGATTTGGCCCAAAAACTTGCCACAGCATTTTGGCCCGGCCCGCTAACCTTAGTGTTGCCCAAAAAGGCCGGCGCAAAAATATCTGATCTGGTGACCGCTGGTTTGGACACGGTGGCCATCCGTTTGCCCAAACATCTTGTTGCGCGGGAGTTGCTAAAAAAACTCGGACAACCTGTGGCTGCACCATCGGCCAATCCATCAGGTAAGCTTTCACCCACAAGCGCGCAACATGTGCTAAGTGCATTTGCTGGGGTCGTGCCAGTTATTGACGGCGGAGTGTGCGAAGCAGGGGTTGAATCGACAATTCTAGCTATTGCGGGTGATCAGGTGATTTTGCTTCGCCCAGGTAGCATCACAACTGAAATGGTGGAACAAGAAATTGGTGTGCGTGTTGGCACTCCAGCGAGCAACAAAATTGTCGCACCGGGTATGCTCAAGTCCCACTATGCACCTAATGCATCCGTGCGCTTGAATATTACGAAACCCAAACCAGGTGATGCGTTTTTGGGCTTCGGATCAGTTGCAGGAAATGGAGAGAATTGCCGGAACCTCTCGCCCAGCGCAGACCTTGCAGAAGCCGCGAAAAACCTGTTTCAGTTTTTGCGAGAACTAGATGAGTTAGGGGCTTTATCTATTGACGTTGCCCCAATCCCCAATTCAGGGATTGGCGCTGCAATTATTGACCGCTTGGCAAGAGCCGCGGCAGACAGAACGTCTTAGTCGCGTGGATTATAAGGCTTCTGATCGCGCCAAAAGCGCATAAGGCTTTCCAAATCTGGATCGTTTTCTTCTGGCATTTTTATCCGCAAATTGACGTACAAGTCGCCTTCGCCGAACAAGCCTTTGCCCTTTAGCCGCATTGCTTTGGATGTATCAACACCGGCTGGAATGTTTAGCTCAACCGCACCCGAAAGTGTGGGCACGCGCACTTTGCCGCCCAAAACGGCTTCGTAAAGAGCAAGCGGCACATCAACGCGCAGGTTTTCGCCGTCTTTGCGGAAATGCTTGTGCGGTTGAATGCGCACATTCACCAACACATCGCCTTTGCTGCCACCATAAGGGGGCGCTTCGCCTTGGCCTTTCAGCCGCACTTGTTGCCCATTTTCCAATGGCCATGGCAAATTTACAGAAAGTGTTTTGCCGTTTGGCAAGCGCACGGGCACCGGCTGGCGCGCGCTGATCTGCTCTAGGGTAACTTTAAGGCCGACTTTTATGTCTTGCCCCTTCGTGTTGCCACCACCTGCAAACCCCCCAGCACTACCCATGCCCATAGGGCCTGCGCCACGAGCGCCACCAAAGCCGCCCATAAATTCTTTCAGAATGTCTTCCGGATTAACCCCGGCGCCGCCAAAGCCACCCGCACTGCGCCGGCCACCCCGTTGTCCGCCTCCGCCAGAGAAGTCGAACCCAGCCATTTTGGGGTTGCCGTCAGCATCAATTTCACCGCGGTCATACTGGCTGCGTTTTTGCTTGTCGGACAAAAAGTCATAGGCGTTTGAAGCCTCAGCAAATTTTGCCTGCGCTTTTGGATCGTCTTTATTTTGGTCAGGGTGATAAGTTTTGGCGAGTTTGCGGTAAGCAGACTTTACGTCTTTTTCGCTCGCGGACCTTGGCACACCTAGAACGCTATAAGGATCACGCATCGTTATTCATTCACTCCAATCAACGCGCGATGCATCATCATTGCGGCATCAGCGCGGATATATTCATTTGTTGCGCCATATATGGCTATCCAAGGCGATAATGTCCAGTCCTGCAACCTATCATTGGGCTAAAGCGGTAGCGGTCGTTGTTCTTCTATTGCTTCCATCGCAAAATAGGATGTGACCGAATCCAATTCAACTTTGGAAATCAGTCTTTGATACACGTCATCATAGCTGTCCATGTCGTTGGTTATGACCTTGAGAAAATAGTCATAATCACCGCCAATCCTGTAGAAATCGACCACTTCAGGAATGGTGGAAACATGACGACGGAACTTTTCAAGCCAATCGGCAGAGTGGTGGCGCGTTTTCAGCATCACAAACACCACGAGTCCAAGCCCTAATAGTTTGCGGTTCAGCATCATGGATTGATTGAGAATCAGTTCTGCTTCGCGCAGGGAATTAATGCGCCGCCAGCATGCATTTTGCGACAAGTTTACAAGGCCTGCGAGTTCACGCTGTGACACCGATGCGTCGCGTTGAAGAATGCGCAGTATAGCAATGTCAGTTTGATCGAGTTTTATTCCATTCATACGATCATATGACAACAGAATTGCCACATATTGCAAGAAAAATGGTGAAAAGTTAAACAAAGGTGATGCTATTATGCGAATTCAAATCAAATGAGGGCTTGAGGGGCTATGTGCCGCTGGATCGCATATTTGGGGCAACCCACATACATCAATGAGTTTTTGTATTCTGGACCGCGTTCATTGTGCGCACAAGCACAACACTCGCATAAGGCCAAACTTGGCGTGCACGGCGATGGCGGTGGATTGGGTTGGTACGGTGACCACAAATGTCCCGGCCTGTACCGAAACGCAGGACCAGCATGGGCGGACCCCAATTTACGCGAGCTCACATCACAACTAAAAGCCAAGCTGTTCTTTGCTCATGTGCGCGCATCCACCGGCGCGCCCAACACTTTCGTCAACTGCCATCCATTTCGCGTCGATCACTGGCTGTTTATGCATAACGGACAAATTGGTGAGTTTGGCAAAGTAAGGCGCTTGTTTGATCAAATGCTGAGCGAAAAAACCTATGCTGACTTGCAGGGCACCACGGATAGCGAGCTGATGTTTGCGATGTTAGTCACAAATGGGCTTTTTGAGAATCCCAAAGACGCGATTCGCAATACGCTGCAAACAATTGCCTCTATCTGCGAGGGGCAGGGCATTTTGGAGCCATTTCGGGCGACCTTTGCGGTGACCAATGGCGATCAGATATGGGCTGTGCGGTGGTCCTCAGATCAATATGCGCCTTCGCTTTTCAAGCGAGACTTAGGTGGCGATGTGTTGCTGGCTTCTGAGCCTTTGGATGGTGAAGAGCAGAATTGGGAAGAAATTCCACCCAACACACTAGTCTGTTTGTCTCGCGGGCCCGATCAAATCACAACAATTGACGCAGAATTTCTGTTTGATGAAGGACACCAATATGTTCGAGCAGTTTAAATCCAAATTGGGATCCGACAACTTGATTGAAGAGTTGCGCGCTGGATTGATCGGAGACGGCATCACAATACCTGGGCCATTTGGTGCGAAGAGCCTTTTATATGCAGACTATGTTGCCTCTGCGCGCGCGTTGAGAGTGATTGAAGACTTTGTCACAAATGACGTGCTGCCCTATTACGCCAATTCGCATACACGTTCTTCATTTTGTGGGGCTCGTATGACGCATATGCGTGAACAGGCGCGATCTGAAATTGCGCAATCCATTGATGCCAATGACGACTACTCCGTGATCTTCACTGGCTCTGGTGCCACAGCAGCAATCAATCGACTGGTTAAATTGCTCGGTGTTGAAGACGCGGTGAGGGCGGGCGTAAATCCTGTAATATTTTTGGGGCCATACGAGCATCATTCCAACATTCTGCCATGGCGCGAAACGGGTGCAAAAATTGTCATTATACCCGAGGCAAAAGACGGTGGTCCTGACTTTGAGGTCTTGCAAAAACAACTGGATGACCATCGCGATTGTGCATTGAAAATTGGCTCATTCTCTGCTGCTTCGAATGTTACAGGCATTCAAACTGACGTTGTCGCGGTCTCTAAGGTTTTGAAACTAAATGGCGCATTGGCGATCTGGGACTATGCTGGCGGCGCTCCCTACTTACCCGTTTCAGTGATGCCGGAAGACGTGGAGCTGGATGCGATTTTTCTTTCTGCGCACAAATTTCCGGGTGGTCCCGCTGCATCGGGCATATTAGTCGTAAAGAACCGCTTGAGCGCAACCAATCGGCCAAGCTGGCCTGGGGGAGGCACAGTGGCTTATGTCTCGCCTTGGAACCACGATTATGTCTCATCATTGTCTGCACGCGAAGAAGCGGGCACGCCAAATGTTGTTGGCGATATCCGCGCTGCACTGTGTTTCATGGTCAAAGATGCGATTGGCCCTGAGTTTTTGGCGAAGCGTCAGGCCGAACTCAAACAACGAGCGTTGGACGCTTGGACAAAATGCGATCGCATTAAAGTGCTTGGTCATGCAACGGCCAAACGTTTGCCGATCTTTTCTTTCCAAATTAAAGACGGAAAAGGCGGCCTAATTCAGCACCAATTGTTCACCCGTATGCTGTCGGACCTCTACGGCATTCAAGCGCGCGGCGGATGCGCATGTGCTGGACCTTACGGACATGAATTGCTGGGTATTGATGCTGATCAATCCGCGCAAATGCGTCTTGAGATAAAAGCTGGAAATCCACTTGCACGTCCCGGTTGGGTTAGATTGAACTTCAGTTATTTGCTGAGTGATGAAAAAGCCAATTTCATCATTGAATCAGTAGCCGAATTGGCCAATAGTGCGCCCAATTATGTTGATCAATATGTCTTTGATCAGGCGACAGGTAGCTTTATTCATCGCGATGATTTGAGGGCAACAAGCGCAATGCAAAGCGCCGCATGTTGTTCCTGATCTGAGAAAAGCTTCGGTCCTTGATCATCGACGAAATTAGGTGAGAATATGAAAGCCGAAGTTCTGTCGCTAAATGAGCAACTATTCGATCACACCTTTACAGGGAATATCGACCCGTTTCAGCTGTTTGATAAGTGGTTGGCCCTTGCTTCTGAGGAAGAGCCGATGGCCAACGCCATGTCTTTGGCCACCGTTGATACGCAAGGTCTCCCGGATTCGCGGGTGGTGCTTTTAAAGGAACGAGGCGAAAACGGCTTCACCTTTTATACGAACACACAAAGCAATAAAGGCAAAGAACTTGCCGCCAATCCCAAAGCGGCGTTGGGCTTTTTTTGGAAGTCACTAAACTGGCAGGTGCGTATTCGCGGCGATGTTGTTCGTGTTGCTGACGATACGGCTGACGCCTATTATCAATCACGGCCTCTCGGCTCGCGCATTGGCGCGCATGCTTCAGAACAGTCGCGCCCACTCGCAACCAAACAAGAACTGATGGATCGCGTTTCTAAGTTTGAGGCGGAGTTCGGTGAAGACGTGCCACGCCCAGCCCATTGGACTGGTTTTACAATTGAGCCGGTGGAAATTGAGTTTTGGTGTGATGGTGAGTATCGATTGCATGATCGTGTTGTGTTTAAACGGGAAAACATCAACCTTCCTTGGACAAGGCAACGCCTCTTCCCTTAATGTCGAAATAGACATTCAAATATAGGGTTTTATGCGCGTTTTTATCAGAACATCTGGTTGGGCAATTTGGGCAGCACGCGTGGCGCGCCCCATATTGCCTCTCGTTTTGTTGTCAGTTTTGTTACACTATATAGGCGTGCTAACGAGCGCAGTTTTTGCTGCATGTGTGGTGCTGGCCATCGCGCTTGCTTTGCTTTCGTTCCTGCTTGGGATCGCTGGTTATGTCAACATTTGGTATAGCGGGGACAGTGGGTGGAGGGAGTCCAGCAGCGGTGTTTTTGTCGGCTTAATCGCAATAGTGTTCGTGGCTTCTCTTGTGTTTTTTGCCGGTCGATACCCAGCAACGAATGATGTTTCCACCGCGCCAAATGTCACGCCAAAATGGGGTGAGAAAATTTCGGCTTCCTCTTCCCAAGCCAGTTTGGTCGATGGCCAAGCGTTTGTGTTTGCCGAAACAAGGCAGTATAAGCTTGATGAACAAACGGCGTTGGAACTCATCAGCCAAGCGGCTAAGTCGCAAGGCTGGAAGAAGTTAGATCAATCGCGCAGCAGTCCGGCAGAACTGCACCAATATTTTGAAGCAAGAACTCTACTTGGATTTGTTGACGACGTCACAATAAGCACCCGCACCACAGCGCAACTGGTTATCGTTAATCTTCGCTCCGCGTCGCGTTTTGGTGAAGCAGATTTCGGCGCGAACAGCAGGCGGATTGAGCAGTTTTTGCTCGCCCTGGATGAATTGGTTGCCAGTGTACCTGAAGTGGAAGAAGCAAGCTAAACCGAAAGGAGTGGCTTTGTCGTCCCCGCGTCTAGCGTCGACCGCACAATCAGCTTGTGAAACGGCAAAATGGCCGCAAGATAAGCGTGGCCAAACGCGTTGTGGCGTTTACAGATGGTCGTCATAATAACGCGCGGCGCGTGATCTCTGGTTCGGTATAGTGACACTCGAAAATCCTGATGCCAATCATCTTCACCCAATATGATCTCATTTTCGCAGATCGCGTAAATCTTGAAAAACGCAACACGATCGCCAACGCCCTTGTTTGTAGGCACCAGATTTACTCTATTGTTCTGCAAATCATCTGTTGATTTGAGGCTGAATGGTTTCACCACCAAGTTGCGCAGTTTCAACAGAAAAATTGCCCACCCAATGTCAATATTGCCCAATTGCTCGGCCAATAGGCGTATGTCGCATTGCTGGAGGTCTGTACGCCCCTCCAGTGAAGCTGAATAGCTATCCTGATAGTCACCGTTTGAGTAATAGTCATGCAGAGCGCTATCAAGAGGCAGTTTATCTGGTTGTGCCATGGTCATCCCCACAATTTGGCATAATCAGGATTTTTTAGCATGCCATTTCATACGTTTGGATAAATACAATGTCGCAGGTGGCGATCCGTCACACCGCTCGGCTGTAGCGCCTGGTCCACAGCCAGCCATTGACACCAATAGCCCCGTTATTGACCAAATAGTGTAAGTGAGCATTTAACGTAAGCAAAGCCGCTGGCTTAACCGACAATGGGATGTCGGGGTAGACACGTCCAAGCAAAGAAAGTGTGCTTTGAGGCCCGTCATCAAGCGCAGTGAGAATTTGATCGTTGCGCTGTTTCCTGTGTGTCAAGAGTTGATCAGCATAGTCAGTGCCATTTTTTATTGGGGCACCGTGAGCTGGCAGATACAAGGTATGCGGCAACTGACAGACCTTTTCTAGCGAAGTGAAATAAGCTTCAAGACTACCATCTGGATCTGAAATCAAGCTTGATGACCAACCCATGACATGGTCACCAGTGAACATTTCGGGTCTTCCTTCGATCCCGATAGCGATATGGTTCGCGCAATGACCTGGCGTTGTGTGCACAACTAAGCCGATTTCGCCCAAGTCGATTTTACTACCATCGCTCACCACATAGTCTGGCTTTAACCCATAATGCCCGGATTGTTTTAGTGGATCGCGCTCGAACCTTTTTAAGGGCCGAGATGCTCGATGCGCCCCCTCAAACATCAACGGAACGCCAAGTGCTTTTGCAAGTTTGGGGGCTAATGCTGAATGGTCGCGATGCGTATGGGTGAGTAAAATGCCCTTGCATTTTTTCCCCACGACGGCACTCAGCAACGTTGCAAAGTGATCGTCATCCTCCGGGCCAGGATCGATAATTATGACGTCATCAAAGCCAACAATATAACTGTTGGTGCCAGTAAATGTGTAAGGGCCAGCGTTAGGCGCTACTACTCGCTTGATCCCTGGAGCCAAAATCTCCGGTTCGCCGATTGTTGGGTGAAATTCCAAATTATAATCTGGCGCCGTCTGCTTTTGCATATTTTGCTATTTCTACTTTTTGGCGAATAGTTATCTTATGCAATAAATGGAAAATGTTTACTGGGCAAGCACGCACCCTCTGACGCGGGCCAACTGTTTGCTTGCGCCAACTCATCATGGGAATCGGAGAAACGAGCGACCAATGGTTGGTTGGAATAGTTCAAAAATCTCAATGAGTATCTACCGGAAATCGTTGAATCCTAAGAGTGATTTGTAATTGTGCGCAAATTTAGAACGGATGAATATGCTTTTTACGCGAAAATTTCAAAAATCCGCTATTTGGGTGGTTGCACGTTGAGTTCAAAACGCGTATAGACCGCATCGTTCAGTCATAAAAACTTCACTGAGCAATTCTTGTTGGGGCGTGGCCAAGTGGTAAGGCAGCGGTTTTTGGTATCGCCATCCCAGGTTCGAATCCTGGCGCCCCAGCCATCTTTTCAAACTTTTCCGTATCTCTTCATCGTTGCCGCAAATTCTATAGAGTTTTCAGCACATTAGCTCGTGGTGCTGCGTGGTGAGACGTCTACAATGAACAAGATCTGCCCATATTGTGCAAAAGTCTCGTTTCTATACTTTGGGGCTGACAGGTCTTAGAGTTGTGCATCGCTGGTGGGTTAGAGCGCCTGAATGATTTTCCGCTGCTTGTGCCAGTTGGCGGGTAGCGGGTGGCGTTGCAGATATTTGGTCTTAAGCCGCTGGGCTGCTTGCCTTGAAAGATCGACTTCACAATATCTGGTGCAATAAATCTGAATAGCCCCTAGATTTGTAGACACCTTGTACCCTAAAACTGAGGACAAGGAGACTGATATGGGCAAGGCAAGATTTACAGAAGAATTCAAGATTGATGCCATGAAGCAGATTACGGAACG
>Ga0189291_100066_pt1 | contig 147799 bp, 145 predicted proteins | sample UW1redminimetaG_FD_130331 | JGI IMG/M metagenome (GOLD analysis project Ga0189291, IMG submission 130331) | Marine microbial communities from the Costa Rica Dome - UW179B-red mini metaG | ecosystem: Environmental > Aquatic > Marine > Oceanic > Photic zone | place: Costa Rica: the Eastern...
TGGGCGCTTTGATTTGATGTGGGAAACAGGCCTAAAGCCTTGGGACATTGCAGCAGGCATGTTGATGATCCGCGAAGCGGGCGGCACCGTCACCGACATCAATGGCAAAGACATTACAGTCGATAGCGGTTCTGTTTTGGCAGGCAACGAAAAAGTGCACGCCAAATTGCTTAAATCGCTTAAGGCGGACTAGAGTTTGCATAAATGAGAATTTTGGAAAGCTCCCGTACTTGTGCGGGAGCTTTTTGTGTTTATATCAAAATGTATCCTCGTCCAAAATCTGCTAGGAAGACAAGATGGTTTCAAGAATTGGCGCTTCCTTTGAAGACGCAGAAACCGTTGATCTTTACCTTCTGCGCCCGCCCTATCCCCAGCGCCTATATGATCTTTTGATCGAGCGGTCACCATCAAACCAAAGACTTCTAGACTTGGGCTGCGGGCATGGGAAAATCGCTCGACATCTCTCACCGCATTTTGAGGAGGTCACCGCCATTGATCCTTCAGGGCGCATGATGGCTTTGGGGCAGACCCTTGAAAACGGGTTGGCCGAAAACCTACACTGGGTGGAAGGTCTCGCCGAAGACGCTCCGCTATCTGGCAAATATGATTTAATCGTTGCAGCGCTAAGCATCCATTGGATGGATCATGCGCGGCTTTTCCCAAAATTGGCCAAACACCTAAATCCAGATTACTTGTTTGGTGTAATCGAAGGTGACGACGCACACGAACCACCTTGGCAAGAGGACTTGGAAGCGTTCTTAGGCAAGTGGGTGCCCGAAGTTACGGGAAAACCATTTCTTCAAAACCGAAGTAATCAATTCTGGACACGTTACACAAAATATGTGGAAGTCACCGAAAAACACGAACTCATCTCCGCGCCGATAGAGCAATCTGTCAGCGACTTCATCTTATGCCAGCACTCCCGCGACACATTCACCATTTCCAAACTGGGCGATAGGCGGGAACGGTTTGATGCCGAGTTGGAAGAACTATTGCGCCCCCACGCTGACGAAAATTCGAATTTGACTTTTAGAAGCTGCACCCGCTTGGCAACCGGAAAACTCGCAATGTAGTTCGACCCCCGTCACAACAATACCACAACATTTTGATTTAATTATTGTCAGGCTCAACTGCACTGACTAGAATCGCAAGTTGGGAGCAAACGAAGCGAGGGACAATTCGTTTATGGCGCAGTCATACGATCCATATCATCTAGCAAGTCCAACCGTTTATTTGGTAAAGATGATCATCTTTTTGGTGATCGTTGCCATGGTGGCGGTTATCATTGCCCCGCAATTGGTTGAAGCGTTTTGGGCCAACCCTTTCATCAATATCGTGATTTTGGGCGCGTTGGGCATTGGTATTATCCTAAGCTTTTTGCAGGTGATGCGGCTTTATCCTGAAGTGCAATGGGTCAACTCCTTGCAATCAGGCCAGATTGATGCGAACCGCCGCCAGCCAAGAATGCTGTTGCCCGTGGCGGTAATTTTGCGCGACAATTTGGGGGAAACTATGATCACCCCCGCTTCGCTGCGCTCGATTTTGGATTCGGTGGGCAACCGCTTGGATGAGGCCAAAGACACTTCGCGCTATCTCACCAGCCTTTTGGTTTTCCTTGGGCTTTTGGGCACATTCTATGGTTTGCTGCAAACTGTGGGATCTGTTGGCGACGTGATTAAGTCACTCGACATCACCGCAGGCGATAGCGGCAATCTGTTCTCAAACTTGAAGAACGGCCTTGAAGCCCCCCTATCTGGCATGGGCACGGCGTTTGCCTCATCGCTTTTTGGACTTTCTGGGTCACTGATTTTGGGCTTTTTGGACCTTCAAGCAGGCCAAGCGCAAAACGCGTTTTATACCGATCTTGAAGACTGGATGTCTTCAATGACCGAACTTGACCACCCCATGACCCAAATGCAGGTGGATCAAATGGGGCTAGATGGCGCAGGTATGCAAGAAATGGTCGCCCAATTGGGTGCCACCATGCAAAACTCCTCATCATCGCAAAACGCTATTCGGGCGATGGCCGAGTTGGCGCACGGGTTGGACGGACTAACAAAAATCATTCGCCAACAACAAGATGACCTGCGCACCCACATAACTGATCAAGGCGCAAACAACCAAAAAATGCGCGAGCTGGTGGACGCTTTGCTCAAAAGTGTTGAGCACGACGAAACGCCAGACAAATCCACCCCAAGCACCAAAGGCAAATAGAAAATGGCGCGCGCAAGACGGCAGGCACGGCAAGATTATTGGCCCGGCTTTGTGGATGCCATGGCCAGCCTATTGCTGGTCATCATTTTCCTATTGTCTGTTTTCATGCTGGCCCAGTTTTTCCTCAGCCAAGAAATTCTGGGGAAGGATAGCGCCTTAACGCGCCTTAACAGCCAAATTGCAGAACTCACCGAATTGCTACAACTAGAGCGCTCCAACTCTGAGGATTTGGAAACCACCATCGCCTCTTTGTCCGCTTCTCTAGCTGGTGCCGAATCTCAACGCGACAGCCTAAGCCAACAATTGGCTGGTCTTGGCGTGGGGGCCACTGAAAAAGATGGCCAAATCGCCTCCCTGTCGTCTGACCTTGCGTCCGAACATGAAATCAGCGCGCAAGCTGCAGCTCAAGTTGCTCTGCTCAACCAACAATTATCTGCTCTGCGCTCGCAAATCGCCGCGCTTGAAGCTGCCCTTGGGGCCTCTGAAGCACGTGACACAGAAAGCCGCACCCGAATTGCTGACCTGGGCCGCCGCCTCAATTTGGCGCTGGCGCAACGGGTGCAAGACTTGTCGCGGTACCGCTCAGACTTTTTTGGCAAATTGCGCGAAATTCTGGCCGACCGCGACGACATACGCATCGTAGGCGACCGCTTCGTATTCCAATCTGAAGTGCTGTTTAGCGCCGGCGATGCTGAAATTGCCGATGCTGGACTTTCCGATCTTGATGCGATGGCCGATGCGATCAAACAGCTAGAATCTCAAATTCCACCCGAAATTCCTTGGGTCTTGCGCATTGATGGCCACACCGACAAACGCCCCATCAACACCCCGCGCTTCCCCTCAAACTGGGAACTTTCCGCCAGCCGCGCGATTTCTGTAGCGAAGTATTTGGTCGCCCAAGGCATTTCCCCCACGCGGCTTGTTGCCGCTGGATTTGGGGAGTTCCAGCCGATTGATACAGGCGACACCGACGAAGCCTATCGCCGCAATCGGCGGATTGAGTTTAAGTTGACGGATTAAATTGGAGTGACCCAACTGGTAGCATTGTCTTGGTTAGAAAAATTCGTATTCTGGAACAAGAAAGTAGTCTCCAAAAAGCTAATATCCCCAGAATTGGAGGTGTTCGTTGTACAAAGCAAGGATGAGCGAGAACTGTTCTTGAAGTTCAAGTACACCGGTAATACGCAGTTCCACAAGGTAACTACAAGCGAACTCCAGACCGCAATCGATATGTTCAACTCTGTAGGGTGAACACCGCCAACATCGACCACCACCTCGCCACACTCGGGCTTGACGCGAAGGTCCATGGTGCATCGCTAGTTCAAGCGTGATCCCGGATCAAGTCCGGGATGGTGCGAGGAAGTGGGTGCATCGCGCGGCTATGAAAAATAATCAGATTTGGGCCGCAGCTTTGTCCATTTGTCAAAGTAGTCAGCTAGCCATCCGTCGACAACTTAACTGACAGGCACTCGGCCAGAGATTATTTGACCCCGGATCAGGTCCGGGGCAGCCCCTTTGTTGGTGATGCTTTCAAACCAAACTAGGGCGCATCCCCGGACAAACAAGCAAAGCTTGAGCCGATCCGGGGTCACGACTGCGGTTAAGAAAGGAACACAGCCTGCAATGCGCCAACAGTCGCATCATCACCGGTGCTTGGCACAAAAACACGCCCAAAAGGGAAAGCCACACCACAATATGGATACACGGCTCAAACCCGAGCATGACAACGGAGGTGTAAAGCTTCAAAATCACCTACTGCTGAAACTGCAATCTTGCCAATTCAGCATAACGACCACCTTTGGCCACCAGCTCATCGTGCGTGCCTTGATCGATTACCTGCCCGCCTTCTAGCACCAAAATGCGGTCTGCATTTTTGATAGTGGCAAGGCGGTGGGCCACGACAAGGGTTGTACGACCAACCATAAGCCGTTCCAGCGCCTGCTGCACTTTGGTTTCGCTTTCAGCATCCAGCGCACTGGTGGCTTCGTCAAGCAACAAAATCGGTGCGTCTTTTAAAAGCGCCCGGGCGATCGCCACGCGCTGCTTTTGCCCGCCGGACAACATCACCCCACGTTCACCCACAATGCTCTCATAGCCATGCTCTAGGCGCTGTACAAACTCGTCTACCAGTGCGATGCGTGCGGCTTCGCGCACTTCGTCGTCGCTGGCTTCTGGTTTGCCGAAGCGAATATTGTCTGCAATGGTGCCAGAGAACATGATCGCGTCTTGTTCCACATAGGCAAATCGTTGGCGCAATTGGGTGAAATCAGCCTCGCGCACATCCACGCCATCAACCCGGATGGCACCGCCGCTAACATCGTAGAAACGCTGCAACAAGGAAAACACGGTCGATTTGCCTGCACCAGAGGCACCAACGAGCGCGATGGTTTCACCCGAATTCACCTCAAAACTAATGCCGTTCAAAACGCTTTCATCGTCACGCGTTAGATATTGAAAATGCACATCATCAAATGAAACGGTGGCAGGGCTTGGTGTGGGGAAAGGCACAGGATCTTTTGCCGCATCAATGCTGGGTTCTGTACCCAAAATTTCAGTGATCCGCTCGGTGGCACCCGCGACAGTTTGCAACGTGCCCAAAATCTCAGAAATGCCGGTCAGCGTACCTGTCGCCATCATCGCATAAATCAGGAATTGGCTAAGCTCACCAACACTAATTTGTCCGTTCGCAACAAGTTGGGTACCCAACCAAATCAGACCAACAATGCCCGAAGCGGTGAGGAAAATCACAAAGGCGATCATGCCTGCCCGCACCAACAATCGCGAAACTTCGGATTGGTAGCTAGCCTCGGCATATTCGCCATATTCTTCATTGCGCTGGCCTTCGCGGGTGAACGCTTTGATGGTTTTAATCGCGCCAAATGTTTCGCTGGCAAGGGCCGCCAAATCTGCGATCTTGTCTTGCTGCTTACGCGAAAGGCCGCGAATATATTTGCCCAGCCACACAACAGGAAACACAAGAACAGGAATGATCAGCACAACTGCGGTGGCCAAATAAATCGAGGTGACAAACATCATAATCACCGCGCCCACCAGCATAACACCGGAACGCAAAACAACCGGCAACGCGCTATCAAGCGCGCCACGCACAATGCCCACATCAGAGGTAATCCGCGAAATCAGTTCACCCGTGCGGTTGGTGTCAAAAAACACCACATCCATATTCATCAAATGGTCAAACACCGCGCGCCGAATGTCGGTGATCACACGCATGCCAATAACCGAGATAAAGTAAAACCGCGCCGCAGATGCAACCGCCAGCACCCCAGCAATGGCGATAATGACAATCGAATAGGAGTTTACCACCTCCAAGTTTTGGGTGACAAAACCCTCATCGATAATGCTGCCTGCAAAAAATGGAATCGCAAGGGCAGCAAACGCAGCAACCAACAAAAACAGGGCGGTGAACCCAAGTCGGTAGGGATATTTAAGCAAAAAGGGCAACAGCGCCTTTAGCGGTTCAGATGACTTTGATTGGCTGTCGCGATCTGCCGTCAGGATGATCTTATCCAGACGCGATTTTTTTTCGGCGCGCAATTGCGCATCTTTTTTCGCGTCCGTGGCTTGTTGGCTGGACAGATCAGACATAAATGAATTTCCTTGAGTGGCAATTTGTTGCGCTAAAATAGGTACTCGGGCTACGTAACTCAATAGCTGTTTGCACTTAAGGCCAAGATTCATGGTGGCTTAGGCTTTTGCACACTTGCAGTTTCATCAAAGATCGGTTAGAAACCGCCCAACTGTTTTCCATGAGGTGGGCAACAAGGCCTATGTTTATGCCTTGGTATAGCGAAATCTCAAAATTTGAATTGAAGGCGCAACCAGATGAAAAAAGACATTCATCCAGACTACCACATGATTAAAGTGGTTATGACAGACGGCACTGAATTCCAAACACGTTCTACTTGGGGTGCTGAAGGCGACACAATGCAGCTTGATATTGACCCAAGCACCCACCCAGCTTGGACTGGTGGCACAGGTCAATTGATGGACCGTGGTGGCCGCGTGTCTCGCTTTAAAGACAAATATAAAGGCATCTTGGGTTAAGCGATCCAAAATGTTCTTTGTAAGCATAAAAAAACCCAGCTTTTAGCTGGGTTTTTTGTTGCCTGAATAATGTACACCCATTGGCTATGCTTAGGGTTTGACGCCAAACGCATCACGCAAACGTGCCAAATGCCCGTTTACAGCGTTGGCTTTTTCTTCGCTCTTTGAAGCACCGCCACGCTCCATAGCGTCCAGCGCATGGATGCGCTTGTTCAAAGAATCAGCTTTTTCAATGATTGCCCGCATTTCCTCTGGCAATGCATGCCACATGGGCACATCTTTATCGGCCATTTTGGTACTGAGTTCGACCCGGCGGTCTTCGGATTGGGCTTGCTCTTCGGTCAATTCACCTTCGCGCACTGCCCGTTGTAACAATAACCAACTGGCCAACTGCATCAACCGGGTGGTGAGCTGCATAGATTGAGAAGCATAAAGCAGCGATGCATCGCGCTCCAACTGCTTACTCGCTGCCCGCCCAGCGCCATCCAGATAGGCCGCGGCATCTTCCACCAGCTTCATGCCCTCGCGGTAAAGCGTGTCAAACCCACCTGTTGCAACAATTCGAGGACCAATAGATTGCGCGTCACGCGGCTGATCAGATTGTGTCAATTTACCTACCTGCTTCATTCATTTTGCGCGCAGCATATCTGCGCTTGTGTCACATCGCATTTAACGCGATTCTACATGCAAACACTTAACAAACAAAATTTGCCAATTTTATGATGCATGAATGCTCTTGGCCCCGCGCGTCGATTAACTTTTCAGTAACCCGCAAGAAAACAAAAAAAGAGCCGAAAAAATCGGCTCTCGAAAGTTAACAGGGAGGCGTCGAACAGAGAGTAAAAGAACCGCTCTGTCAGACCCAACAAGAATGTTGGATAAAACTAAGTTAACCCAATTTCTTTAATGTAACCTTAACCACCAACATTTTCTTAACCCTCACTTTCTTAACTCTACAAATTAGGGCTTTGTTGTTCGTATTTTACTTTTGAAAAACAACACGCTTAGCAGGAAAAGGACATCCCCTTCCCTGATACACAAGGCGCCAAAAATGAAAGTATTACTTATTCTGCTTCGCCAAATCAGGCTTGGACAACATCGGAAATGCAGAATTGAAAACCCGCACTTGCTTGTCAGATTTTGCAGGCTTAGAGGGGCGCTGCACCTCCAACGCCTGTTTAACCCGACGCATTTCGTCGAACAACATCACCAGGCGCTCGTCTAGCTCTGCCGCGGACATACCCTCAAGCGACATGCCGACATGATGCGAAGTTGGTTTCAAAACAGGTTGATCTCCCATGTGTTTCACCTCGGCTTTAATTAATTTTTTCTCCGATGACAAGCATTGCCTGCCACATTTAGATTTGGATTAAACGCGAACGTTCAAATTTTAAAAACAGCGTCTGCTGCAGCCTTGCTCGAGTGCTTCACCTCAATCTCCACACGCAGCCGTTTAATCTCTAATTCCAACAACCCGATACGCTCATGCAGCTCGTCGACTGATATCGCATCTAACGACATGCCCAACTCATGCGACTTTGGCTTTATGTAGTCTTCCTGGTCCATTTTACCGCCCCTCGTGTCTGTTCAGCAAATATGATCAAAATAATGGGAATAGAATCACAATTTGGGCAACACCCAATGTTATCGATTTTTGATCACTATAACGGAGATAGGCAAGATGAGCGAACCCACCATGCGCGCAATCGCAATTGATCAACCGGGCGGTCCGGAGGTTCTAACCCCACACGATGCGCCGATGCCATATGCTTATGAAGGTGAACTGGTGATCAAAGTGCACGCTGCCGGGATCAACCGTCCCGACATTTTGCAGCGCATGGGCGCTTATCCGCCGCCGAAGGACGCTTCCCCTTTGCCCGGGCTTGAAGTTGCCGGTGTTGTGGAACGCGCGGGACGCGGTGTTACAAAGTTCAAACAAGGCGATCAAGTGATCGCGTTGTGTAATGGCGGTGGCTATGCCGAATATGTATGCGTGCCTGCAGGTCAAGTTCTGCCTTTGCCAAAAGGCTGGACCATGACCCAAGGCGCCGCCCTGCCCGAAACATTGTTTACTGTGCAACAAACTATGGTTGACCGTGCCCAATTGCGCGAGGGCCAGAATGTGCTGATCCATGGCGGCGCAGGAGGTATTGGCGCAGCAGCAATTCAAATGGCCAAATTGAAAAATTGCTTTGTAATTGCAACCGCTTCAAACGAAAAGAAACTCGACTATGTCCGGTCAGTCGGCGCAGATTTGGCAATCAATTATCTCACTGAGGATTTCGTCGAAAAAACCAAACAAGCCACAAACGCAAACGGCGCAGACATTATTTTGGATATTATCGGTTCTGACTATGTGGACCGCAACATTCGGCTGGCCGCAATGGATGGCACCATCGTTCAACTGGCCAATTTGGGCGGTCGCGAAGCCACCATCACCATGGGACTAGTGGTGGCCAAACGGCTGACCCTATTTGGGTCAACTTTGCGGGCGCAGCCAAATGAAGTAAAAGAGCGAATTGCGCAACACTTGCTGGAACAAGTTTGGCCCGCACTTGAGGATGGACGATTCATCAAACCACGCATCACCACGTTTGCTTTAGAAAATGCGCCCAAAGCCCATGCAGCAATGGATGCAGGCGATCACTTTGGCAAAATTGTTCTGCAAACAGCTTTCAATCAAGATGGGCACAATGATTAATTAAGATTGCAATTTGGCTTATTCACGGCTATATGAGGGTCAATTCCCCATCAATTTTGCAGAATGAGGGGCGTGCAAGGTGACTGAAAGCCTCGCACCCGAGGAAAGAGATTTATCATGGCCACACAACTATTGATGCCAAAAGCGACCGCTGTTTGGTTGGTTGACAATACAGGACTTACATTCGATCAGATCGCTGCTTTTTGCACGCTGCATCCGCTCGAAGTTCAAGGCATTGCCGACGGCGACGTGGCTGGCGGCATTAAGGGTGCAAACCCTATCCAAAACGATCAGTTGACCAAGGAAGAAATCAGCAAAGCAGAAGCTGACCCTTCCTACCGCATGGTTCTATCAAGCCCAAAAACAATCGTGCCGCAAATTAAGCGTCGTGGCCCGCGCTACACCCCTGTGTCGAAGCGCCAAGAAAAGCCAAACGCAATTTTGTGGTTGGTGCGCAATCACCCAGAACTCAAGGACGCGCAATTGATGCGTCTTGTGGGCACCACCAAGCCAACAATTGAATCTGTGCGTGAACGCACCCACTGGAACGCATCTAACCAAACACCTGCTGATCCGGTGACTTTGGGCCTTTGCACGCAAGTGGAATTGGACATGGAAGTGCGCAAAGCGGCTAAAAATGCACCAGCTCAAGATGCACGCCCAGAGGATTCAGGCCTATTGACTGCCGAAGAAGCTATGGCAACCTCACAGCCAACTCAAGTATTTGACGAAGGCTTCTTGGACCAACCTTCTGTGCTTCGCCCAGAAGACAAAGAAAAAGAATATGACGCAGACAGCGTATTCTCTGGTTTGAGCAAATCGAAAAATTACCGCGACGAAGACTAGTTTTTCCGTAGCCTTAATAAATCGTAAAAGCGGATCAGCCATCATGCGCTCCTAACGGAGGTATTTATGGCGGGTTCGCTTTTTTATTGGCACATTCAATCCTTTCTTGCAGTTAAGGAGCCGCTGTAATGGAGTATGGATTTCTTCTCGCCTGCCTCATCTTTCTGTCTGCAGCCGTCATTGTTGTGCCCTTGGCCAAGCTCACGGGGCTTGGTCCTGTGCTGGGCTATTTACTTGCTGGGGTGATCATCGGCCCATATGCTTTGGGACTAGTCGCTGATCCTGAGACCATTTTTCACTTCTCCGAGTTTGGCGTGGTGATGATGCTGTTCCTTATCGGCCTTGAATTGCAGCCTCGCGAATTTTGGCACATGCGCGTACGCCTTATTGGTCTTGGGGTGCCCCAAGTTATCATCACAGCGATGCTGATCGCCGGTTTGGGTATTTGGCTAAATATGCCTTGGCAAACTGCTGTAGTGATGGGGCTTGGTCTTTCGCTTTCTTCCACCGCCATGGTACTTAAAATCATTGATGAACGATCAATCATGCAGCGCAGCGTTGGCCGATCTGCATTCTCTGTTCTGTTGGTTCAAGACGTAGCCGTTATCCCGTTCCTCGCCATCATTCCGTTTTTGGTGATCCCAGAATTGGCCAGCCATGCACCAACCGATGCCCATGCAGCCACTTCCATGGACGAAACGGGATGGCAAGCAGGGTGGCGCGTCGCATTCGTGTTTTCCTCAATGTATTTGGCCGGGCGCTATTTGCTGCGTCCCGTGCTCCGCATCATCGCAAAATCAGGCGTACGGGAAATTTTCACCGCCCTCGCGCTCTTGCTTGTGGTTGCTGCAGCCCTACTGATGGAATGGATCAACATTTCCCCCGCTTTGGGCGCATTCATGATCGGCGTCATTTTAGCGGACAGTGAATATCGACACCAATTAGAAAGCGACCTTGAACCCTTCAAGGGCTTGTTGTTGGGGCTGTTCTTTATATCGGTTGGTATGTCGATTGAGTTTTCAGTCTTCTTAGACAATAGCTTATCCATCGTTGGTCTGGTTCTTGTGCTCGCCGTGGTCAAATTTGCGGTTCTTTTTGGCCTCGCCACGATTTTTAAATTTCACATCGCCGACAAATTATTGTTCGCCACATTGCTCGCACAAGGCGGCGAATTTGCCTTCGTTCTATTTCAGTTTGCCTTGGGCGCAGGTGCGCTAGAATCTCAATTGGCGAGCCTACTCAATGTTACAGTGGCCCTATCGATGATCATCACACCGATCTTGTTGATCGTGTTTGATCGTGTGGTGGTGCCCCGCTTGCCCTCTTTGCAATCCGCTGAACGGCCTGATGATGACATCAGTGTGCGCAACCGCGTTATTGTTTTGGGCTATGGTCGCTTTGGCCAAATCGTTACGCGCCTCCTCACCGCACAGGGTTATGAAGCAACCCTGATCGACCATGATCCTGAGCAGATCGAATTGATGAAAAAGTTTGATGCGAAAGTGTTTTACGGCGATGCACGGCGGCTCGACCTGCTAAAATCTGCAGGTGCCGACAAAGCCGAATTGATGGTTATTTCCATTCACAGCCCTGAAATTGTATCTGAGATTTCACGCATGGTACGCGCCAACTTTCCCCAAATCCGCATACTTGCACGCGCCAGCGACCGCAACCATGCCCATGACCTAATGGATATTGGCGTGCATGAATTTGAACGTGATACGTTCCATTCAGCACTTCAATTGGGCATCAAGGCCTTAGTTTCATTGGGCTACACCGAGGCAAAAGCAAAACGCTTGGCCAATGCCTTCGCCAAACACGATCAAGAAATGCTGCGCGAAGCTTACGGACTGCGCGGGGACGATGCAGCCATGATCGGCCACGTCAAGACCGCCCGTGAATTGCTCATTCAAGTGATGCAAGCCGACATCGACGAATTGGATGCGGATCAAAGCGCAGACAAAAACAAAGGTGGTCAGTAGTGGGCCAAAAAACACAAATAAGAAAAGGGATGCAATGGCAAACCACAATCAACTCGACATCTGACAGGGGACGAAGCCTTAAGTCAGTGCGATAGAATGACACTTACCGATGGCTATTGCACGCGTGGCGGTAGACTTCGAGCGGAGCGCGTTAATTTGCAAGTTCTCCGCAAGCAGGAATTGGAAGTAGCCGTTACAGCAAAGCGGCGAATTTGTCCCTCTTCTATCTAGCCTGAAAAGTTGTTTGGCGCCCTGCCAATCAGCTCAAGAACAAACGGAACCCTGATCCTTGATTTCTCTCAAAGAAACAAGGATTCAGGATGTCGAGACACACCCAAAACGTGCCGTTCCAATGCGAACGATGCGCCCATCTCATTGAAAAACTAAGCAATGGCAGTTACCGCAATCACTGCCCAGCTTGTCTATGGTCCAAGCATGTTGACATAAAGCCCGGGGATAGAGCCAATCCGTGCAAGGCATTGATGGAACCCATTGGCCTGTTCCAACATCCCAAAAAAGGCTGGCAGATCGTGCACAAATGTTCAGGTTGTGGGTTTGTCGGCCGCAACATTGCGGCCCAAAACAGCATACAGCCAGATAATGCAGATCTGTTGATCAATTTGTCGAGACGCGTTTGGCGAGACTAAACATCCAGCCGCCATTGCTTAATCACTTTAATCGGCGAGAACTCGAAGATCTCAATTGAGTTGAAGATCACATCGAACTCGCCGATTTCCGCATTGATGAAACGCAACGTGGCTTCACGCTGCGAAGGATCAATTTGTGTGGCAAGCGTTAAATGAGGATGCCATTTACCCGGCAAGTAGTTTGGTCTGCATTTGGCCACATCCACCCGTGCATGCACCTCGTGGTGTAGGGCCAAAAGCCTTGGCAGTTGCACAGGGGATGCCCAAACCACCATCGGATCTGTGTCAAAAAAACGAATTTTATCAAAGGTCACGCGCAAAGGTTTTGCCCGCCGAAATACCTCCCCCAGTTGCGATTTCAACTCTGCACCGGTGACATTTTCAAACATCGCGAAGGTAAAGTGCGGGGGATATTGCAAGGTCGGCATGGAGGGGAAGGTCTCAAAGGCAGAGACTTCTTGCCATAGGTGCGTGACCGCACGCGCGCTCTTGTTGCGCGCCACAAGCGAAACCGCACTGCCCATAATTAATAACCTTTCGTGGATGAAACCATCCAACAAGACCTTGGCCTACCAAGTTGGATGATCTAGCCTACTGCCACCTTACCAAGCAATTACGTATTATACTTATGCCCATCGACATATCATCGCTTGACCTCACGGTCATCATTATCAGTTTCTTAGCCGTTTTTCTGGTGGCCCTGTCAAAGTCGGGGCTTGTGGGCTCGCTCAGTTTTGTCGGCGTTCCGCTACTATCAACTGTGATGCCGCTGACAGAAGCGGTAGGGGTGATGCTACCGGTGTTGATTTGCATGGATGTAATCGGGCTTTTGGCCTATCGGCGCGAAATCCATTGGCCCAATCTCAAAGTATTACTGCCCGGAGCGATAACAGGCATCATCATTGGCTGGGTTTTCTTTGCTTTCATTTCAGAAGGCATGGTGCGCTTGATGGTTGGCACAGTGACGGTTCTGTTTTGCTTGGATGAATGGCTGCCCTTGCGCAAAACCCTTGCGGGTCTGCCCCCTTCTAAGCCTTGGGGCGTATTCTGGGGCACAATTGCAGGGTTCACTAGCTTTGTTAGCCACACCGGTGGGCCGCCATTTCAAATATTTATGCTGCCACAACGTCTAAAACCAACCCTTTATGCGGGTACAACGGTTGTGTTTTTTGCGGTGGTGAACGCCACCAAGCTGATCCCATATGCGTTTTTAGGCCAGTTGTCGGTTTCAAACCTCACCAAATCAGCGCTGCTGATTCCCGTGGCAATCATGGGAATGTTGTTGGGGGTTTACCTTGTGCGACGCATATCAGCCGAACTGTTTTACAAAATGGCCTATGTCTTAGCATTCATTTTAGCGCTCAAACTTCTTTATGACGGTGTTCAGAGCTTGATCTAGAAGCCAATACAAAAGGCCACGAGAATGATCGTGGCCTCAATTTATTGATACTCAAAAGAATTTTCTATTCTCACCTATTGTCGCGTTTGATTTTGCATCCGCGATATCTCGTCCTTTAGTTCGAGTTTTTTGCGCTTAAGCATGCCGATCTTCAGCTCATCCTGAGCAGGCCGCCGCAATTCTTGGAGGATCTCGTCATCAAGCGAGGCATGACGGCGCTCCAGCGCGTTGAGGTGGGAAGTAGTTGTCATGAAGTCTTCCTTTCTCTGTATGTACATTGGTGAGTGTGACAAAAAAATGTTAACCTGTCCAATCAACAAATTGCACCAATTTGTACCAATTTTGCAGCTTAGGTTAAATCTTTGTGCAATCATTTGTTGTATGACGTATTTTTTGATCGGCAAGCACATAAAGATGAACAAGGGACCCGCCAGCGCATGATGCAACTAACATCCGAACAGCGGGCTAGATTGGGTCTGGAATTGGCGTCAAAACGTCAAGAACACAAGGATTTGGATGCCGCCATCCACGCCCTAACCCATTCTGGGCAAAATGATCCGATGCTGGTGCAACGGCTGAAGAAGAAAAAGCTGGCGTTAAAAGACCGGATCAAAGAACTCGAAGACATCTTGCTGCCTGACATCATTGCTTAGATCTGTGTCAATATTTGGCAAATTTTGCGCATTGATCCACCTCCTTTAGACTTTACGCCACTTGCTCAAAGCCATTTTGTAGGTTAAACGCCCTTTTTGACGCAATGCGAGGGGCTACAAATGCCTTTAAACCCGCCAATAGCCATTGTAATGGGCTCTCAGTCTGACTGGGCCACAATGCGCCATGCTGCAGAGACACTCGATCAACTTCAAATTCCTTATGAAGCCCGTATCGTGTCCGCTCACCGGACACCGGACCGCATGTATGATTTCGCAAAAGCAGCCGCTGATGAAGGCTTTCAAGTCATAATTGCAGGAGCTGGCGGTGCAGCGCACCTGCCCGGCATGATTGCAGCACTAACCCACTTGCCCGTTTTTGGCGTGCCAGTGGAAAGCCGCACCATGAAGGGCCTAGATAGCCTTTATTCAATTGTGCAAATGCCCGCGGGCATTCCCGTTGGCACCCTGGCAATAGGCAATGCAGGGTCAACCAACGCAGCACTGCTTGCAGCGGCTGTCATTGCCCTTTCGGACGACGAGGCCCGCAAAAACCTGATTGCCTATCGCGAAGCACGTACCGCGCAAGTAAAAGAATTCCCCGTTGATGATCAATAAACTTTCAACTGGCGCCACGATCGGCATTTTGGGTGGCGGACAATTGGGCCGCATGATGGCCTTGGCCGCTCATCGTTTGGGGCTAAACACCCATATCTATTGCCCTGATGCGAATAGCCCCGCTTTTGCCGTAACGCCGCACAAAACGGTAGCAGACTACGAAGACGTCGCAGCGCTGACCAAGTTTGCGCAAAGCGTTAACTGTGTGACATACGAATTTGAGAACGTGCCCGCACCAACTGCTGCTGCAATCACAGAAGCTGGTACTAGCCTGTTTCCTTCCGCTAAGGCCCTTGAAATCTCTCAAGATCGCTTGGTCGAAAAGCGCTTCATTTCCACCGTGGGCATTGAAGTGGCACCCTACGCTAAAGTCGACGACCTAAAAGAGTTGGAAGCTGCTGTACAAAAAATTGGTCTGCCTGGTGTCCTTAAAACCCGTCGTTTTGGGTATGATGGCAAGGGCCAAACCATTATCAAAGCCGCCGCTGATGTTGCGAGCGCATTTGATACTATTGGCGCACAACCAGCCATTCTTGAAGGCTTTGTGCCGTTCGAAAAAGAAATCTCAGTGATCATCGCGCGCGACCAAAATGGCCATGTTGCCGCATATGATCCCGCCGAAAATATCCATCAGAACCACATTCTTAAAACATCAACAGTACCGGGCAATATCAGCCATGATGTGAGCGAGGCCGCAAAGGCAATCGCCACACAGCTGATTATTGCGCTAGATTATGTCGGCGTGATGGGTGTTGAGTTTTTTGTTGTACAATCTGAAGGCAGCACCCAATTGGTTGTCAATGAAATTGCCCCACGGGTGCACAATTCTGGCCACTGGACTGAGGCGGCGTGCCTGAACGACCAGTTCGAACAACATATTCGCGCTGTTGCTGGTTGGGACCTTGGCAGCCCAGTACGCCATTCAGATGTCGTGATGGAAAACTTGATCGGCGATGAAATTATCCAAGGGATAAACAACAAAGAATCGAATGCGCAAGTTCATCACTATGGCAAATCTGAAATCCGAGATGGACGAAAGATGGGTCACATCAATCGCATTTTTGCCAAAAAAGGCGCAAAATAAGGCGCTTTTGGCGCAAATATGTCTGCCAAGCGCTGGACAAGCTACTATAGGTTTGGTATCTACCCACCCAACGCTTGGCTGGTTAGCTGGCCGAAGCGCTTTTGGTTTTTTGCCTAAGCGCTAAATAATAATCTGGTTTAACTCTTTTGAAGGTGGTGTGCCGCGTGCAAGTAGTCGTTCGCGATAACAATGTAGATCAAGCTCTTCGAGCTTTGAAAAAGAAACTTCAACGCGAAGGTGTATTTCGTGAAATGAAGTTGCGTAACTACTATGAGAAACCTTCTGAGAAACGCGCCCGTCAAAAGGCAGAAGCTGTGCGTCGCGCCCGTAAATTGGCTCGCAAGCGCATGCAGCGCGAAGGTTTGGTTTCAACTGGCCGTCACTAAGACTTGCCGGAAATCATATTAAATTTTTAAACGCCGCTGATCATCTCAGCGGCGTTTTTTGTTGTTCAATTCAATACAGAAAGACCGCTATTCAGCGGCTTCCTTGATCACTGTTTCCAGCGCTTCTTGAAAAACCTCATCCGGCTGCGCGCCGGATAGACCGTATTTGTTGTCGAGAATGAAAAACGGAACGCCTTGTATGCCTTGCTGTGAGGCACCGGCGGCGGCTTTTTCTACTTCTTTTTGCAAGTCTTCGCGGGTGACCAGCGCCAAAACTTCATCACGGGTGAATCCATTGGCCATGCCAATTTCAACCAGAACCTCTGGGTCAGAAATATTAAGCGCGTCCACATAACACGCTTTGCTCATCGCCATAGACACAGCATGTTGGGTGCCTTTGCTTTCAGCCGCAGCCACCAAAACTTGTGCCGCTTGAGAAGGATAGCGCATTTTTTGTTTGCGCATATCTAGATCTAATCCAGACTTTTTCGCTTCCTCTTCCAACCTGTCCCACATTTGAGCTGGGTCAGTGCCATATTTGCGCCGCAGCATCTCTTCGCTATTTTCGCCCTCTTTGGGCGCATTAGCATCCAGCAAATAGGGGTGATGGTAGATCGCAACATTTGCATCGTCCGGCAGGCTGGCGATCGCGTTGTTCAAGCGATGAATGCCAACCAAACACCAAGGGCAAACAGGGTCCGAAAAAATATCAATGCGTAAGTCAGCCAATTAAAACTCCTTTGATTTGTCACCAAAGACTAACGCGCAACAAGCCCCATTTCAAATCACAGCCTAGGGAGAGACAGTTTCATAGAAAGGTTTGACTTGTGCCCATATTCCATCAGCCCACAGGCTATCGTGGTTGCCGCCTTCATATATCCAAAGGGTTTGCGCATTTGGCGCCATCGCAAACAACCGCTCTCCATTACCCACGCTGATCACTTGGTCGTTTGTGCCGTGCCCAACAAACAAAGGCTCTTCGACCTTTTTTATCCACTCGCGAGAAGGAAATTTGTCTTCCATGACCATATCCACCAACAAAAATGGATAGCGCTCCAGCGCCACGTCAACGGTGGCGGTGTATGGCGTCTCCAACGCCAAAGCCAATGCATCCCGCTGTGATGCAACATAGGTCGCCACGCCAGAGCCTAGGGATCGCCCCCACAACAAAATGTTTTGATCGCGCGCTGCGACCCAATCAAATGCAGCCAATGCATCCTGCAGAATATTGGTTTGGTTCAACACGCCCGGGGAACCAGGAAACCCTCGATAGTCAAGCGACAAAAAACCATAACCATCTGCCATGAATTGCGAAAAACGCTCATGTTCGCGCGTAAACGATCCCGTATTACCGCGATAGTAAATAATCGTCGGCTTTCCCTGGCTAGAAGGTGCGTACCAAGCATGCAGCACTTTATTATCCCCGGTGGGAATGCTGACCACTTCGATCCCTTGCAACCCCAGCTCATTGGGGGAAAGCGTTTCCCCCGCCACATCATATTGCAGGCTACGTTGAAAGAAGAACATGTAAGCGTGGACGGCGGCATAAAGCACAACCAACAATAAAAGAGCCCATTTGGCAAAAGACAAAGATTTTTTGATCACAATATACCTAAGAATTATTTTGGTGTTTTTAGAAGCCCAACGGCCTTCCTAAATTTTACAATATGGTCCGCAATTCCTGTTTGCGATGTGTTGGTCCAATAGCGCGTGTGGGTAATCAGTCGCAACCGATCAATCCCGAATTTAGAAAATACGATGCGCACATTATGTTCTAAAACCCCGCGCCCAAAAAGGTCCACACCGCTCACCGTGCCGCCAAGCACATCCCCTTGCCAGAAAAACAGGGGGTGATGCGCATCAAACATATTGGTCCAACGCACAGTCGAAAAAACGGCCCCGTGATGCGCATAAGCACGTTGCGCCTTAAGCGCCCATTCGGCAGTAGTTTCAGGGATTGGCATGCCAGAATACTCTGGGCTAAACTCCAATTTGTCTGGGGTATAAAGCACCCCAAAATCCTCATTGTACGGCCGCGGCGGCACCACTGGAAACAGGCGCTCCTCTTTGAGTTTTTCAAAATTCTGCACTCCACGCGCAATCAGGAACTGCGCATGGCTTAAAGGCGAACCAAAGGTCACAAGGTCTGTGATTTTCCAATAGCAGTTTGATTTTTGCCCTTGTTTATCTTTTACCGGCCCAGACAAGCGGATTGCCTTTGCCACATTGGCCTGAACCGCCTGATACGCTTCAACGGTCAGCGTGTTCCAATAGCGGCTCTTGTGGTTATTCACGAAACGATCATGCTCATATAAAGCCTGGCGCACCCGCTCTGAGGGTGGGTTTTCGTTGGTTGGCCCCAACTCCTCCCATAAAAGGTGCAAAATGTCATAGGCAACAACAGACCCCAAAGAATGGGCAACAATCACAATCCGGTCGTAAGTTGGATCATCGTGAAGATCGCGTAACAGCTTTAGCCCACGCTCGCGCACATCATGGCGACGCTTAACGGTGTCAGGATGCGCACCAAGATAGCCAGCGACGTCGCCCAAATAGGGTAAAAAGAACATGCCCGTGAGCAAGGTAATCAACACCGTGCCCCCAACAACAACCGAGCGCACTTCAACACCGCCAATGCCGAACAGCGTATAATAAACCAGCAAAGTGATCACCGCATAAGCGGGCCAGCGCAATATCCAGCGTAGCGAAGGCACCAATCTCGCCAACCCAACCATCAAACCAAGATTGAAGACGCCGAGAAAACCTGCTTCCCAAAAACTAAGTCGCCCTGCCCCTCCATCTAAGTTCCACCATTGCAACTCAAATATGGTGCCAAGCCCCAAAAGCACCACGCCAAAGGCCACTAAACCGATCAGCACAATCAAAAAGCACAGCGCCGACCATGGCCAAACCATGCGTTCGGTCACATATTCAGGGCGCACCGTAATGATGCGCAAAAGCCAGCGCCACAAGTTGCGCAGCTTCGCGTCGTCCAGCACATCCGCATAATAAAACTCAAAAAAGTCTGTGCGTTTACCATCCTTTGCTGGCGGCGTGGTAATGCGCTGCAAATCGTGGCTGCCAGTCTTAAGGTCGGGCACGATCCAGCTTTTGTTGCCGTCCGGTCCGATGTGGCGATCGCCTTGATTCAGAACGGATTTATCCGTGGTCCAAAGCGTTTCAACGATGCGACGCATCATGCCCATGGGGCGTTGCTCGCCCATGCCATGCACCACCACAATTGCTTGTTTCTCACCCGCCACTGAACACTGCCTTCGCCCGAACAATTCAAAGGATACGGTGTACCAATTTCATAGTGAAGACAAGTTGATCCGCCTCAATCCTCAATAAGATGTGATCAATTCTCGCGAAGGTACTGCGTTGCGTTTACCCGCGCGCGTTCCAACAACGCGTAAAGCTGATCACTTTCGTCTGGCGAGAAGTCTGCCAAAATTGCAGCATTCACCTGCGTGAACAGAGTTTGCAAATTTGCTTTGTCGTTGGCTTTTTGCGTTGCAGAAACCACGACAGATCGAGCATCGGTGGCGGACGCGCTTTTTTCAACCCATCCTGCCTTTGCCATTCGGTCAACGAGCCGTGAAACAGCGGGTCGTTCGCTGCGCATATAGCGCGCCAGCTCGCCAACGCTCACCCCGTCGCGTCGCCACAGGACACCCAGCACAATCCACTGTTGTGGAGAAAGGTCATGCGGCTCCAAAAGACGCGCAAGAATCTGCTGGGCACGCGCCGCTGTTACGGACACCAATCGACCAAGAGAATCTTTGGGCGGTTCAATAGGGTTTTCTGACATTTCGCTTTTTAATTTACATGGAACATATTTTGAATTACATGTAAACTAACAGATCGAAGCAACAATGAAAACGCAAAAGGTGACCTAAATGGCAGTGGAAAACGCAACCAAATATTCGCGCACAATTCGCACCCTACACTGGGTGCTCGCAATTCTTTTAATCGGCTTGCTCATCGCTGGGACCATCATGCACAATTCAAGCGACGAGGCGACGAAGTTTGCCATGATCAAACTGCACGCACCATTGGGACTGCTTGCTGGCCTATTGCTGCTGGTACGCACCTTTTTCGCATTCAAACATGCGCGCCCAGCACCGGATCCAAATTGGTCTTTTGCGGTGAAATGGGTCTCAAAAATCGTCCACATTCTGCTCTATATTTTACCGCTTGCCTTGGTTGGGTCTGGTATCGCCACCATGATTATTTCTGGCTTAGGCGACATTTTGCGGCTCGGTTTGCCTGAAGTCTGGCCAAAACTAGGCGGCCTCGCATCGGCGCAAGCACACGGAATTTTTGGCAAATTGTTTCTGGCCAGCCTCGTGCTTCACATTGCTGGAGCTGTCTATCACCAGTGGGTTGTCAAAGACGATTTACTAGCCCGTATGATGCCCGGAAAATAGCATACAATCACGATCGCTGGAGCAGGGGCAAATGGCCCTTGCACCTCTAGTAACTAGAGGTTTTATAAAAACTGCATCAAACTAATAGGTGCATCATGTCCAACAAACCATATCTCGCGACCACCCCACTGCTCGACTTTAAATCTCAACCCATTCAAAAGCTCATCCAATTACAGAATTGGTCCATGCTAAGTGAATATGACAAAATCGGCGCGGCTTACGCATTCGTTCAAAACCACATAAAATTTGGCTATAATCGCGCCGACAACATTCCTGCCAGCCAAGTTCTCCAAGATGGCTATGGGCAATGCAATACCAAAGGCACGCTATTGATGGCGCTGTTGCGCGCCCTCAACATCCCTTGCCGTTTACACGGTTTTACAATCACCAAAGCCCTGCAACGGGGCGTGGTGCCAGAACTGGTCTACGCGATAGCCCCAGACGATATGTTGCATTCCTGGGTGGAAGTGCTGTTTGATGGCGACTGGATCAACCTTGAAGGGTTTATTCTGGACCAAGAATTCTTAGAACAGTCACAATCAAACTTTGCGGGGCAATCCAATCTTTGTGCCTACGGCGTGGGCACCGACTGTTTGGCAGAACCAAACGTCAAATGGAGCGGCACACATACCTATATTCAGCGCACAGGCATCAACAATGATTTTGGCATATTCGACGGCCCAGATCAGTTTTACGCGGGCCACATGCAGGCATTCAGTCCGCTCAAAAACTGGCTATATCAACATTTCATCCGCCGCTGGATGAACTATCGAGTGGCCAACGTTCGCCAAGGGATCGTGCCAACAATTCCCGCCTAGTCCCTATCCGCTTTGGGCGGTGTTAAAGGCTAGCCAGATGGCAACCCCAACCAACAGCGCGGCAAATATACCGCCCATGGTTTTGCGCAATGCAGGACGTCCGAAGAAGGGCGTTAAACTGCCCGCACCCGCAATAATGGCCAAATGAACCACAGTGGCCGCCGTAACATAGATGGCTGTCAGTGCCAGCGCTTGGGGCCAATAGGCTTGTTCAGGCAAGGTGAAGCTGGGTAAAACCGTGACATAAAACAAGAAGGCTTTTGGGTTGAGCAAATTGGTGATCAAACCACGCCGAAAATAGGACCATACGGGCAAATCCATATTGTCCTCGTCAGGTGCCTTCTGCGCATCGACCCAACAATCATAGGCCAGCCAAACCAAATAGAGAACGCCGGTCCATCGCAATACCTCATATGCGGTCAGGTTTTCGGCCACCAAAGCGGCAAATCCAAATGCCGCCAATAGACCAATAATTGCCAAACCCAATGCCACACCAAATGTAGCAAAAAGTCCTGCAACCCGACCTTTTTGCGCACTCAACAGCGCCAAATAAGTCATGTTGGGACCCGGCGTTAGCTCAATCGCAACTGAGGTAACAAAGAAGGCAAGAACGACAGAAAACGGCACAAGCTGGACCATAACTTTCCTTTGAACAAAGACAAAGTGGGCCAATTGGCCCACTCTGCATTCAATAAAGATCAAATAGGACTAGTGACCAAAGGCCTTTACGATATCTTCGGTCATCTTCTTCGCATCACCGAACAACATCATGGTGTTATCACGGAAGAACAATTCGTTCTGAACCCCCGCATAACCAGCAGACATGCCGCGTTTGATGAACAAAACTGTACCTGCGTTTTCAACGTCTAGAACTGGCATGCCATAGATCGGCGACGTTTTGTCAGTTTTGGCTGATGGGTTGGTCACATCGTTCGCACCAATCACAAAAGCAACGTCCGCTTGTGAGAATTCTGAGTTGATGTCTTCCAACTCAAAAACCTCATCATAAGGCACGTTTGCTTCAGCCAAGAGTACGTTCATGTGTCCTGGCATACGCCCAGCCACAGGGTGGATCGCATACTTGATCTCCACGCCTTCAGCCTTGAGCAAATCGCACATTTCGCGCAATGCATGCTGAGCTTGTGCAACCGCCATGCCGTAACCGGGCACAATGATCACTTTACCAGCGTTCTTCATCATGAAGGCTGCATCATCGGCAGAGCCTTGCTTCACTGGGCGGGTTTCTTCTTCCCCGTCAGCTGCAGCACCGCTGTCGCCACCAAAACCACCAAGGATAACCGAGATAAACGAGCGGTTCATCGCTTTACACATGATGTAAGAAAGGATCGCACCAGACGAACCCACCAGCGCACCAGTAATGATCAGAGCGGTGTTGCCAAGGGTAAAACCAATACCGGCCGCAGCCCAACCTGAATATGAGTTGAGCATCGACACAACCACCGGCATATCCGCACCGCCGATTGGGATGATCATCAAACCACCCAAAACAAGTGCCAAAACGGTAATTGCCCAGAACAACATGGGGTCTGCTGTGATCGTGAACTGCCAGATCAGGTAGACCAAAAACAGCCCTAGCGCGATGTGCAAAGCATGGCGCATCGGCAGAATGATCGGGCGGCCAGACATGTTGCCATTGAGCTTAGCAAACGCGATCACCGAACCTGTAAACGTGAAGGCACCAATCGCCACACCAAGGCTCATTTCAACCAAGGCTTGTGCGTGGATGTGCCCGTCTGTGGTAATGCCAAAAGCGTCTGGTGCATAAAGCGCAGCCGCGGCAACAAATACCGCCGCCAAACCAACAAGCGAGTGAAAGGCTGCCACAAGTTGAGGCATATCCGTCATCGCAATGCGGCGGGCCATAACAGCACCAATCGCGCCACCAATGCCGATACCAGCAATGATTAAGACCCAAGACAACAAGTCAGAAGGCGCAGCAACCATAAGCGTGGTGACAACAGCTATCGCCATCCCCACGATGCCATATGTATTGCCACGACGTGCAGTTGCTGGCGAAGAAAGGCCCCGAAGCGCCATAATGAAGAGCACCCCAGAAACGAGGTACAATAGAGCTGCAATATTTGCGGAAATCATATCGCTTACCCCTTCTTCTTATACATGGCGAGCATGCGTTGGGTGACCATGAAGCCACCAAAAATGTTGACGCTGGCAAAAACAAGCGCGAGGAACCCAAACACTTTTGAAATCCAGTTGCCATCTGCTGCCAAATGCACGCCCACGGCGAGCAAGGCCCCAACAACGATCACAGAAGAAATCGCATTGGTCACGCTCATCAATGGCGTGTGCAAGGCTGGGGTTACTGACCAAACAACAAAATAGCCAACAAAGATGGCCAACACGAAAATCGCCAACCGGAAGATGAAAGGATCGATTGTTCCACCTGATGCGGCAGATGCTGCAGCGCCTGTGGCAGTGGATAGCTGATCTAAATATGCAATCATGATTTTGCTCCCTTCTCGCCCGCAAAGGCAGGATGCACAACCGCGCCATCGCGCGTGAGTTGCGTTGCGGCCACCAGTTCATCTTCTGGATTTACCGCTAGTGAATTTGTTTGCTTGTCGACAAGCGTTTCAAGGAATGAAGCCAAGTTTTTCGCATAAAGCTGAGAAGCGGATGCCGCAATGCGACCAGCCATATTTTCAAAACCAATGATTTTGACGCCCTTATGGTCGACAATCTCGTTTAGCTTTGCGCCCTCAACGTTGCCACCACGTTCAACCGCCAAATCAACAATCACCGAGCCCGGTGCCATGGATTCAACCATTTTCTTGGTAATCAAACGAGGAGCCGGACGACCCGGAATAAGCGCTGTGGTAATCACCACATCTTGCTTCGCAATATGTGCCGCAACAAGTTCGGCTTGTTTGGCCTGATATTCCTTGCTCATTTCCTTGGCGTAACCGCCAGAGGTTTCAGCTTGCTTGAACTCGTCATCTTCAACAGCGACAAATTTGCCGCCCAAAGATTCAACTTGCTCTTTTGCCGCTGGGCGAACGTCGGTTGCCGAAACAATGGCCCCTAAACGCTTGGCAGTGGCGATGGCTTGCAAACCAGCAACCCCAGCCCCCATCACGAAAGCTTTTGCCGGACGAATGGTGCCCGCAGCCGTCATCATCATTGGGAAAGCGCGATCAAACGCAACTGATGCTTCAATCACCGCTTGATAACCGGCAAGATTAGCCTGTGAGGATAATACGTCCATCACCTGCGCCCGAGTAATCCGGGGCATAAATTCCATTGAAAATACATCAAAGCCAGCACTAGCCAATGCTTTGACGTCTTTTTCGTTGCCAAATGGGTCCATTTGGCCGATCACCAACGCGCCTTTTGCTGCGCCCTTTAGGGCTGTGGCGGTTGGTCGGCGCACGGTTAGAACAACATTGGCGCCCTTAACCGTTGCAGGAGCGGTGGCAGAAATTGTTGCCCCCGCTTCTTTATAATCTGCATCGGGTATTTTGGAGCCTTCGCCGGCTCCTTTTTCAACGCTAACTTTAGCACCCAGCCCGATATATTTTTTGACCGTTTCCGGTGTGGCCGCCACACGGGCTTCGTTGGCGGCAGTTTCGCGTAAAATCGCTATTTTCATGCCTTACTCCCTGAACTTGCAAGCAAGCCCAAACGCATTAATAAAATGCGCCGCCCCCACATTTGCGGCACTCAAAACTCGTCGTAATTAAGCGACGAGGAAGAAATACATCAATACCAGAACCACAACGATGGCCACGATTGAGTATTTCAACAGTTTCATAAACCCAGAGTAGGTTTTGGATTGTTCTTCAAACAATTTTTCAGCTTCAGTGCTCATTAGTCTCTCCGTTCAATGAACCTAATTCGAATGCCGATCAGGCATCCATTTCTTCCAACTCGTCAATTAGACCTTCGATCATCGAAAGACCAAGTGACCAGAAATCTGGGTCTTTGGCATCCAAACCAAATGGTGCCAACAATTCTGAATGGTGTTTGGACCCGCCAGCGCGCAACAAGTCAAGATAGCGTTGTGCAAAACCGTCCTCTGATTTTTGATATTGCGCATAAAGCGAGTTCACCAAACAATCACCAAACGCATAAGCGTAAACATAAAATGGTGCGTGAATGAAGTGGGGAACATATGACCAAAAACGCTCATAGCCTTCATTCAACACAACAGAAGGGCCAAGGCTCTCTTTACTGACGTCCATCCACATCTGGTTAAGCTCTTCAGAACGCAATTCACCATTTCTTCGTGCGGTGTGCACCTTGCGCTCAAATGTATAGAATGAAATCTGCCGCACCACAGTGTTGAGCATGTCTTCAACTTTGCCCGCCAACAGCGCAAACCGCGCTTTTTTGTCGGTGGTCGCGTTCAACAGCGAACGGAAGGTCAACATTTCACCAAACACGCTGGCTGTTTCAGCTAAAGTTAGCGGTGTTGACGCCAATAGTGGGCCCTGATCTGCAGCAAGCACCTGGTGAACGCCATGCCCCAATTCGTGCGCCAATGTCATCACGTCACGCGCTTTACCTAAATAATTGAGCATCAAATAGGGGTGCGCACTTGGCACAGTAGGGTGAGCAAATGCGCCAGGGGCTTTACCCTCACGCACAGGTGCGTCAATCCAACCTGAACCAAAAAACGGTTTAGCCACTTCGGCCAATTCAGGTGAAAATTTGCCATAGGCAGACATCACCATTTCGGTGGCTTCATCCCAATTGAACAGGCGGTCATCATTGTTTGGCAATGGCGCATTTCGGTCCCACGCATTGAGCTTTTCCATGCCAAACCATTTTGCCTTCATGGCATAATAGCGGTGAGACAGTTTGGGATAAGCTTCGCGCACTGCGCTCTCCAGCGCATCGACAACTTCACGTTCAACGGAGTTGGCAAGGTGTCGGCTGTCAGCCACATCTTCATAACCGCGCCAACGGTCCGAAATCTCTTTATCTTTGGCGAGCACATTGGTGATGTGAGTAAACAAGCGTTGGTTTTCGCCCAAAGTGCCAACAAGCCCCTTAAACGCCGCTTCCCGTTTGGTGCCATCTTTGTCTGTCATTTGAGTCAATGTTGGTTCAAGCGAAAGCTTTTTGCCATCAACTTCAAACTTCAAGCTGGCCATGGTTTCATCAAACAAACGATTCCAAGCTGACCGACCGGTAACAGACTTGTCGTGAAACACTTCTTCTACCCGGTCTTCAAGCTGATAGGGTTTGGCTTTACGCAATTCAAGAAACCAAGGCTTGTATCGACCTAGGTCTGCGTCTTTTTCAAGCGCAGCGTCCAAAACCGCATCATCGATGCGGTTCATCTCTAAAGTGAAGAACAATAATGGCGTCGAAAAATCGGTCAGCTTCTCATTCATATCGCCCATAAATTTGGCGCTATCAGGATCGGAAGTGTTTTGCGCATATTGCAAGTAAGCGTAGGAACCCAAGCGTCCCATCTTGTCCGAAAGCGCTTCGTAACGGGTGATGGTTTCAATCAGCCCACCATTTTTGGCCAACTCTTCAAGCTTACCCTTGAAGTCGGCAGCGAACTGCTTCGCTTCTGCCTCACAATGGGCAATGTCCGCCTTGATTTCATCACTCTCTTTACTCGGGTAAAGATCGGACAAATCCCATTCAGGCAAATCACCAAATTCCGCGCCAGCTTTTTGTTCTGCCGCCGCACCAAAAACCGCATTGTTCATATTAAAAATGTCACTCCGTAATATTTGGTGCGAACATTAGCATATTGTTCGGTGATGTGAAGGGCGGCATTCGTGTGATCTGTAGACAATTATTCTAAGGAGCTACGACGTAAAATTGGAGATGACAATCACCGCCCCCTCAACCATAATCCTTCAGTCAAAAAGGAAGAGAAACATGTTTGCTGTAATTTTGATGCTGGGGTCTGTCGTTTGGGTTATCAGCGAAGTGACCGAGATTAGCCAAGGCGGCTATACCACACTCAATTCGTCAATTTCAGCAATTGCATTCGCCCTAATCGCGACGGGTGTGTTTACCATTTGGCCAGCTGTGGGCAAGGACCTTTTGGGTCGCGCTGGCATCGCGTTGATCAGCTCGGGCATGTGGGTTTTCACGCTAATCGCGCTCATGGTCATTGGGTCGGGCATCACCTCAGATGCCCAAATTGCTCAGTCCACGATATTTTTATTTGCGGGCACGGCGGTTACACTGGGCGCTCTAGCGCTAGGCATTTGGATTGTCACAAAGTCAGAATTGGCGAGTTGGATCGGCTTTGCACTTATCCTCATCACCCTGTTTAGCGTCGGCGTGGCCTTTGTGCCTGCTTTAACGCCCTACCAATCTTTTTCAAATTTGGGCCTTGCCGCACTTCTGTTCTGGATCGGTTTTTCTTTGCGAACCACCACCCAAAACACTCAAGTCAGTTCCACCTGAACGATTATACTTAAACCACTGTTAAGAACTCGCCCCTAACCTGCCCCAAAATAGAACAGTTTTGTGATTCGTCCCGAAAAGCCTTTGGGATGTGATCTGTATTGATTGCGAGTTTTATCAAGAATGGCCAAAGTCCTGATTATTGACGATGACCCAGTGCAATGTCGCCTCAGCACTGAAATTCTAAAAGCAAACGGCTATGACGCGTTTGAAGCACTGTCCGGCCCAGCGGGGCTAAAAATCCTTGAAGAAACCACAATCGACGCGGTCATTCTTGATCTGATCATGCCCGAAATGGATGGCATGGCAGTGATGGCCGAGATGTCAAAAAGAGCATTTGATCACCCAATCATTGTACAGACCGCCAATTCTTCCATCGAAACAATCGTTACCGCCATGCGGCACGGGGCAGTTGATTTTTTCGTAAAACCCGTCGCCCCTGAACGGTTGATCATTTCACTGCAAAATGCACTAAAGCATCACAGCCTTGAGACGTGCTTGCGCACTGAACGCAACAGGCTGTCTGGCCATTTTGGCTTCGATGACATCATCACAAAATCGCCCGTTATGGACCGTGTTAAAGAACTTGGTGCCAAAGCTGGTGCCTCAAATATTCCCGTGCTGATTGAAGGCGAAAGCGGCACAGGTAAAGAATTGATTGCCCGCGCTATTCAAGCCAGTTCAAAACGCGCCAACAAACCTTTTATCACCGTCAACTGCGGTGCAATTCCCATCAACCTTGTTGAATCAACTTTGTTTGGCCACAAAAAAGGCGCGTTTACAGGCGCAAGCACAGACCAAAAAGGCAAGTTCCAAGAAGCGGACGGTGGCACGCTGTTTTTGGACGAAATTGGTGAACTGCCACTTGAGATGCAGGTAAAACTACTTCGCGCACTACAAGAAGGGGAAGTTGAACCTGTTGGGTCAACAAAGTCCGAAAAAGTCGATGTGCGCATCGTTTCGGCCACCAACAAACGGCTCTTAAACCTCACCAAAGAAGGGCATTTTAGAGAAGACCTCTATTATCGCCTAAACGTCTTCCCGATCTATTTGCCGCCATTGCGCGAGCGCATGGATGATTTGGACGCGTTGATTGCCCACTTTATCGCCCGTTTCGCCTCAGAAGAAGGCCGACATATCACCCGATGCAGTGCTGAGGCCCTCAACTTGCTCAAATCATATGATTGGCCGGGCAATGTCCGCCAATTGGAAAACACCATTTATCGGGCCGTGGTACTCGCCAGCAATTCAATTTTGGAACCCGACGACTTCCCCCAAATTTACGCATCTCTTGAAGGCGCAGACACCATACGCTCCAAACTAGCTTCGCACCCGCACATGTCGGCGCCAGTGCATATCGATGATCTTTCAGCCCCTGAGCCAAATGCACACCACGTTCCCGAAAAGGACAAAGACCGCTTTTTGGCCGAAGATGGCGAATTGGCACCATTGGAACACGTGGAGCGCGATCTTATAGCTTTCGCTTTGGATCAGTATCAAGGCAGGATGAGCGCAGTGGCGCGCGCGCTCGGCATTGGCAGATCAACGCTTTACCGAAAAATCAAGGAATATGGGTTAGAAGAAAGTGACGCGGCCTAACTTTTTGCTGATTGGCCGCAAATAATTGCGGTAACAATTTTGCGAATAGCTTGGATTTGCTCCATTCTCGACGTATAAATTGCCAACATTTTTAATTTATTGAATGCGTTTATTAACAAACGCTGCGGCAAAATCGTGTTCTGGCAATGTCTTAGCCAGAAAGTGGGATGAGTTTGAGGGATCACAATGGGTTGTAATTTTCGGTCATTGATTCTGGCAATTGGTATTGCCAGCATGGCAACAGTTGGCGCGACGGCCCAAGAAACCGTTATGGTCAACGGTGTACAAGCGACCCGTGTCGTTATTGGACCCGCCATCTCCCCCTTGGCAAAAATCATCAAATCTGGTTTGCGTGACGATTATTATGGCGCAAAGTCTGGCTCATCTGCATGGAAAAACGCCCAAGGCCTTTACTATTTTTACGGCGCTAGAAATTTTGAACCGCTTTGGCTCGTAGATAAAGGCAGCGACGTAACCTTCTCTGCGAAGGCCATTTCAATTGTTGAGCTTTTTGAAAACGCCGAATTTGAGGGCTTGCGTTCAACCGACTATTTGACCAGCAAACTTGATATTGCCGCCGCGCAAAACGACCCGCAAAAACTTGCGCAGGTTGAAGTTGCGTTCACCGATGCAGCAATTCTTTATGCAAAACACGCAGCAGGCGGACGAATTGCCCCCAGCGCGGTTTCAAGTTCAATCACTTTGCGTCCAACCCGAGTGGATATGGCCAAACTACGCGTTGACCTGGTCACAGCTGACAATCCAGCGAAACTACTTCAGGCGATGCACCCGACCCAGACAGAATTTTTGGGATTGCGCGCAGAACTGGCGAAGCGCATCGCAGGGCCAGAAATCGAACAAATCATCATCCCTGACGGCAAGCTGATGAAGCTGGGCAAAACAGATGAGCGCATGCCATTACTGCGCGAGCGTCTTGGCCTAACGCTTGATGATGCGGCAAATGAATTTGTTTACGACCAGGCAACCGAGCTAGCGGTTGAAGACTTTCAAACCTCGATCGGTTTGATTGCAGATGGCGTTATTGGGCCAGCAACCGTAGCTGCACTCAATGGTGCGCAAGGCGCGAGTGCTGATGACATTGTCGCCAATATGGAACGTTGGCGCTGGATGCCAAAAGATCTTGGCGACTTCCATGTGTTCGTCAATATTCCTGAATTCCGTTTGCAAGTCACCAAGGCTGGTGTTGTTGAACACACAACCCGCGTCGTAGTTGGCAAACCAAAACACAAGACACCGGTCTTCTCTGATGAGATAGAACACGTGGTGGTCAACCCTTATTGGAACGTACCGTCTTCAATCGCTACCAATGAATTGTTGCCTAGCGCCAATGGCAATCCAGGGTATTTTGACAGCCGTAACTATGAATTGTTGGCCGGCGGCAAGGTGATCAACGCATCATCTGTTGATTGGGCAAACGTCAATCCAAAGAACCCGCCATTCCGCATTCGCCAGCGCCCTGGCCGCAGCAATGCGTTGGGCACCATAAAGTTCTTGTTCCCCAACCAACACTCTGTTTATTTGCACGACACCCCATCCAAGTCATTGTTCAGCCGAACCTATCGAGCATTTTCACATGGCTGCGTTCGTGTTCATAACCCACTAGATTTTGCCGATGCACTTTTGCGCTATGAGCCAAACCTAAACCTTGCTCAGATTAAGGGCATGATGGGCGGCACAGAAAAATGGAATAATTTGGCTGTACACGTTCCTGTGCACCTAGCCTATTTCACGCTTCGCGTTGATCCAGATGGCACAGTTCGTAGCTTTGGCGATGTTTATGGTCACCACAAAAAACTATTGGCACTACTGAAAAACTAGGCCTTAGTTTTTACCCCTGCCCACAAACATGAGCTGTTGTGGGCAAAATGACGCACCGCCTTGGTTCGGCCCCTTTCCTCACCCATATATAAGGGGTAAGGTCAAGTTATTGAGTTTATTCTCATTGGGGTAGCAAACGTTCCTATCGTTAACAAAATCGCATCTAGTTTAGTGTAGATTGCTTTAAGTTTTAGCGTTAAGGGCGTCCAAAAATTGTTGGGTATATTGGGTACACTCTCGGCTCGTGCGGTTAAGCACACTCTAATTTTGCTGGTTGCGGCACTTGTCGCGGTTGCTGGATTGGCCAGCCCTGCTGCAGCTGCGCGCGACCGCACACTCTACCTGTACTACACACACACAAAAGAAACCGCCAAAATCACGTTCAAGCGCAATGGGCGCTATGACACTAAAGGGCTGGCTCAACTCAATAGCTTCCTTCGGGACTGGCGGCGAGACGAACCCACCAAGATGGACCCCCGTCTTTTTGATCTTGTTTGGGAAGTTTACAACGAAGTTGGTGCTTCAAAACCTATCCATGTCGTATCAGCCTATCGTTCGCCAAAAACCAATGAGATGCTGCGCTCGCGCTCAAGCGCTGTGGCCAAAAACTCAAACCATACCCGCGGTTTGGCGATGGACTTTTTTATACCCGGCGTTTCTATTTCAAAACTGCGTCAAGTTGCCATGCAAAAGCAAATGGGCGGCGTGGGCTACTACCCCACTTCTGGCAGCCCCTTTGTACACTTGGATACCGGTAGCGTTCGCGCCTGGCCACGCATGACCACAGCGCAGTTGAAGAAGATTTTCCCCACCGGCAAAACCCTTCACATTCCATCAAACGGCGTTTTGCTTTCTAAAGCTGGCTATGCGACTGCCCAAGCTGAGTATAAGCGATGCAGACAAGTGCCCTGTAACGGTGCGACAACACAGTTGGCAAGCGCCGCCAGAGACAATACCAAATCTTCAAACGGCTCGGGCCGTACATTGCTCGACGTGCTTTTTGGCAACAACAAAGACAGTGTTGAAGTGGCAAAAAGACCGGCAGCAGTCAGCGTACCAGTTCAGGTTGCTGCGTTGGGCCAATTGCCACCAAGACGGCCAGACAGCATTGCCGTTTCACTATCGGACATAGAGCCGGCACCTGAATTTCTTGAAGAAGATGACGAAGCCGAACAGGCGGACACCTTGATCCCTGTCACACCGCCAATCAAGCCGCAAGCTATTCAAGTTGCAACGGCTGCGCTGCTGGTAGACGATCAATCACCAGAAGAAGTTCCATCTCGTTTCGCAGTAGCTTCGGTTAATCCTGAAGAAGTGGCCAACCCGTCACGATTTTTGCTGAACGCATCCGACCAAACTAACATTCTGCCCCAGGTTGCTGTTCGCGCTGGCGCACAACCGGACGCAAATGCTGCATCTGCCCTCTTAGCCGCCTACGCGCCAACACCGACATCATCACCAGATGCACAAAAAGCGCTCGAAATAATCTTGAACCGTCAGAACGGCGCTGTTGAGCTGCCGCTAGACACTGCTGCACCAATTACGGAATCTCTATTCCCAGCAAGAATTAGAGACGCTTTGGCCACAGCCTCGTTGCAAGCAGACTTCAGTGACTTCGGATCAATTTTGAACAATGTTAAGACAGGCAACACCGCCTCGGTTGCCAGTTCAAAAGTGGCGGACATTGCAAAGCGCCCTGGCCAGTTCTTCGAACCAGAAAGCGAAGATGAGTTCAGCTTTGAAACAGACCCAATCGCGCTTGAACAGTCACGATTTGCGATCATGTTTGAACCAGATATCGGCGATTTGACCCCAACATCTGTTTTGGGCAACCAAATCCAATTGGGCTTTGCTTCTCGTTCAAAACCAAAAGCTGCACCAAAAGCCGGGTTCAAAACAGCAAGCACACTCTAGTTTTAACAAAATAACTGCAAAAAACAGCGACCATTCGTCACCCACTGGTTGCGCGCGCGCGGCTGTAGGTTTAAATCTCGTTGGATCACAAAGGGCCATTTTTTGCCCTGAAGGCGATAAAGTGAGGCATGAGTGACTAAACGCCCTGAAACGCCCATCTTAGATGGCATCAAAAAGATCAAAGATCTGCGTGCATTGCCGCGGGACCAAATTCGCCCTCTAGCGGATGAAGTGCGTGCTGAAATGATCGACGCTGTTTCTGTGACCGGCGGGCATTTGGGTGCAGGCCTTGGGGTAGTTGAACTGTCAGTTGCCTTGCATCACGTGTTCAACACCCCCGATGACAAAATCATCTGGGACGTTGGTCACCAAGCTTACCCCCATAAAATCCTCACAGGACGCCGCGAGCAAATGCGCACTCTACGCAAAGAAGGTGGGCTTTCTGGTTTCACTAAGCGCGGCGAAAGCGAATTTGATCCGTTTGGCGCGGGCCATTCCTCCACCTCAATTTCTGCCGGACTTGGTATGGCCGTTGCAGCTGATCTTAAAGGCGAGAAGCGCAACATCATTGCTGTTATTGGCGACGGCGCTATGTCTGCAGGCATGGCCTATGAAGCCATGAACAATGCGGGCGCGATGGATGCGCGCCTGATTGTGGTGCTAAACGACAACGACATGTCCATCGCCCCACCAACGGGCGCAATGAGCGCCTATTTGGCGCGTCTGGTTTCTGGCAAGGCCTATCGCTCAATCCGCGAAATTGCAAAAGGGCTCACAGAACATCTGCCAAAATTTGTTTCAGAAAAAGCACGCAAAACAGAAGAATATGCACGCGGCTTTTGGACCGGCGGCACAATGTTTGAAGAGCTAGGCTTTTACTACATTGGACCAATCGATGGGCACAATTTGGACCATTTACTGCCCATTCTTGACAACGTACGCGACGCTGAAACTGGCCCAATTTTGATCCATGTGGTTACCCAAAAGGGTAAAGGCTATGAGCACGCAGAAAATGCCGCTGATAAATATCACGGGGTGTCAAAGTTCAACGTGGTCACCGGTGCGCAATCCAAGCCAGTTTCTAATGCACCATCTTATACCAACGTTTTTGCTGAAAGCCTGATCCAGGAAGCAGGTTTGGATGAGCGCATTGTTGCGGTCAACGCGGCAATGCCATCTGGCACCGGTTTGGACAAGTTTGCCAAACAGTTTGGCGACCGCTGCTTTGATGTGGGCATTGCCGAACAACATGCGGTGACATTTGCTGCCGGTATGGCAACCCAAGGCCTAAGCCCTTTCTGCGCCATATATTCAACATTTTTGCAGCGCGGCTATGACCAGTTGATCCACGACGTGGCCATTCAGAACTTGCCGGTTCGCTTTGCAATTGACCGCGCGGGCTTTGTTGGGGCTGATGGCCCAACACATGCGGGCGCGTTTGACACCGCGTTTCTTGGCGCCATTCCAAACATGGTTTTAATGGCACCTGGTGACGAGGCTGAGCTTAAGCATATGGTGCGCACGGCAGCCGAATATGACGAACACCCCATTGCTTTCCGCTTTCCACGAGGAGAAGGCGTTGGCGTAGAACTGCCAAGCCGTGGTGAGTTTTTGGAAATCGGCAAGGGGCGAATTGTGCGCGAAGGCAACTCCGTTGCCCTTCTCTCTTTTGGCGGCCGCTTGAGTGAAACCATCGCCGCGGCGGAATTGCTTGCAACATTTGGCATTTCAACAACTGTTGCAGATGCAAGATTTGCCAAACCACTTGATGTGGCAATGGTTGAACGCCTTGCACGCGATCACGAAGTGCTGATCACCATCGAAGAAGGCTCGATTGGCGGGTTCGGCAGCTTTGTTTTGAACCATTTAGCGCTGAACGGGTTGTTGGATGGCGGTCTAAAATGTCGCCCAATGTTTATCCCAGACAAGCATTTTGATCACGCGGCACAAGACAAAATGTATATGCATGCAGGACTAGACCGAAATGCAATCGCTGCAACCGCAATGCGGGCAATTGGCAACGAAAAAGCCGCCAATCAAGTCCTTTCGGGATTGATTGACGGCCGGTAACATTTTGAAGATGAATTTGAAGTGCTCTTAGTGCGCTTCATCATCCACAGGCGAAGACGGGATCATGCCCAACGCGTGCTTGTATAGGTCCAAAATGGCCTCATGCTCGCTGCGTTCGTGAGCCTCTTGCTTACGCAGTCTCACTATTTCGCGCAGAACTTTGACGTCATAGCCATTGCCTTTTGCTTCGCCGTAAACATCACGAATGTCTTCAGCGATTGACTTTTTTTCTTCTTCCAAACGCTCAATGCGTTCAACAAGGGCGCGCAACTGCTCGCGGGCGATGGTGGATTGTCCCATAGTACTTTTCTTTCAAACGGTTCGCAAAACTGGCCTATATCTTTCACCCATTGCACTTGTTCTTTGCAAGGTCAAAAGCCACTCATCCACTACCGGTTTGACAAAAATGTATTCTAATCGAAAAAATCCAACATGATTATGCTTTTCACGGTCACAGATCGGTCCAAAATCAATTATAAGAAAGAACGTACGCATAAAAATGTACCCAACTTGGAGTGTCGGGACCTTGTCTTTTATCGACTTTAGTATAACAAAGGCCGCAATGAGATTTGCACCGCTAATCCTCCTACTGGCGTCGTTCCAAACAACGCCAGCTGTTGCCGATCTGCGGATTTGCAATCAAAGTCAAAATTCAGTGGCCATTGCCATCGGCTTTCGCAGTGAAAAAGGCTGGCAATCTGAGGGTTGGTGGCTAACAGAACCTGAGAATTGCGCGGTCGTTTTCGAAGGACCACTGGATGAACAACGTTCGCAATATTTCTATATTCACGCCGTAGATGACATCGGCGGAAATAAGTGGGATGGGCGCATTTTTATGTGCACCCGTGATGAGTCCTTCACAATCTTTGGTGAAAAGGACTGTCTAGCCCGCGGCTATGAAAGAACCGGCTTCATGGAAGTCGACACGAAGAAAAACAGGGATTGGACTGTTCAACTCACGGACGCCGATCTGCAATAGTTGGAGCACCAATGAGACGTCTACGCAAAATCAAAATTCTCGCTACCCTGGGCCCGGCCTCGAACACTGAGGCGACCATTGAAGAGCTGGCCCGCGCCGGCGCAGACGTTTTCCGCATCAATATGAGCCATGCCAGCCACGACCTATTGGCTGAAACCATGAGCAAAATTCGCCGCGTTGAAAAAGCCATCAAACGCCCTATCGGTGTATTGGTCGATTTGCAAGGCCCGAAATTGCGCGTCGGCAAATTCAACACAGGATCAGTTCAACTGGCCACGGGTGATGTCATCACGCTGGACACAAATACTTCAGAGGGCAACAAAACCCGCGTACACTTGCCGCACCCCGAGATTTTTGAAGCCATCGAAAAAGGCCACAAGCTGTTGCTTGACGATGGCAAGATCGAGCTTCGCTGTCTCAAAAAGACCACGGACAGTATCGATTGTGAAGTTGTGCATGGCGGCAAATTGTCTGACCGCAAAGGTGTTAGCCTGCCTGACACATTGCTTGGCGTGGGTGCCCTGACAGAAAAAGACCGCGCCGACCTTTTGGCCGCATTGGAAGCAAAAGCGGATTGGATTGCTCTATCCTTCGTGCAGCGCCCAGAAGACATTATCGATGTACGCAAAACCGTTCAGGGCCGCGCTGGCATTTTGGCCAAAATTGAAAAACCTCAAGCCATCGAGCGCTTAGAAGAAATCATCAAATTGTCAGATGCTATTATGATTGCGCGTGGTGATTTGGGCGTGGAAATGCCGCTTGAAACTGTACCGGGATTGCAAAAACGCATGATCCGCATGGCCCGCCAACAAGGCAAGCCAGTGGTTGTGGCCACCCAAATGCTTGAATCCATGATTGAAGCGCCGGTGCCAACAAGGGCAGAAGTGTCTGATGTGGCAACCGCTGTTTATGAAGGCGCGGACGCGGTGATGCTTTCAGCTGAATCTGCTGCGGGCGATTTCCCAGTGCAAGCGGTGGCAACCATGAACCGGATTGCAGTTGCTGTGGAACAAGACGGGCTGTATCAATCCATCATTCGTCGCCAAAACATCGAACCAGAAGCAACCGCTGCGGATGCGATTTCTGCCTCTGCCCGTCAGGTTGCGGAAACGCTCGATCTTGCTGCAATCGTCACCTACACCTCGTCGGGTTCCACTGGCATTCGCGCAGCGCGCGAACGTCCTGAAAAACCAATCGTCGCCCTGTCGCCAAAAGTGGCCACTGTACGTCGCTTGTCGTTGGTTTGGGGCTTACATTGCGTGCGCACAGACGACGCGGTGAACCTAGACGATGTTGTGGACCGTGCCTGCTCTATCGCTTATCGTGAAGGCTTTGCACGCCCTGGCGACCGCATTGCCATTACCGCAGGTGTGCCCCTTGGCACCCCCGGGGCAACAAACATGTTGCGCATTGCATTTGTGGGCCAAGATGGTGTTGGTTCTTCCTAATTCGGCACCAACCCAGCATCATTCTCAATCAAACAATCAATACCCACCTCTCCGGTGGGTATTTTTTTGACTTTGCGCTTGACCTAGAGTGAACTCCAGCACCTACAAGCAATCAGGCAAACCAAATGAGAGAGCACAATGTTTATCGGCGACTTGGCGAAATCCAGCAATACCAGCATCGACACATTGCGCTATTACGAAAAAATTGGCCTGATTAAAAATGTGCCGCGGGATGCGGGTGGTCGTCGGGTATATGGCCCAAGCTTTGTCGCTTGGCTCAACTTCATCAAAGTGCTCAAGGCGACTGGTATGCCACTAAAGGACATGCTGAAATATGCTGAACATCGACAAGCTGGTCCAAGTTCCAACAAGGCTCGCTGCGATCTATTGATCGAGCACCAAACCCGCATCGAACAGAATATCGCAGAACAACAAAAATGCTTGGCCCTAGTACAAGAAAAGATCGCAACCTACAAAGATGCGATCGCCCAAAGCACAGATATTCCCATTTCGGTTTGCAATTCCGATCAATTCAAATTGCGAGAAAATGAATGACGAATACACCCCTTGAACGCGGGCGCGCTTTGACCGGCATTTTCAATCCTACACTGGAACAAACGCTAGCCGAGCGATATGATCAAGACGTACCGGACTTTGCGGAAACGCTGATTGAATTTGCCTATGGCCGCATCTATGCCCGGGAAGGGCTGGACATGAAAACACGCCAATTGATTACCATAGGCGCCCTCACCGCGCTTGGCGGCCAAACCGGGCCACAATTGGAAATCAACATCGAACATGCTCATGCCAATGGGGCAAGCAAAACCGAGATTTTTGAAACCATTATGCAAATGGCACTTTATGGCGGCATGCCCGCCGCCATAAACGGATTGAATGTGGCAAAGCAATATTTCGAAAAGGCCGGAGCGACAGCCTAACCCAAAACAATACGCGCCAATCAACTACGTTGCTGCTCAAACATCAGCATTTCAAACGATTGGCGCGTCCGTTTCTCAAGCAATTCACGCGCTTTGCAAAAGGACTTAGTGCCTGTAGCCAGTTTCCCCATGTACAGCCAAATCAAGCCCAGTTCTTTCTGCTTCTTGGTCAACGCGAAGACCAACAAGCTGTTTGGTCACCCAAACAATGGCAACGGTTGCACCAAGTGACCAAATTGCCGTCACAACAACTCCGACAACTTGCACACCAAATTGGCTAAACGCGGTCATTCCTTCAGCATAGCCTGATGCGCCAGAACCAAACGCCAACAGGAACGCCAACAATAACGTGCCAGTTGCGCCGCCAATTCCGTGCACCGCAAGAACGTCCAATGAATCATCAATGTTCATTTTGTGCTTCACAAAGTCGACGGCGTAAAAGCAGATCAGTCCGCCCGCAAGGCCTAACACAATTGCGCCCATGGGCCCTACAGAGCCAGATGCAGGCGTGATGGTTGCAAGACCAGCAATTGTTCCAGTAACGATGCCCACGATGCTTGGGCGGCCAAATTTGACCCATTCTATGACCATCCAAACAAGAGATGCGGTTGCGGCAGAAAGGTGTGTCACCAAGATAGCCATGGTGGCGTCACCATTGGCGGCCACAGCGCTGCCACCGTTAAAACCGAACCAGCCAACCCAAAGCAAAGACGCACCAACCATGACCATCCATGGCGCATGGGGAGGACGCACGCCGTCAGGATATCCTTTGCGGGCACCCAACATGAGCGCGATTACCGCTGCCGACACACCTGCGGTCACATGAACAACGATGCCACCAGCAAAGTCGATCACGCCCATCTGTGCTAGCCAACCGCCACCCCAAACCCAGTGGGTAACCGGCACATACACCAACATCAACCAGGCCCCAGCTATCAACAAGACAGCGGAGAATTTGATCCGCTCAACAAATGCGCCAACCATTAGCGCAGGTGTAATGACGGCAAACGTCATCTGAAAGATCACCCACAGGCTTTCAGGTATCGTGCCGCTTAAGCTATCGCGCTCCACGCCCGCCAGACCAATTCGGTCAAGACCACCGATTAGGGCGTTGCCCTCAGTAAAGGCTAATGAATAGCCAAACATGAACCAAAGGATAGAAGCCAAACACGCAATGGCCACGCAATGCATAAGCACAGACAGAATATTTTTAGCTTGCACTAACCCAGCATAAAACAAAGCCAGCCCCGGCAACGTCATCAACAAAACCAGCGCCGTTGCGGTTAGAATCCAACTGGTGTCCGCACCGTTCATAACAAATTTCTCCCAAAAACAACAAAATGCCTAAAATTTAGGCACATTCATATTGTTGCCTATTTTTTGGAAAATGTCAAAGCTGCCCAATTATTGAGCACCGCACTTGGCACAAGAAAAAGGGGCCGATGAAATGATCATCGACCCCTAATTCAATTTCTTCAAAGATTGAAGTGCTTAGCCTTGACGAGCTTTAAAGCGCTTGTTCACTTTGTTAATAATGTAGATGCGACCGCGACGGCGAACGACCTTATTGTCGCGATGCCGGGTGCGTAGCGCTCTAATGGAATTTTTAATCTTCATTCCGATCACCCTTCACATTCATAAAAATAGGCGCCACTGGCGCCACGAATTCGTTGGACGTTGTTTATGGACAAATGCCAAGTTTGTCAACGCACCTTAAGATAAAAAGCCAAGGATTCTTATCCCCAGCCTCGAACAAACATCAACTTTTGCCGTTCGTAATAATACAGGGGGCCACTTGCCCCCCTGCCATTGACGTTTAAGCCATCCTAGGAGTTGGCTAAAAGCTCTTCAAGCGGATCGTGTTCAGCAACAAAATGGCCTGGTGAGTGTTCACGCAGAACAGGCACATAATCAAGCTGATTGGCTTTCAACTTAGATTTCAAAAACCTAAGCTTAGCTGTTGGGTCCATCGGTGAAGGCAATTCACCAGGGAAACGAATGCGTTTACGCGTACGTTCCACATGTGGATCAGGGATTGGCACCGCCGAAATCAACTGCTGCGTGTAAGGGTGCTGCGGGTGCAGATAGATCTGATTACGATCTGCCAGTTCCACAACACGACCAAGATAAAGCACCATAATCCGGTGAGATACTTCACGCACCACAGACAAGTCATGAGAGATGAACAAGAGCGACAGGCCAAATTCATCCTGAAGGTCCATTAGCAACTCAATAATCTGCGCTTGAATTGACACATCAAGAGCGGACACCGCTTCGTCGCACACAACCAGTTTTGGCTCCATAATCATCGCACGGGCAATGCCCACACGCTGATTTTGTCCGCCAGACAATTCGTGTGGATAACGGTTGATCATATTACGATCAAGCCCCACCCGCTCCATAATACTCGCCACTTTTGCCTTCATTTCTGACCGGCTCAGGTCGGAACGGAAAGTGCGAAGCGGCTCCATAATGGAATCAGAAATTGTCATGCGTGGATCAAGACTGGCCAAAGGATCTTGGAAAACAATTTGCAAGTCTTCCCGCTTGGCTTTCAATTCTGCCTTGTTCACCGCATTCAAAGGACGACCCAACCAGCTCACTGTACCAGCGGTTGGTGGGATCAGTTGCAATACCGCACGCGCCAGTGTGGACTTGCCACAACCAGATTCACCCACAATACCCAATGTTTCGCCGGGCTTAAGGTCAAAGCTAACCCCATCAACAGCCTTAAGCGGAACATTCTGATACCAAAGACCTGTTGGCACTTTGATGTTAAAGTGAACTTCCACATCATCGACCTTTAGGAAGTTCTCATCGCGGCCCTTAAGGTCATATTCCTTAAGTTTACGGTTGGTTGCCTTGTCTGGCTGGTCAATCCGAGGCATCGCATCCAAAAGCATCTTGGTATATTCATGCTCAGGTTTGTGGAACACCTCTTCTGCCGTGCCCTCTTCAACATAGACGCCATGCCGCATCACTTGAATACGGTCACACATGCGCGCAACAACACCCATGTCATGCGTAATCAACGCAATCGCCGTGTTGTTCTCACGCTTAAGTTCGTCCATGAGATCAAGGATTTCAGCTTGCACGGTAACATCAAGCGCTGTTGTAGGCTCATCCGCGATCAAAAGATCGGGTGAACACAACATCGACATTGCAATCATAACCCGTTGGCGCATGCCACCAGATAGTTCGTGCGGATATTGACGCAAACGACGCTCAGCTTCTGAAATGCGCACCTGATCAAGCCAATCAAGACATTTCTTTTCAGCTTCACGCCCACGCAAGCCGGTGTGCAATTGCAGCACTTCGGACATCTGCTCATAAACGGTTAGATGCGGGGTCAACGAAGTCAAAGGATCTTGGAAGATCATTGACATATTACGCCCACGAACTCGGTTGAGTTCAGACGTTGACAGGCCCAAAAGCGATGTACCATTAAAAATGATTTCGCCGGTTGTGCGACCATTGTTGGCCAAGAGACCCATCACGGTCATAAAGGTTTGGCTTTTGCCAGACCCAGATTCTCCCACAATTCCAAGGCACTCGCCAGGTTCGATATGTAGGTTAACACCACGAACGGCAGACACATCGCCATCTGGGGTATCAAAGGTCACATTAAGATCGTGGACCTCTAAAACATTAGCTTTTTTCTCGGTCACTTTATTGATCCCTTGTTCAAGTCGACGATCGACAATTGGTTTGTTTGATAAGTTTTCAACATCCCCTCCTATCGATCTTTTGGATCAAGCGCGTCGCGCAGACCGTCGCCAATAAAGTAGAAACAGAACAAGCCTACAACAAAGAAAGTAAGCGGGAACGCAAGCTGCCACGGTGTGCCATATTGAATGGTTTTAGCCCCGTCAGAAATCAGCGCACCCCATGAAGTGAGTGGCTCCTGCACTCCCAAACCAAGAAACGAGATAAAGCTCTCTGTTAGGATCAAGCCCGGAATAAGGATCGTGGTGTAAACGGCCACAATACCCATAAGGTTTGGCAGAATGTGGCGAATGATAATGGTAAAGCTACTAACACCTGAGGCAACAGATGCCTCAATATACTCTTTGCCTTTAATCGCCAATGTTTGCCCACGCACAATACGCGCCATATCCATCCATGAGAACAATCCAAGTCCCATAAACAATAGCCATAGAGAACGACCGAACATAACAAAAAGAATGATCAAGATGAACATGTAAGGAATGGACATCAAAAAGTCGACAAAGCGCATCATATAGTTGTCGACACGACCGCCAACATAGCCCGCCACAGCACCATATAGAACACCAAAGACCACAGCAACCGCTGTACCCACTAGTCCAACTAGCAAAGAAATCTGTGTTCCCTGCAGGGTGCGAGCGTAGATATCTCGACCCAAATCGTCTGTGCCAAAGTAGTGGCCAGATTCAATTGACGGGAACCCAACTTGCGCAGCATTTCCGATCACGTTCCAGTCAATCTCATCATAGGTCCAAGGCGCAATGGCCAACCCCACGAACGACCAGACCACCATTGCCGTAAGAATAACAACACTTACCACCGCAGCCTTGTTGCGTTGGAATCGCTCCCACGCATCTTGCCATAGCGAGCGCCCTTGAACTACTTTTTGATTGGTCACGGCATCAACGACGCCGGCCATTTTTTCTTTATTTACCAACATTTTTCGTTCTCCCCTACGCCAACCGAATTTTCGGATCAAGCCAGGCATAAACAATGTCGACGATCATGTTGAAAAGGATGGTGAGTGAGCCAAAAATGATTGTTGCCCCCATCAATAGCGAATAGTCGCGGTTTGACGCGGCATCGACAAAGTATTGTCCCATACCACCGGTCGAGAAGTACATGTCGATAATCACAGACCCCGTGATCATACCAACGAATGCAGGACCCAAATAGGATACAACAGGCAATAGAGCCGGCTTGATGGCGTGTTTCATGATAATGCTCGACATTGGCAGGCCTTTGGCCTTCGCCGTGCGGATGAAGTTGGAATGCAAAACTTCTAGCATGGACGAACGCGCGATACGTGCAATCGAAGCCATATAGCTCGTCGACAATGCAATCACCGGCATGATGATGTATTCAATGCCGCCACCGTTCCAGCCACCACCGGGCAGCCATCCAAGCCAGAGCGTAAAGATAATCACCAAGATAGGCGCCATCACAAAGTTCGGTAAAACCTGTGCGCCAATGGAGATGCCGACCGCCAGATAATCCAACCAACTATTGTGCCTAATCGCAGCGATAATGCCCAATGGCATGCCAATCGCAACCGCTGCAACAAATGACCAAAATCCGTAAACCAATGTCACAGAGAACCCTTGTGACAGAATGGAATTCACCGTTTGGTCTTTGTAACGGAAAGATGGTCCAAAATCGAATTGGGTTACAATTCCCGAGATGTATCGCCAGATTTGCACCAACCAAGGTTGATCAAGCCCGTACTTTGCCTCGATATTTGCCAACACTTGTGGCGGCAAAGGCTTTTCAGATGTAAACGGCCCACCTGGCGCCAAACGCATCAAAACGAAAGAAAAAATAATAAGAAAAAGTAGCGTCGGCACTGCCGAAAATGCTCTTTTTACAATAAAGCTGAACATAAGCTTTGACCCTGCATCCCTTTAGCGTGCCTCTTCGATTATTGCATCATATCAGCCAAACGCAGTGCTGGTATTTCAACGATGTGAGAGAGCATTCACCAAAAACTGGAACCCAACTTTTTGGTATTCCAAATAAAGAGGGCACCGCGACATCTTTAGCCGCGGCACCCCCAAGTTCGCTAACTGTTATTCAGCAACCTTATAAAGGTCACGGCTATACCAGTTTTGCTCAACGTTACCCAAGGGCCAGCCTTTTAGTGACGTTTTGAACATGAACACACCTGTATAGTGATAAACAGGGATCACAGGCATTTCTTCAGCCAAGATTTGCTCAATACGAGTGTAACCAGGTCCTGTATCGGAGCTAGTTTTCGCATCGATCATGATCTGATCAACTTCAGCGTTTGAGTATTTGCCGTCATTGTAGCCAGATGGTGTTGTTAGAAGATCAAGGAATGTTGATGCTTCGTTATAGTCACCACACCAAGCGCCACGGGCCAATTCAAAGTCTTGGTTGCCACGTGTATCCAAGAATGTTTTCCATTCCATGTTCGAAAGAACAGCTTCAACACCAAGTTTCTGTTTCCACATTGCAGCCATTGCTGTTGCAATTTTCTTGTGTGCTTCAGAAGTGTTGTACAGCATGTCAAACTTCAATGGATTGTCGGCGCCGTAACCAGCTTCAGCCAAAAGTTCTTTAGCTTTTGCATCGCGATCTGCTTGTGTCCAACCAGCATAGTCAACGTCTGGAACTTCAAAGCCTGCAGTTGCCCCAGGTGTGAATGTGTACGCTGGGTACTGTCCACCTTGCAACACGCTGTCAACAATCACGTTACGATCGATAGAATATGAAAGCGCCTTACGTACGCGAACATCCTGGAACGCTGGGTTACCGGCGTCAGTCAAGTTGAACGTATAATAGTAGCTACACAGACGAGGGAATGATGTTGCCTCATCTGGATATTCTTCTTTAAGACGTGGATACTGACCAGCAGGAACCTCTGTACGATCCAATTCACCAGCCAAGTAACGTGTCAAAGCAACGTTTTCGTCGTTGATGACCAATGTCACAACTTTATCAAGAATTGTCTTGTCGTTGTTCCAGTACATTGTGTTGCGTTCACGTGTAGTACGTTCTTTAAGAACCCACTCAGTCAGTTTGTACGCACCGTTTGAAACCATGTTCTCAGGACGTGTCCACTGGTCACCGTGCGTATCGATAGTAGCTTTGTGAGTTGGGAAAGTTGTCGCGTGAGTTGTCATAGACACAAAGTAAGGCAGAGCTTGGCTCAAGGTCACTTTGAATGTGTGATCATCAACCGCTTCAACACCCAACTGGTCTGGTGCTAAATCGCCAGCAAGTACTTCAGCACCGTTCTTGATTGACATCAGGTCGATGTACCAAGAATAAGGTGATGCGGTTGCAGGGTCTGCAGCGCGACGCCAAGCGTAAACGAAATCGCCAGCAGTTACTGGGTCGCCATTTGACCATTTCGCAGTGTCGCGAAGGCTAAATGTCCAAACAGTGTTACCTTCAGAAGCTTCCCAGCTTTCAGCCACACCTGGAATTGTGTTGCCGTCTGCGTCTTGGTTGGTAAGACCTTCAAACAAATCGCGAAGAATATCTGAACCAGAAACATCTTCGTTCAATTGTGGGTCAAGTGTTGGAATACCGTCAAGCAAACGGTACGTGAATGTTTGATCCGCAGCCAGCTTTTCGCCGGTCATTGGGTGCATTGCATCAGCATATGCATAACCGCCAGCCATTGAGGCGGCGATTGTTGCAGCTGTTGCAACTTTAAAGATTGAGGTAAACTTCATAAACTACTCTCCCTAGTAGACGTTTCCTTCGACCTTGACTGACACTTATATGGACAATCTTTTGGCCGTAACTACATATGGACAACAAAGTCCAAATGCGAGCATAGAACCTAGCGTTCAACCGCCCAATTTGGCAAGTCCTGTTTGACTCTACTGCATTGAAAACAGCGTCGTTTTTTGTGGCTTACGCAATAACCCAACTCACTGATTCATGTTTTATATTTATATTTCAGTGGATTAGACCAAGCGTAAATTGCTTTTGTCTCATCAATATTTTTTTGGAAAACCTGCTAAATATTTCGGCATTTGCTGCGAATCTCAAAGCAAAATTACCCTTAAACTATAAGGCAGTAGCCACTCTTGTCTGACAATACATCACACAAGTTGAAATTGTACTCTTGGGTACGGCAAAACTCGACCAAATGGTCAGACACATCTACCCTGTTTGGGGGATTACATGGCCAACCAAATTGCACACATGTTACGTGCTATGCACGCTCAACGATGGCCGCGACACCTTGCCCGCCTGCGGTGCAAACAGAGATCAAAGCGCGCTGCTTTTGACTGTCATTGAGTAGCTTCGCGGTGACACCAAGTATGCGCGCGCCAGTTGCTGCAAACGGGTGACCATAAGCAACGCTGGAGCCTTTAACATTGAGCTTTTTCACGTCGATCTTGCCCAAAACTTTATCGCGCCCCAGAACCTTGCGATTATAAGCACGATCTGAAAATGACTTAATCGTACAAAGCGCTTGCGCCGCAAAAGCTTCATGCAATTCAAAGAAATCAAAGTCAGCGAACGCCAAGTCTTCTTTGCGCAGCATGTTGGAAACAGCAATCGTTGGCGCCATCAACAGACCATCGCCAGCGGCAAAATCATTTGCAGAAACAGCACCGGCACGAAGGTAACCAATAATTGGCAAGCCGCGTTCTTTTGCCCACTCCTCGCTGGCCAACAACACAGATGCCGCACCATCGGTAAGCGGTGTCGAGTTAGCGGCGGTTAGCGTTCCATGTCCTGACTTGCGATCAAATGAAGGTTTCAGCGTTGCCATTTTTTCCAATGTTGAATCTGCACGCACATTATTGTCACGTACAATTCCGGCATGCGGCACAACTAAGTCGTCATGAAAGCCTTCTTCATAGGCTCTCGCCGCATTAATGTGACTGCGCCAAGCCAATTCGTCTTGCGCTTCACGAGAAATGTCCCATTCACGCGCCATTAGCTCGCAATGCTGGCCCATCGACAAGCCAGTACGTGGTTCTGATGTGGAAGGGGCATTGGGAACAACTTCACCAAAAGAAAAGCCTTTAAACACGCCAAGCTTTTGACCAAGCGTTTTTGCGCGGCTGAGTTTGATCATCCGTTTGGAGAATTTCGGGCCAAATACAATTGGGCTGTCGCTAACGCTGTCTGCGCCACAAGCGATACCGCTTTCAATTTCACCCGTCGCGATTTTTGCACCGAGAATTAAAGCGGCTTGCAGTGATGTACCACATGCAATCTGAACGGTAGTGCCCGGCGTTGTTGGCGCAAGTCCAGCATTTAGCGCAGCTTCGCGCGCAATGTTGAAATCGCGAGCGTGGTTGAGCACAACCCCGCCCATAACTTCATCGATATGCTGGCCTTTGAGATCGAACTTATCAACCAAGCCGGCCAACGCGCCTGACATCATGGACAAACTGGTTTCATCCATATAGCCCGTATAAGCACGGCAAAAGGGAATGCGGGCACTGCCTACAATTGCAACGCGTTTGAGTGTTTTTGAATTCGCCATCCGTTTTCTCCCTTACGCCTTGCCGTCTTTGCGCGCCTGCATTGGGCCGCCCAAGAAAGGCGCAAAGCCTGTTCCAAAAATCACACCAATATCGGCCATGTCAGCGTTCGCGACGATTTTGTCTCTAACGCAAACCTCACATTCATCCACAAGTGGCTTCACCAGCTCGCGGCCCAGTGCTTCAAGGTCTGCTACTTTGTCTGCTTCGCCCTTAATTGGCTTACCGTCTTCCCATTTGTAAAAACCTTGGCCAGTTTTGCGGCCCAAATTGCCGCCTGAAACAAGGGCTGCAAACTTGCCGCCCTGCTTAACCTCTTGGCCAAGTTCTTCCGCAACAGATTTACCCACATCAAGGCCAACAACATCCATCAATTCAATTGGCCCCATTGGCATACCAAAAGCAACGGCGGCTTTATCAAGGGTCACGGGATTCTCGCCATTTTCTACCCGCATCACTGCTTGCAACATGTAGGGCATCAACACGCGGTTGACCAAAAAGCCCGGGGCGCTTTTAACCACCACAGGGCTTTTGCCAATCGCGGTGCAAAAACTTGCGCCAATGCGCACAATGTCTTCGCTATTGCCTTTTTGCTCTATCACCTCAACCAGCGGCAACTGCGCCACAGGGTTAAAGAAGTGCAGACCAATCAATTTGGATGGGTCTTTTAAAACCGAAGCAATATTTTCCAACGGGATCGACGAAGTATTGGTTGCCAAAATTGCGTTTGGTTTGAGCTTTGGCTCAAGTGAAGCGAACAGCTTTTGCTTGATCTCAAGATTTTCAACAATCGCTTCAATCACCACATCTGCACGAGATACGCCCTTGGCTTCTGGGTCTGGAATAAGCCGCGCCATAGCAGCGGCCACTAGATTTGGTTTGCGCAAACGCTTCTTGAACAGCGATTTCGCTCGCTTCAATGCTGGGGCAATCCGCTCCATATCCAAATCTTGCAAGGTCACTTCCATGCCGCGCAACGCGCACCATGCCGCAATGTCGCCGCCCATCACACCAGCGCCGATCACATGCACCCGGGCAAATTTCGGCTTTGGCCCTTTTTGCACGCCTTGAGACTTTAGGCCCTCAGACAAAAAGAACACACGTCGCAAATTGCTCGCCGTGTCGGTTGCCATCAACGGTGGAAAATGTTCAAGCTCGGCCTTGATAAAAGCCTTGGGATCATCGCCATACTTCTCATAAATATCGATGAGTTTATGTGGCGCAGGATAATGTTTCTTATTGGCTTTTTTGCGCACCGTTTCCCGCATTTTGTTTGCAGTAAAACTACGCAACGGCCCCATGGCCATAACGCGCTTTGCAAAGCCTGCAGGAGATGACGTGCGTCGCTGCATAACTGCCTTGCGCGCTTCCCAACGCAACTGATCACGATGGCCGACCAGCTTATCCACAAAGCCAAGCCCCTTGGCCGCGCCAGCGCGATAGAACTTGCCCGTTAACATCGCCGTCATTGCCGCAACGGGGCCTGCCTGACGAATGGAACGCCCTGTGCCACCAAAGCCGGGGAAAATGCCCAATTTGACTTCAGGGAAGCCAACGCGGGTTTTATCATCATTGACCGCAATGCGATAATGACAGGCCAGCGCCAACTCAAACCCGCCACCCAAACAAAAGCCGTGAATGCCTGCAACAACAGGCACTTTAAGCGCTTCAATCCGGTTGAAAATCGCATGGGCCTTTTTCAGCGCTTCTGGCAAAACTGATGGGTCGCTCATGGCATCGAATTCGCGCACATCAGCCCCGGCGATGAACCCATTGTCTTTTGAAGACAACAGCACAACCCCCACCAACTCATCGGATGCAACCAAATCCTCAAACCGCAAGGTCAGGGTTTCAAGCTCGCCCATACATTCTGTGCCCAGAACATTCACAGGCGATTTTGGTGTATCAATGGTCAGCCAGCCGATTTTCTCGACATCGATTTCAAAGTGCCAATATTTCAGCTTAGGCATTTTGGGTTGTGCCATGTTTTCGCTCCCCATCTAATATCAGTTTCGCCAAATGCTATTGCGCGACAATATGGCCGCTATTAGCACCTTTGCGCTTGGTTTTGGCAAGCTCATCTGGTGCAAAATCATCGACACGGATCACATTGTCCGTTGCTTCATCCGCTGCACGCAACAGCCCAGCTTCATTGTGATTGATGACGTTCTGCTCAACCGCATCATCAATTGCATCCCGATCAAGGCGCCGCGAAATGATGCCTTTTTTCAGCGCACGGATAAATTTCTTTTCCGCATCTTCTGCTTCCTCAACCTTTTTCAAAGCGTCTTCTAAAACACCTGTCCGGTCTTCTGGATCAAAGCTGACATACAGATCACGGGTCAAACGATCACGTTGTGCTGAATGCTTCAAAACATTTTTGGCCAAGCGGTAATTCGTTCGATCGCTTGAAGGCTGTGCATATGCACCAAAAGGAAACACCAATCGACGCATCACAAAAGTCATCACTGGATTTGGGAAATTTGCAAACACCTTTTGAAAGCTTGCTTCAATGGCAGCGATCCGGTCTCTTACGATCGCTTCTACAATCGGCAAATCTTCTTCAATCGCACCATCATCTTCCCACCGTTTCAATGTGGTAGACCACAAATACAGATCAGACAAAATATCTGCCATTCGGCCAGAAATCATTTGCTTGCGCTTGATGTCACCACCCAGCACCACAACAACCCAATCCCCCACCAGCGCAAAGTTTTGCGCATAGCGATGCAGTTGTTGATAGTGTTTTTTCAAACGCCCCTGAGTAGGCGAGGAGGCAAACGCGCCAAGTGTAATGTTGTGGAATAAAGACCCACAAATATTACGCAACATAAAGGCGGTGTGGCCAGCAAACGCTTTGTCAAACGCCTTCAACCCTGCTTTTTGATCGTCATTCTGCGCCGCAGATATTTCGCTATAAAGGAATGGGTGTGCCCTCAACGCGCCTTGCGCAAAAGTGATTAAAGTACGGGTGAGAATATTCGCACCTTCCACCGTTATTGCCACAGGCACAGTTTGATAAGCGGAGAACAAATAGTTCGCAGGGCCATCACACACTGCGCGACCACCATGAATATCCATCGCATCATTCAAACGATCACGCATGCCTTCGGTAGTGCGGTATTTCAAAAGGGCCGAAATCACAGAAGGCTTTTGCCCCTCATCAACCATCGCAGCGGTTGCCGCCCGTGAGCCTTCATACATATAGGCATCTTTTACAATGCGGGCGAGTGGTTCAGCCACCCCTTCCATCACCCCAACAGGAATAGAAAATTGGCGACGAATACGCGCATAAGCACTGGTAACGCGCAGTGCTTGCTTAATTGAAACCGTTCCAATAGCGGGCAATGAAATTGCGCGACCAGTTGAAAGACACTCCATCAACATGCGCCAACCTTGGCCACAATAATCTGTACCACCGATAATCCAGTCAAGCGGGATGAAAACATCCTTGCCGCTGTTGGGGCCATTCATAAAGGCCGAACGCGACGGATAGTGTCGGCGACCAATATTGACGCCCTTATGGTTGGTTGGGATCAACCCCAACGTGATACCAATGTCCGTGCCCTTACCCAAAAGATTTTCAGGATCATAAAGGTTGAAGGCCAAACCAAGCAGCGTCGCTACCGGACCAAGCGTGATATAGCGCTTATCCCAATTCAGCTTAACGCCCAAAACTTCTTTTCCCTCATGTTCCCCATAACAAACCACACCAGCATCGCGCATACCTGCAGCGTCTGAGCCAGCATGTGGACCTGTTAGGGCAAAACATGGCACCTCTTGACCGTTGGCCAAGCGCTCAAGATATTTCTCTTTTTGTGCAGGTGTGCCATATTTTTCGAGTAATTCGCCTGGGCCTAATGAGTTGGGCACCATAACAGAAATACCAGCCGAAACCGACCGACACGCCACTTTAGACACGATCATGGACTGCGCTTGCGCTGAAAAACCCAAACCGCCATGTTCTTTTGAAATCAGCATGCCAAGAAATTTGTTTTCCTTGAGGAAGTTCCAAACCGCTTCTGGCATATCGGCAGTGTTGTGGCGCGTATCCCAATCATCGATCATGGCACACACTTCTTCTACCGGCCCATCCATAAAGGCTTGTTCTTCAGCCGTTAAGGTGGGTTTGCGCACATCAAGAAGTTTGTTCCATTGCGGCTTACCAGAAAACAGCTCGGCATCCCACCCAACAGTACCTGCGTCCAGCGCCTCTTGCTCTGTGCTTGAGACTCTTGGCAAAATCTTTTTAACAGCACCATAAATCGGCGCAGTTACCAGCAATCGGCGAATAAGCGGCACGGAAAGAACGAGCATAAGGAGACCAGGCACGTAAAGAAGCGTTCCCAACCCGACCGGCGCGAAACCACTGCCGATTAGAATCTGCCATATTGCAGCGAACCCAAGGGCAACAGCACCCCAGACCAGCAACCTCGCTTCAACCAGCGCCAAAGCGAAGAATACTGCAAAACCTGCCAAAATAAGAAAAAGCGCCATTATTGCCTCCTGCCAACAGCATCGCCGAACTTGGCGGCGAGCTTAGAACATAGCCCAAATTAAGTCACGCGAAGCTTGCCATAGATATACGTTAACGTCAAGAGAATGACCATAAAGGCAAGTTCAACAAATATGCAACAATTGCAGTGACTTAATCTAGGCTCATCCAAAATCATATGGACACCTCTGGGCTGGCGTCGCTTAATTGACGTTAACGTCAATACGTGCCATAGTTTCAAAATATTGGAGGATGGGGAGAGGGTAATGACCAAAAAACCGACAACGCACAAGCCATACCAGCCCTGGATAAACAACTATCCGGACGGCATTGATTTCTATGCGCCAATCGATACCACACCTGTACCTGAACAAATTGCTGCAGCTGTCAAAAAGCATGCGCAAAATGTAGCCTTGGATTTTTTGGGCAGAGAAACAACTTATGCACAAATGGGCGATGCGATTGATCGCTTGGCCGGCGCATTACAAAAACAAATGGGCGTCAAAAAGGGCGACCGCGTTGCTCTACTCATGCCCAACACACATTTCTTCCCTATCGCTTATTATGCAACTCTGAAAATTGGGGCGACTGTGGTCAACTGTAACCCGCTTTACACAGTGCCCGAACTCACCCACATCCTTAAAAACTCGAACGCAAAAATAGTCATTACCCTTGATTTGGCACTGACATATGAAAAGGCAGAAGCCCTTGCAAAAGACGGGCTTTGCGAAAAAATCGTGGTCGCGCACTTCCCCAACGCATTGCCTCCGCTCAAAAAAGTGCTCTACAAACTCTTAAAACGCAAAGACTTATCCAATATTGCCGTATCTTCCCAAGCATCCAAAACGGTTAATTGGGATGATCTAACCAACGCGGGCGATGTTGCAGATCCTGTAGATATTAAAGGCGATGATATGGCCGTGTTGCAGTTTACTGGCGGCACAACGGGCGTACCCAAAGCGGCAGTATTGACCCACGCCAATATCGCGGCAAACTTGAGCCAGATTGACCATTGGGGCCTAGATCTTTTCCGCCCACCAGCGGGGCTTATTGCTGTTCTGCCATTTTTCCACATCTTTGCGATGACCGTGTGCATGAACATCCCATTGGTCAACGGGGTCAAAGTTGTGATGCTGCCACGCTACGAAAAAATACCGTTGCTCAAACTAATTGCGCGCACCAAACCTACAATCTTTCCCGCAGTTCCAACGCTATCGCACGCTTTAGCTACCGCCCCTGAACTCGACAAATACGATATCTCAAGTATCAAAGTTGGTATTTCAGGCGGCGCAGCATTGCCCAACGAAACAAAAATAGCGTTTGCTAAAGCTACTGGTGGGCAGATTTCTGAAGGATACGGACTAACAGAAACCGCGCCCGTTTTGGCCTGTTCTCCACTTTATGGAAAGAACAAGGACAATTCCATCGGTCAACCGATGCCCGGTACAGATATTCAGTTTGTGAGCACCGAGGATCCGACCCAGTTTGTTGCCCCTGGCGAGCGCGGCGAACTGGTGGCTAAAGGCCCACAAATTATGCCAGGTTACCTAGACAATCCCGAAGCCAATGCGAATGCTTTTGTAAATGGCTATTTCCGAACAGGCGACATTGGTTACATGGATGATGAAGGCTTCATCTTCATTGTTGATCGCATCAAAGACATGATCAACTGCTCCGGCTTCAAGGTATATCCAAGGGCGATTGAAGACGCGCTCTATCACCACAAAGCTGTTGATGAATGCAATGTTATCGGTGTGGAAGACAAATATCGGGGCGAAGCACCAATTGCGTTTGTTAAGCTGGTCAAGGGCGCAAGTGCCACAGAAGATGAATTGATGGACTTCATCAAAACCTATATTTCAAAAATCGAAATGCCACGCGAAATCATCTTCAAAGACGAGCTGCCCAAAACCCTTATTGGCAAGCTTTCCAAGAAGGAACTGCGTGAAAGCTACAAAGAAATGTCAGATACAAAGGCATCCTAATGAATAGAATATTGGCGAAGCCGGCGGAGAAAAAACAAGACCTGTTTTCAATTGCAGAATTGGCAGAGGAATTCAGTATTTCCACTCGGACCATTCGCTTTTATGAATCCAAGGGACTAATTATCCCAGATCGGGTTGGTACCACACGTGTTTTCCGCCGTCGCGACCGCACCCGCCTACTTTTGATCCTTCGGGGCAAGCGGCTGGGGTTCTCTTTAAATGAAATATCTGACTATCTTGAGCTCTATGATGCGGACCAAACGCAAGCCGCCCAAACCCAACATTTGTTGGAAAGAGTGAATTCAAGGCTTTCAATGTTGCGCGCGCAAAAAGAAGATCTGGAAGTTGCGGTCAACGAACTTGAGGCCATGCAAAAATACGCACTGGACCAGATGAAAAAACAAAAGAACTAAACTGCATCCCATTTGGCATCAGTAAATGCTTGTGGTCGATGATCAAAAAGGTTCACAATTTCCACCCCTTTAAAGATATCGCGCCGAATGGAAATGCATTTATATGGAGCCAAGCCAGTTCGTTTGACGTGGTTCGGCGACTGTGAAACAAAATAATTGCGACGATCTGGTCCAAAATACTCGGCTGTTTCATAGTATTTAATGACGTTATTCAACTGCCTCTTAATCCGCGTGCGTAATGTGCCGAACGTGCACGGATACTGGACGATGTCGTCAAATCCAATGCTAATATAGCCCCCCAACTCTTGTCGTGAGATCTCCTTCGCCATCAAGATTGTCGGTGAAAACCGAACGGCGTCATCTTTGTGAAATCTGATGGCTTGCGTGGCTGCACGAACTTGTTGTGGCTCGCTGGTTTGAGAGAAGAAACAATAATTTATGTTATGCTTGGAGAACGAACGTTCCAGCGATTCAAAGTCAGAAACACATACAGCGTTCATAAACCCGATAGATAAAAGGTCGGCGCAAAAAAACTCTGACCAACGTCCATCTGCTGAAAATACTAACGCATTACATCTATTGAGCATGGCCAATTACTTAAAAGTTATCTGCGCACAATAACTAGTCCGACTAAATTTTCGGTAAACCGCCAACACCTCCTGATTTATACTATGCGGATGAGCATGTAACTCGGCGGGATAGCAGATGCGAACCTCAGCTCCGGCCACGAAACCTGGCGAGCATCACAAAACACGAAAACAATGGAGTAACCTGCTCAATCCGCATTATTATCAAGCTCGAAAACGCGATGGTTTTTGTGACATCTATCAGCAACTAAATCCATTAGCAAAATTCATACTTGACCAAAAGCACGAAATAGGTCATAAAGTCAAAACAGTCTTTTGCGTTGATTTTTATGATCAAGGTTGGTGGAGCTAAATAGAAGCATGCCTGAAATGAAAACACCAAACTTAGGCCCGAGCAAAGACGCAGCACGCCGCGCGCGCATATTAGACGCGGCCGCAGCTTTGATCACCCATTTTGGCTATGACAAAACCACCGTGTCCGACATCGCCAACAAAGCAGGCATATCCAAGGGGGCCGTCTACCTGCATTTCAAATCCAAAGAAGAAGTTTTGGAAGCCTTGCTGATTGGCGCAACCTATGCATTTTCAGAGTCTTGGTTTGCAGCCATTGAAAACGACCCCGAAGGCGGGCGCATTTCCAACATGTATTTGAACATGTTGATCGCGTTGGACAACAATCCATTTATGTCCATCATCATGCGCAAAGACCCCAGCATATTGGGCAACTATTTGAAGCAACCCGGCAACTTTTTTGAAACCCAACAAAGCACCGGCATGCGCCAAGAGTTCATCACCCTGATGCAAGAGGCTGGTGCAGTGCGCAAAGACCTCAACCCTGCCGTTACCGCCCATATCATGGATATTTTCAGTTATGGGCTGATCATTATCCAAGACTTTAAAAGCGAAAAGGATACCCCCCCTACAGACGAAGTTATCCGCGCCATTGCGGACATGATGGACTGTGCGCTGACGCCAGCAGAGGGGGCAAATAGCGAGGCGGGCAAACGCATTTTGCGCCAACTTTATGCGGCAGGGATTGCCGAATTTGAAAAATCAATAAATCAAAAGGCCGATCAAAATGATTGCAGTAAATGAGTTGAAATTTGCCTACCCCACTGCAAACAAAGATACGTTGCATGGCATTAGTTTTGAGATTGCCGATAAAGAAATATTTGGCTTTTTGGGCCCCTCGGGTTCGGGAAAATCCACCACCCAAAAGATATTGATCGGCCTGCTGCAAAACTATCGCGGTGATATTGCTATCCTTGGTAAGGACCGCAAAGCCTGGGGCAGTGAGCTGTTTGAAGAAATCGGCGTGTCGTTTGAATTGCCCAACCATTATCTAAAGCTCACAGCGCGCGAAAACCTTGAACATTTCGCCGGGTTTTACCGCGGCCCCACATTGACCCCAAACGAAGTATTATCTTGGGTCGACCTAGACCAAGACGCCGACAAAAGGGTTTCTGATTTTTCAAAGGGCATGAAAATTCGGCTCAATGTTGCCCGCAGCCTGATCCATCAACCCAAAATCCTCTTTCTGGATGAACCAACTAGCGGCCTTGATCCGGTCAACGCCAAACGCATCAAAGACTTGATCCTTAGGCTGAGAAATGAAGGCACCACCATATTTGTGACGACCCACAATATGACGCTTGCCGACCAATTGTGTGATCGCGTTGCGTTCATAAATGCTGGAAAAATCGCGCTAATTGATAGCCCTGAGGCTTTAAAAAAGCAGTACGGACAACGCACCTTGCGGCTTGAAGTGGCCAACAATGATGGCAACAACACCAGCACCGAATTTGAACTGGATGGCCTTCAACAAAACCCGGAATTCATGAAAGCGATTTCAACAGCGCATCATATTGAAAAAATGCATACGCTTGAAACAACACTTGATGACATTTTTATCCAAGTGACAGGCCGGGAATTGGTGCAATGAAACGTCTCATTCAGGCGATAAAAACCGACATACGCGTACAATTTCGCAACGGCCTCTATCATGTCGGTTATTTGGTTTCTGCACTTATCGCCATTGCCATCGCGCTTTTAACAACGCCCGAACAACTTGGCCAAGTGGTCCCCGCGGCCATATTGCTGATCATCGGAGGCACCACCATGCTTTACGTTGCGGGCATGATGATTTTTGAAAAGGACGAGGGCACAATTGCCGCCACCATTGTTTCCCCACTCTCACCAAATCAGTATTTATTGTCCAAACTGATTTCGCTGGTGTTTTTGGCCACCCTTGAATCATTGATCTCTATTTATGGTGCCATCGGCATTCATTTGTTGGGTGGCGGGGCCAATTGGCCAAACTTTGCGTGGCTTTTGCTCGGTACAATCACCATTGGGTGCATGTTCACCCTAATCGGCATCGCAATCGTTACCCGTTTTAACAAAATTACAGATTTCCTTATCCCCATGTCTGCCATCGCGATTGTGATGCAGTTGCCTTTTTTATATTTTTGGGGATTGGCCAAATACCCGATTTTCTTAATCATCCCCACGGCTGCGCCAACAATGCTGATGGACGCAGCATTTCGCTCTTTACAGATGTGGGAACAAGTTTACGCCCTAAGCTATTCAGCGGTGACAATTACAGTACTTGGCGTTTGGGCAAACGCGGCGTTTAACAAATACATCATTCAAAGGATGGGTTAGTGACATGAAACTTTCAACGCTTGCCCGCCACCTCAGCACAAATGATTCTCGCCTGTTTGGGCGCGACCGTTTTTTGCAATTGATGTTTGCATTTGTGATCCTCATCGCCCTATTTTTGCGATTTGCGATCCCAGCGCTTAACCAAAACTTGATCACTTCGGGTCTGATGCCCGGCAGCTTTTACCCCGCCCCGCTAAGTGACTTTTATCCCTTGTTGGTTGGGTTCTTGGTGATTTTTCAAGGCGCGCTTTTGTCAGGTGCAATCTATGGTTTTTTGATTTTAGATGAAAAGGAAGATGGCACCCTGATCGCAATGCAAGTCACACCCGTCCCAACCGCCAATTATTTGGCCGTGCGCATGTTAATACCCGCGTTATTCGCGGCCATCATTGTTCTCGCCCAACTCTATTTTGCCGGCATTCGTGTTCCCCCGCTAGCGACCTCGATCGCCTTGGCAATCGGCGCATCGTTTACCGGCCCTATTGCCACGCTGGTTTATGCAAATTTTGCTGAGAACAAATTACAAGGTTTCGCCATAGCAAAATTTGTCGGCATAGCGGGATGGGTGATTTTAATCGGCTGGTTTGTGCCCGAACCGTTCCAGTGGGCGCTTGGCCTGTTCCCACCATTTTTGATCAACAAAGCCTATTGGCTGAGCTTGGCGGGTGATCCAAACTGGATTTTTGTTCTGTTGCTTGGCATCGCCTTACAAATTGGACTGATTTGGTTTTTGTTGCAGCGGTTCAAATCCACACTAGCCTAAGCGGACATGCCCAACACCAATTGATCACTCAAAACAAGCAACATGTCGCAACAAGTGCGGTTTACCTTCCGATTTAGTGTGGGTGGATGGTGGGCGTAACTGGGATTGAACCAGTGACCCCTACAATGTCAATGTAGTGCTCTCCCGCTGAGCTATACGCCCATCCGTGCAATCAAGATTGCTGGGGTGATAGACCATAAAATCATGACGCGGGTCAATAGGTTTTTGCGCAAAACTTGGCTTTCGACGCAATGAGCGATATGCGCCCTAGACATCTGCCACACCGCTTTGCATACTTGCCACAAATTTGGTGCAACAGGACAAACAATGGCGCAAAGCCCGACGCAAATCGCACGGTTAATCATGCATGAGCAACGCAACAAGCTCGCATGGCCAACACTTGTCGCTTCGATTGCATTGTTGGGGCTGTTTGCATTTGCTGTCCTTGGTTACGTTACCGCTATTATTCCTTTGTGGATGGCTAGCCTGCTCTCTTTCATATCGATACATATGAGCTTTGCTGTTGCCCACGAAGCAACCCACAAAACTATTTCAAACCGCTCAAACGCCTGGCTCGACCAATTATTGGGCACATTACACGGCTGGTTGCTCATATACGATTTCCCAACATTCAAATTTTTGCATCTGCGCCATCACGCCAACACCAACGATCCTGAACTTGATCCAGACTACTGGCTGCAAAATGTTAGTGTCCCAACAGGATTGTTTTTAGGACTGTTTGTCCCGCTGCACTATTTGCGTTTGTTTATAATTGCCGACCATCATCATGCGGTTTCAAAATCTTTTGCCCGATGGAGTTACATCCGAATCGGTGCACTCATCGCATTGTTGATTGGGCTGTTGATATTCCTCCCCCTGCAAACGTTCTTTCTGTGGCTAGCGCCAGCATCAATAGCATCGTCATTGATTGCTGTTTCACACCGCTTGCTTCACACGATAGAACAAACCCCAAATCGCAAAGCAACAACCTTAATTGTGCGTGGCGAAAAGCTGTGGGAGTGGATTGTTAGTCCATTTTTCTGGCTCAATAACCATCATTTTTTGCATCATGAATATCCAAAACTGCCCTGCTACACCCATGAAGGATTGTTCAAGCAAACGCAAAAACAGCTAATGGAAGAAGGCGTGAAAATTCGCTTGATCGGCGCTGGTTCTGGCTCAAAAAAATGATGGACCAACCCTTTTCACACCAAAATCAAGGTTTGGCCTGGCGCAATCAATCCCAGCCGCTGCCCAAAAATTCAGTATATCGATCCAAAAAAGGCCGCAACCAGTTTCAAGAATACTACGACAAAACATTAAGCCTTTTGCCCCCTGGTGTGCAAACCAGCGTCCACCCCACATCATTTGGCAATACACACGTTACTTGCATGGGCAATCCACAGGGCAAACCACTTCTTGTCTTACCGGGCATGTCGACTGTCGGCCCGATCATGTTGGACTTTTTCGCCTATTTAGCAAAAGATCACTGGCTCATAGCACCTGACCTTATTGGCCAGCCTGGTCGATCAGCAGACGTCTTGTTTTCCCCAAACAACAATGCCTATGGAAAGTGGCTTATTGAATTATTGGACGGTTTGAGCATAGAGCAAGTCAATATCGCTGGCGCCAGCTTTGGTGGGGCTATTGGTCTTGAATTGTTAAAGCTCGCGCCTGAACGCGTCAACAAACACGCGCTTGTGGTCACAGCGGGACTCACCCCCCAAATTCCATACTTAAAAATTTACGCTAAGCTCTTATTCTCTTGGCTTGCATATCGGTTTTTCCCGGTAAAGAGCACCCTTCCAACAATTGCAGGGCCATTGTCACGCCACTGGACGCCCGAAAATTTGGAATATTTGGATATTGTTATTCGCGAAACAGCCTTTTGGCGTCACCGCCCAGCAGGTCCGTTCTTTAAACAAGACATGCCTTCATCAATGCAACCAACACTAATTATCTTCTCACAAGATGACGTTTTGTTTCCCTTTGCAAAGACCCGCACACATGCCCACAAAGTCCTCAATATCGGACAAGAATTTGTATTGACGGATAGCGCCCACATGCCATCAGACAAAGAAATGGCCCCTATCCACAAAGAGATAGAGGCCTATTTCAAAACCTAGCTAAACTAGACGGCTTAGTATTGCCGAAGTCGTTACGCTTTAGTTTAGCTCTCCACGTACACCAATAGAGATACTCGCGCTCATGAGCTCCGCCCCAGACGCGTCCGGGTATGTCGCTCCAAAGGCACCATCAGACTCGCGGTAAATCGATGTGTCCGAGCGGCCCATAAAGACTTTCTGAAATTCACCTGCAACGAAGAAATCAATGTTTTCGCCCGCATTATATGTCGCTTTTGCGTTAACTCCCAGAGTTGGCGCCATTGCAACTGTCTCTTCAAAGCGCAGGTCGCGCATCCAATGCCAATCTGTTGCCTGTGCACCAAAGGTCACACCCGCCTTAGCACCAACATCAAAAACCCAATCGCCGCTAACTGTCTGTGTATCAATTCCTGCAAACAAAGATGGCAACTGCTGTCGATATGTTATGCCTGGGCCAGAAAAGGTGCCCGATGTGTCGCGGAAGCCTGAATCACTATAAATGTAAGTTCCGTCCGAAGCTGCCCACTGAACATCAATGTATTGCACACCCGCGTTCAAGTTTACGGTTGTCGTTTCAGTCTTGTGAACGTCTTTACCGAGAGCCAAGCTACCGTCAAAATACCAATCCAAATTTGTATTTGGGTGTTTTGATTGGTGAGACCAATTGTCCATCCCGCTGCCCGGCGTTGCATACGGTGCAATCCAATCGTAGTCTTCCATGTAGCTGTCACCACCCATGCCAATATTTGCACGACCAGAAAGCACCCAGCCGTCTTCAAGCTCCGCGTTGAAACCTGTCGACAAAACTGGGGCGGCACTCTGCCAGATCAGAAGACTCAAATTGTCTGATGAACCAGCACTATCAAACACATGCTCTTTGGCCTCTAGGCCCAAAACACCAAACGATGCAAACAAATCAACACCAGTAGAAGCTTGGTCATCAGCAAACGCCGGATTCATAACAGCAAGGACAGCAAGACTTGCGCTGGCTAATAATATTTTCTTCACAAAATACCCCAATTAACTTTTGTTAACTAATCAATAGCTTTTATAGGTGGTTTTTAGTGCAACAATTTTCTGCTGTAAATACGCAATACCTTTGTTTTCTCGAACAATCCAAACTTTTGCCGCAATGTAACGATACAAAACTGAAAAAATTAGAGCGAATCATGATTGCAAGACTATTCGTGTCAGCTTCATTTTTAAGTCTGACCCTAATTACATGGAGCACGAATGTGAGCGCTCAATTGGCACTGAAAGACGAGCAGACTAGGTGCTTGCAGCAGCTGTTGCAGAAGACAGACTACTTGGTCGATGACGTGTCCGGCATTTTTAATTCAGAAACGCGTCACGCACTGAACCGCTACATGAAGGCTGCAAACTATGAGCAATATGCTTTGCAACCGGATCAAGCTGCAACTCCAACGAAAATCAAGCACTGGATAGCGCTAATAATTGCGAGCAATCCAGAGCTTGGTACCATTAACGACTGCTTGCAAACTGAAAGCGTATTTGCTCCTACTAATTCTAGATAAGCTGTCTAAGCCGCCAACAGGCGCTCAACCTCATCAACTAAATCCTTCAAATGGAAGGGCTTAGACAAAACTGATGCATTTTTTGGGGCTTCGCTGTCTGGGTTTAGCGCAACAGCTGCAAACCCTGTGATGAACATGACCTTCAAATCCGGGTCAAGTTCAGTTGCGCGACGGGCCAATTCGATCCCATCCATTTCTGGCATCACAATGTCAGAAAGCAGCAATGTAAATGGCTCTTCGCGCAAGCGCTCATAAGCTGAGCGACCATTGTCAAATGCAACCACTTCATAACCGGCATTGCCCAATGCGCGCGTTAAAAACTTGCGCATATCGTTATCATCTTCAGCCAACAGAATTCGACGCATCGAAAAAGCCTCTCCAAAAGCACTTCATTGATTCGGATTTTGCCTGTGTGCAGCCACAAACTCAAGTCAACAACGTCACTATTTAATTCTAAACATCAAATGAAGGTGTTCGGCTGGACTTCATTGTGATTTTTGGGCACACTGTTAACAGGGGAATGACGCCGTTGCTTGCGGAGAAAACGTTGAAATCAGACTACTTTGATCGACCAGCCTTTGAGACAATTAGGCCGCGCGTACAGCGTGCGCCTTTTGTGTTTAACTCCCCCCATTCCGGCAGAGATTATCCACAGCGGTTTATTGACCAAACGCGTTTGGACGAGTTGAGTATTCGCCAATCAGAAGACGCGTTTGTGGATGAATTGTTTGGCCGCGCACCAAACTTTGGGGCGCCATTATTGCGTGCTCATTTTCCCCGTGCATATTTGGACGTTAACCGCGAGCCATACGAGCTTGATCCAGTCATGTTTGAAGGGCCACTACCTGAAAACTACAATACCATGTCACCGCGCGTTGCCGCAGGTCTGGGCACGATTGCAAAAATTGTAGCTGAGAAGAAACCCATATACCGAACCAAGCTATCCTTGGCTGACGCACAAATGCGCATTGAAGGCATATATAAGCCCTACCATGCTGCATTGCAGAACTTGCTCACCCAAACGCTTGCTCAGTTTGGTATTGCGGTTCTAATAGACTGCCATTCGATGCCAAACTTAGATAAACGTGGCAATGCAAGTGCCCCTGACATCGTTTTGGGCGATCGGTTTGGCTCCACATGTCACCCCATGATTATTGACCTCGCGGATACGCTGTTCACCGCTGCGGGCCTCAAAGTTGCGCGCAACCGCCCGTATGCGGGCGGCTTTACCACTAAGACCTATGGCAAACCGTCCAACAACGTTCACGCGCTACAAGTCGAAATTGGCCGCCATCTTTACATGAATGAGGTCACGTTGGAAAAGAACGCCAACTTTGCTCATATGCAGCAGCTTACCCACCAGCTTGTTTCGCTCCTAATCAGACTTGATCTGCGCGAGTTTATTGACCTCCCGCGTGCAGCCGAATAAGCACTAACAGCACAAGAGTTAGCATTTTCCGAAAAAGGGGCCGCCCGAAGCGGCCCTAGTCAAGGGAGGAAACGTTGGTCGCTCAAAGCAGAATTCGCTGAGTTACCAATGCATCATGCATCTACTGGGTTGAACTGATTTGCCCAATATTGCAAGCCATCGAACCGCAACAACATGAGCAAAAATGCAAGATGTTGCCGAAATGACTCTACCCCAACCATAGAACAACTCTGTAAAAATTTCCTGAATCCACATCAAAAACCAACAAAACCAGTAAGTTGATAGACAACAATGACAAATCAGCCATTAAAAACGCCTAAAGATTTGGATTTTGATTTAATTCACAGAATTTTGCTGGAAGCAGCGCAAAAAGCGCAAGCAGTTACGCTTAAATACTTCCGTAAAACTATAAATGTTGAGAATAAACTTCAAAGCGGGTTTGACCCTGTCACTGCTGCAGACAAGGAAGCCGAATTTGCCATTCGCGCCGTTATCGCGAACCATTTCCCAGATCATAACATATTTGGCGAAGAATTGGACGACAAAGAAACGAACAGTGCGTATCACTGGATAATTGACCCGATAGACGGCACGCGCGCGTTCATCAGCGGCTTACCTGTTTGGGGCACACTAATTTCTCTGACCCACAAAGGCGACGCCATTGCTGGCCTCATGAGCCAGCCCTATATTGGCGAAAACTATATTGGCCTGCCTGGCAAGTCGTTTCTAGAGCGCAATGGCCAAACGCATCCGCTGGCGACAAGCCAGGTCAAGACCCTCCAAGAAGCGACCCTGTTTACCACCTCACCGCGCATATTCTTGTTGGAAAAATCATTGACCGCCTACAACAAGCTTGAGCAGAACGTAAAACTCGCCCGCTATGGCTTGGACTGCTATGCCTATGCAATGGTTGCCGCAGGGCACGGCGAACTGGTGGTCGAAGAGGGCCTTAAGAGTGTCGATATCGCCGCCATGATCCCCATCATCGAACAAGCTGGCGGCATAGTCACCACATGGTCGGGCAAACGGGCGACCCAAGGCGGACAAGTCATCGCCGCCGCCAATAAAAAGATACACGCCGCTGCTTTAGAAGTATTGTCCACAGCAGCAACAGACTAGGACTTTGAGCCTAGAGCGCTTTTGTTTGCTCTGTAATAAAAGCATCAAATGCTGCAAGTGCTTGGGCGCGGATGGCATCCGTTTCCATGAAAATCTCATGCCGCGAATTGGGCAACACTGCATGGCGACCAATGCGCATGCTAATCCCTAATTGTTCAGTTGCGGATGTGGATACAACCCGGTCAGATGCCGCTGCCAACATCAAAACAGGCAGACGTATTTGAGATGGGAATTCGCTCGAGTTTGCTTTTAGCATCGCCTTGAAAGACGCAGCACCCCAGCCAATTGAAGGGGCTGCAATTTCCAAATCTGGACGATGATTCAGTGTTTTCACCATCCGCATATACCGTTTATGGTCTGACGTAATATCATTGCCGGGAAAAGTTGCAGCGCTTGGATGCTTAAAGTTCCATGGATTAAGGGGCAATTGCCCCAGTCCCAAATACTTACCTGCACCCAAAATGGTCGCAGCAGTTGAAAGACTCACTCCAGAATCAACGGACACCATCGGCGAACCCAAGAATACGCGGTCAAACATCAACTGATCGCGCGTCGACACAAAAAGCGAAACCAGCCCACCCATAGAATGGCCAACCAAAAAATACGGTGGAGGGCAATCTGGCAACAATATCTGCGCGTGAAAATCCACGAGATCGGTGACGTAATCATCAAAATCTTCCACATAACCAAGCTTTGGATTGCCAATTAGCCGATCAGATCCGCCCTGCCCGCGCCAATCGAAAGTCGCGACGTTGAAGCCGCGATTTTGAAAATCCACAATCGTTTCAAAATACTTTTCAATATATTCAGTCCGCCCATGCACCAAACAGATGGTGCCGCGTTTCTTTTGCCCCAAAGCAGGAAAAGTCGCATAGCGCAGACGAACGCGGTCTTGAGTTTCAAAATAGCCCGCACGAGCACCTTCAGGTACAGGGTTGTCTGGAATATTGGCCAGCTCCGGCCCTTCAACCTTGGCAACACTCGACGATTTGGCAAGCAACGACATATAGCCCCACAATTTAAATAAAGCAGTGATGTTCAAGTGACCTATCTAGTAAGCCACAATGTACAAAAAAACCAGCAATCCAAATTGAATTGCTGGTTCTTTTGGTGAGATGCCATGCGGGGGGCGGATGATGGCATCTCGTTCGGTTGATTTAATGTGACGCTTTTCGAAGTGATCAGACTTTTTGCTCGCCACATTCATATCAATAGCAAGTCGTGACTGAACCAATTCCGAAACCCGCGTTCATATTCCGTTCATGTCAGAATTTTTTGAACTTTTGGCCTCTTGAAATTGAAAAAAACGGCACAACATATCTGGTGTTGGTTGCCAATGAAGGGACCAACTTGAACCGTCGCCGCTATTTTGTGGGACTGTTCAATACGCAAACATTTGCATGTTGCTCACAGGAGAATATGTTATGCAGACCTTAGACCTATCCCCATTCTATCGCTCAACTGTTGGCTTTGATCGCCTGTTTTCAATGCTTGACGATCACGCCCCACAGCAAGCAAACGCTTTTCCCCCTTACAATATTGAGCGCACAGGCGAGTATTCTTATCGCATAACAATGGCAGTTGCTGGCTTTGCCTCAGACGACATCGTTATCGAAACCAAAGAAAATGCGATCAGTGTAAAGGGCGCGAAGTCCACATCAGAAACAGAGCAAAAGCGCGAGTTCTTGCATCGCGGCATCGCTGAACGATCATTTGAACGTAAGTTCCAATTGGCGGACCATGTAGAAGTACAGGGCGCAAATTTGCAAAACGGGCTACTTCATATTGATCTTGTGCGCGAGCTGCCAGAAAGCAAACGTCCACGCAAGATTGCGATTGGCACCAACGACACAAATGAAACAAAGACTATAGAGAGCGATGTAAAGAACTAAACTGCAACATGCTTTCTTAGTTCAATAATACATAATTCTATACAAATGGAGGGCGCAGTTATTGTAAAATTACTACGCCCTCTTCATCATTTACATTGATGATATTCTCGCACAGTGCGACAAAAAAACTTCGTGGCCCATCTTGCCCTCTGCTGCGTTTTCTGGCAATCTCCCCATCAAAATAGGACAGCAATATTGTCCATTATAAAACACCGCGACGCCCTTTTTTGATTTAGAACAATCAGAAGGAGGCGTTGAACGTGTGTCATACGTCGCTGGTAAAGCGCTAGGGGAGAGTTCGAAAGTTCGAACTCGAAAGTTGAACGGCAACAAGTCAATTTGACCGTTCTTTTGAAAATTGTTTGCGCAACGTCGCAACGAGCCGCTCGTGGTATGCCACTGAGCGACCCGAGCGCGATCACCTGACCCATTTTTCGGCCCACCCGGGCTGATGGGCGACTTGATGAAGGAGGGGCTTATGGCCAACAGCAAGAGAACTTTGATGGAGAGCACTTCAGTGTGCGCGAAGTCCGCTTATAATGGCCGCCCTGCCAAACAGGGTCTATACGACCCTGCCAACGAGCATGATGCATGTGGTCTTGGCTTTATTGCCAATATCAACAACACCAAAACACATCAGATCGTTCAAAATGGCTTGGACATTTTGATCAATCTCACCCACAGGGGTGCGGTGGGTGCGGACCCCTTAATGGGCGACGGCGCTGGCATGTTGGTACAAATCCCACACGGTTTCTTTGCGAAATCTGTTGATTTTGATCTGCCCGCCCAAGGCGAATATGCCGTGGCGATGCTGTTCTATCCCAACAACCAAGAGCTAAAAGCAAAGTGCGCCGCAAAACTTATGGATTGCGCGAAAAAAGAAGGCTTGGAAGTCCTTGGCACCCGCGAAGTGCCAACAGACAATTCATGTCTTTCTGAAGGTGTCATCGGCACCCAACCAATTATCGAGCAAGTCTTCTTGGCCCGCCCAGAAGGTATGGACATCGATACGTTCGAAACCAAACTGCTGATCGCCCGCAAGGTGATGTCCAATACCATTTATGCAGCGCTGCCAGAATCAGACAATGACAACGGCTTTTACGTCGTCTCCATGTCCGCGCGCACCATTGTTTATAAAGGCATGTTCCTTGCCAATCAGCTTGGACCATTTTACCCAGATTTGGGCGATGAGGATTTCACATCCGCGTTGGCCCTCGTGCATCAACGTTTTTCAACCAACACATTCCCTTCGTGGAAGCTGGCTCACCCTTATCGGTTTGTCGCGCACAACGGTGAAATCAACACCATTCGCGGCAACGTGAACTGGATGGCGGCACGTCAGGCCTCTGTTTCATCTGATCGCTTTGGCGATGATATTTCCAAAATTTGGCCTATTTCCTATGAGGGCCAGTCAGACACTGCGTGTTTTGACAATGCGCTCGAGTTCTTGGTGCGCGGTGGCTATGACTTGCCCCACGCGGCCATGATGATGGTGCCCCAAGCATGGGCGGGCAACCCGCTGATGAATGAAGAACGCAAGGCGTTTTACGAGTATCACGCCGCAATTATGGAACCATGGGATGGCCCTGCGGCGTTGACCATGACCGATGGTCGCCGCATCGCTGCAACGCTTGACCGCAACGGCCTGCGCCCAGCGCGCTATTGCGTCACCAAATCTGGCCAAATCATCCTTGCCTCTGAGGCAGGTGTGCTGGATATCCCAGAAGATCAGATTGTCGAGAAATGGCGTTTGCAACCGGGTAAAATGCTGCTTGTGGATTTGGAAGCGGGTAAAATTATTTCCGATGACGAAATCAAAACAAAGCTTGCGCAGAAAAACCCATACCAAAAATGGTTGGGCCGCACCCAAATCGTACTTGAAGATGTACCAGCGGTGGACCGTCACCCGCTCAAATCTTCTGAAAGCCTTTTGGACCGCCAGCAAGCGTTCGGCTACACAACAGAAGACATCAAATTCTTGATGACACCTATGGCAACAACTGGCCAAGAGGCCGTTGGATCCATGGGCACAGACACACCAATTTCGGCTCTAAGCGACAAGTCGAAAAACCTTTATAGCTATTTCAAACAAAACTTCGCGCAGGTCACCAATCCACCGATTGATCCGATTCGCGAAGAAAGCGTGATGAGCCTGATCTCGTTCATCGGCCCACGCCCGAACTTGTTTGACCTTGAGGGCCTATCAACCCAAAAACGCCTAGAAGTGCGCCAGCCCATCCTCACCAATGAAGATGTGGAAAAAATCCGCACCATCGGCAATATCGGCGACAACCAGTTCCTCACCGAAACCATCGACATCACTTACGCAGCTGAAAAAGGCGCGGATTGGATGGAAGTGGCTTTGGAAGCCATTTGTGACCGTGCAGAAAGCGCGGTGCGCTTGGGTCTGAATATTATTGTGCTATCCGATCGCCTCCTCAGCCATGACCGGATTGCAATCCCTGCCCTGCTGGCGACAGCCGCAGTACATCACCATTTGATCCGAAAAGGCTTGCGCACATCATGTGGCTTGGTGGTTGAAACGGGCGAAGCGCGCGAAGTACATCATTTTGCTGTGCTTGCAGGTTATGGCGCAGAAGCCATCAACCCTTATCTGGCATTTGAAACCATCGCGGCATTGCAAGCAGAGGGCCAGTTCCCGCCAGAAGTTGATGAACATGAATGCGTGACGCGCTACATCAAGTCTATTGGCAAAGGTTTGCTCAAGGTCATGTCCAAAATGGGCATTTCTACTTTCCAATCTTATTGTGGTGCACAGATTTTTGATGCAGTTGGTCTTTCAACTGAATTTGTCGAAAAATTCTTCTTTGGCACAGGCACCTCAATTGAAGGCGTTGGGCTAAAAGAAGTGGCTCGCGAAACTGTTGAGCGTCACGAATTGGCATTTGGCAACGACGCTACTCTTTTGCACTCACTCGATGTGGGTGGCGAATATCAATATCGCACTCGTGGCGAAGCCCATGCATGGTCGCCAAACGCAATTGCCGATTTGCAACACGCCGTGCGCACAGCAGAGCAATCTCCAGCATCCGCTCAAGCAAAATACGATTCCTTTGCTCAAGCGATCAATGATGCATCTAAAGAGCTGCTGACCATTCGCTCAATGTTTGAAATTAAGCCAATTGGCAAGCCAATCGACATTTCAAAGGTAGAGCCTGCGATTGATATCGTGAAACGCTTTGCAACTGGCGCCATGTCATTTGGCTCCATCAGCCGCGAGGCGCATACTTCATTGGCTGTTGCTATGAACCGCATTGGCGGCAAATCAAATACGGGTGAAGGTGGTGAAGAACCAGACCGTTACAACCCATTGCCTGACGGGTCCGCTAACCCAGAACGCTCTGCAATCAAGCAAGTCGCTTCGGGCCGCTTTGGTGTGACCACCGACTATTTGGTCAATGCCGACATGATCCAGATTAAAGTTGCACAGGGCGCAAAACCTGGTGAAGGCGGGCAATTGCCGGGCCACAAAGTGGATGCAGTGATCGCCCAAACGCGTCACTCAACACCTGGCGTTGGTCTAATTTCTCCACCGCCACACCATGACATTTATTCAATCGAAGATTTGGCGCAGCTGATTTACGATCTGAAAAACGTCAATGAAAAAGCTGACATTTCCGTCAAGCTGGTGTCTGAACTTGGTGTCGGCACGGTTGCCGCAGGTGTGGCGAAGGCCCATGCTGACCACATTACCATTTCAGGTTTTGATGGTGGCACAGGTGCATCACCGCTCACCTCGCTTAAACATGCAGGTTCGCCTTGGGAAATCGGCTTGGCTGAAACCCACCAAACATTGGTGCTAAACCGCTTGCGCTCACGCGTTGCGTTGCAGGTGGATGGCGGTTTTAAAACCGGTCGCGATGTCTTGATCGGCGCGCTTTTGGGCGCTGATGAATTTGGTTTTGCAACCGCACCTTTGATTGCTGCGGGTTGCTTGATGATGCGTAAGTGTCACCTCAACACTTGCCCCGTCGGCATTGCTACGCAAGACCCTGTTTTGCGCAAACGCTTTAAAGGCACCCCCGAACATGTGATCAACTACTTCTTCTTTGTGGCAGAAGAGTTGCGCCAACTTATGGCAGATATGGGCGCTGCGACCATCAACGAACTGATTGGCCGCTCCGATCTGTTGGGACAAAAGCGCACTGATGGACACTGGAAAGCACAGGGACTTGATGTCACCAAACTATTCCACAAGCCAGAACTTGCGGGTGATGACACATATTACCATTCACAAGTCCAAGATCACGAGCTGGAAGACGTTCTTGATCGCACCATGATCAAAAAGGCCAAGAAAGCGCTTGAGAATGGCGAAGCGGTGAAATTTGATATTGATATTAAATCCAAAAACCGTTCTGCAGGGGCCATGCTTTCAGGCGCGGTAGCCAGCAAATACGGTCTTGAGGGATTGGAAGAAGACACAATCGCTGTGAACCTAAAAGGCATTGCAGGTCAAGCATTCGGCGCGTTTTTGATGAATGGTGTTAGCTTTGACCTTGTGGGCGAAGCCAACGATTATGTGGGCAAAGGATTGTCCGGTGGTCGCATTGTGGTCCGCCCACCCGCAGACACAAATATTGTGCCTGAAAATGCCATCATTGTGGGCAACACAGTGCTTTATGGCGCGGTATCTGGCGAATGTTATTTCCGCGGCGTTGCAGGCGAACGGTTTGCCGTCCGCAACTCTGGCGCAGTGGCGGTTGTTGAAGGCACAGGCGATCACGGTTGTGAATACATGACTGGCGGGATTGTTGTGGTGATCGGGGAAACCGGACGCAACTTCGCAGCGGGCATGTCCGGCGGTGTGGCTTATGTGTTAGACGAAGATCAAACCTTCCGCTCACGCTGTAACCTGGCCATGGTTGATATTGAACCCGTGTTGGAAGAAGAAGAATTGATGCGCGAACACCATCACCATGGTGGCGATATCGAATGGCATGGCCGTGTGGACATTTCCGGCGACATGACCAAGCACGATGATGAGCGTCTTTATCAACTCATCTCAAACCATTTGCATTACACTGGGTCGACCCGCGCCAAGGACATCCTTGACGATTGGGAAAACTATCGCGGCAAATTTGTAAAAGTCATGCCGGTTGAATATCGCCGTGCCATCCTTGAGATGGAACAGCAAAAAAACAACCAATCTTTGGCTAAAGCGTAAGGGGAAAACAAGATGGGTAAGCACACAGGTTTCCTTGAAGTCGATCGGCAAGAAGCACGCTACGAACCAGCGTCTGATCGCATTCGCCACTATAACGAGTTTACAGTGCCACTGACCGAAGGCGAGATCGTTCGCCAAGCATCGCGTTGCATGGACTGCGGCATTCCCTATTGCCATGGGGACACAGGCTGTCCAGTGAACAACCAAATTCCTGATTGGAACGATTTGGTTTATCAACGGGATTGGGAACGTGCGGCGCAAAACCTGCACTCCACCAACAACTTCCCTGAGTTCACAGGCCGTATTTGCCCCGCCCCATGCGAAGAAGCATGTACGCTGAACCTAGAAGATCAGCCTGTCACCATCAAAACGGTGGAACAAACCATTGCCGATCGCGCGATCAAAAACGGCTGGGTAAAACCTCAACCTGCAAAAACCAAAACGGGCAAAAAAGTCGCTATTGTGGGTTCAGGCCCCGCAGGTATGGCCGCTGCCCAACAATTGGCCCGTGCTGGCCACGAAGTACATCTATTTGAGCGCGAAGCCAAAGCAGGTGGCCTTTTGCGCTACGGCATTCCTGATTTCAAGATGGAAAAAAGCCATATCGATTTCCGCGTAGAGCAAATGGAAGCCGAAGGCGTAACCTTCCATTACAATGAAAACATTGGCGTAACCCGCACCGTTGAAAACCTGCAAAAGAACCACGATGCGGTGCTGTTGTGCGGTGGGTCAGAACATCCGCGTGACCCGGGTTGTGAAGGCGAAAAACTGATCGGCGTTCATTACGCGATGCCGTTTTTGGTGCAACAAAACAAACGCAATGGTGGCGAAGACATTGACGATCTTGACCCGATTTTGGCCACAGGCAAAAAAGTGGTTGTTATTGGTGGTGGTGACACCGCATCTGACTGTGTGGGCACCTCGTTCCGTCAAGGCGCTGTGTCTGTGACCCAACTCGACATTCGCCCACAACCACCTGAAAAAGAAGATAAGCTCACCTCTTGGCCAAACTGGGCCATTAAAATGCGGACATCGTCTTCTCAGGCGGAAGGCGCAAATCGCGAGTTCCAAGCCGCAACACTAGAAATAATGGCCGACAAAATGGGCCACGTAAACGGCGTCAAATGTTCTCGCGTGGACCAAGCGCGCAAGCCAGTTGACGGCGGTGAGTTCGTTTTGAAAGCGGATTTGGTGTTGATGGCCATTGGCTTCGCCCACCCGATTTTTGAAGGCATGCTCGAAGAATTGGGGGCGGACCTCGACCCGCGCAAAAACCTATTTGCAGACACCATGTCCTACAAAACCAGCGTTGATGGTGTTTATGCGGCAGGCGACATGCGTCGCGGCCAATCTTTAGTGGTTTGGGCAATCCGTGAGGGCCGCCAGGCCGCTCGCTCGATTGATTTGGACCTAATGGGAAAATCAAGTCTGCCGCGCTGAACCCACAATCAGCGTACCTGACTTGGCAAGAGCCGGCATCCATGGGAACCCATTGGTGCCGGCTTTATTTATTCTTGTAAGAGCTCGTCTTCTGGCGTTTCGCCAACCCCGAACGCATCAGCGCGCCCTTGGGGTGCCGAGAATAACAGCTCTAGCGGTATGGTTTGTTGATCGGGTTTAACGGCCAAGACCAATTCACCATCCGAACGAGCAACCACACCCATTTCGCGCACAGCTCCCGCCAACTCCAACCGGCGAATTTGCGCAATGCCTTGGAATGGGGGCCGCAACATATTTGCAGCATCTGTGCCTGCAAGCGGGTCAACAACAGCAACGCTAATTTCACCCCCGCGATAATACTGCCTGATCAGCTTATCAATGAAGAACGACGCCTTGTCGCTACCAGCCGATGATAAGTGAATGCCATCGCTTTTACGCATCAACACGTTTTGGCCGTTCAAATCAGGACCATAAGATGTGTAGCCCCCGTTCTCATCCACAAAGCGCTCATAAATGTCCACATACTCCGCCCCATTGGCAAATGCGGCTAAGCGGTGGATCGAAGTTACTTGGCTCATGGCTTTGGAATAGGAGGTTTGGCGCATTGGCGGCAAACCCATCCATATTACAGGTTTATTCGCATCCCCAAGCTTGCGCAAAAACAGGTTTAACCGCCGCTCATACTCGCTGCGCCAACCACCTGTAAGCGCATCATGTCGTCCATCCGCCGCTTTGATTTCTTGCCGATCATTGATGCCGACGGCCACCACCGCCAGGTCGAACTGCAAGTTCGCCAAATAGTCATCAATTGCAGCGTTCCAATCATAATAATCGTCCCGCACAAACCCTGAAGAACCAACACCTTTGCTCACAATCGCAAGTTGCGTTTCCTTGGCATAAAACCGATCCAGTGCCTTGGCCAAATCGATGGCCAAACTGTCCCCCACCACCAAAATGACTTTGGCATCGGGCTCTTTTTCAATCATTTTGATTGTTGGCACGGTGGTGATGCTGGGCGAAGACTTGCGCTTGGTGTTTGTGTTTTTGGTAGGCGCAGTTTCTTTTGCTGACTTGTTACGCCCAAACAAAACGTCGAACAGTGTTCGTCTTTGGGGTTGTTCGGCTTGGGCAATTTGAATTCTGTCTTGTGCCAAGGCCACGCCACCAAGTGTTGGAAAAACCAGCGGTGCCACGATGAGCAAAAACAACAATTTGACCCGAAACACAGAATTCATCAGAAAAGTTCACCAATCAATTGGATTTCATCACTCTATTATAGACTTCTATTGTCGCAAAGCCATCTGCTAACTGCCCATTTTGAATTTGCCATTGTCGCAATGCATCCTGGCTTATGGGGCCAAAACGACCGTCCAACTTGTCATTATAAAACCCAAGTCTGGTCAGTTTGGTTTGCAACTCAATCCGTTGCTGTCTGTTCAAAAACTTCGCCCCGCGGGGCCAATCATCTACAAAAGGACCAGCACCCTTTAGGCGGTCCGTCAAATGCGCCACCGCCAAAGCATAAGAATCGGCAAAATTGTACCCCTTGAGGGCAAGGTAGTTTTTGGTCATCAGAAACTTGGGACCATTTGCCCCCGCAGGAACATACAAAAACACTAGTTCATCTGTATTGCCAAAGGCGCGCGATTTAACGCGTTCCACCCCACGCGAGGCGAAAAATGAAATTGGTCTAAATTGGGTTCTGCCCGCCAACATATAATCAAAATCATTGGGCAATGTGACCTCATAGCCCCAATCTTGTCCGGGTAGATAACCGATGCCCAACAACCATTTCGCGCTCGATGCTAATGCGTCCCCAAGCGATCCGTGCGGGTCACGTTTGCCATCCCCATCAAAGTCTGTGCCGTGAGTCAGAAACGCGCCGGGCATAATTTGCAGATGTCCCAAAGCACCCGCCCATGAGCCCTTTAAACCACCTTTTGGCGCCTCACCTTGTGCGTAAATCCGCAATGCAGAAATAAGCTCGGCCTCATCCAATTTTACCCGGCCCCGCCTTTGATGCACAAGACTGAACAAAGACCGCAACACAGGTTTGAAATAACGATCATTACTCATAATCGCGCCATAATCGGTTTCAACGCCCCAAATCGCGGCCAACATATAGGGATCAACCCCGTATGCAGCGCCCACACGCTCAAACAATTGCCTGTTTTGAGCGAACGCTGCGCGACCCCGCTTTATACGATCTGCGGTGATGCGTTGATCCAGATAGCTCCAAATTGGCTTTTCAAACTCAGGCTGACTACCTTGTGCAACCTTTATACTGGGATCAGCCTCTAACCCTTTGGTGACGGCGCGATAGACGGATTTCGGAATTCCCGCAGCTACGGCTTTTTGCTCAAATTCGTTCAAAAACTGCGCAAAGCTTTGCTGTGGTGCACCGTATACAGCACTACCAAGTGCCAAATAGGCCAACACAGCAAATCTAAAAATCCAGCGCATTTTTGCCTCCCAATATCTTGGAAGCGATATTGGCACTCGTTTTAGCCCATTTCAGGGCGATCGTTGCGTGTGAGTAGATATTTCTCCCACCCATATGCATGATCAACAATTTCGCGCAGGTCATCATGTTTGGGTTCCCACCCAAGCACAGAACGCGCCCGATCAGCTTGCGCAACAATTGCTGCAGGGTCACCAGCACGTCGTTCAGTTTCCTCAGCAACAAAGTCAACACCGGTCACTTTTTTGACCATGTTGACCACTTCACGAACGCTATAGCCTTTGCCATAACCACAGTTCATGGTGGTGCTTTCACCGCCATTGCGCAAATAATCAAGCAGTAATGCATGGGCTTCGGCCAAATCGGTCACGTGAATATAGTCACGAAGGCATGTGCCATCCGGTGTGTCATAGTCGGTGCCAAAGATTTTCATCTTATCGCGTTGCTTCAGCGCTGTTTGGCACGCCACTTTAATCAAGTGTGTGGCCAAAGGAGTAGATTGACCGGAACGTCCTTGGGGATCAGCTCCAGCGACATTAAAATAACGCAAAACGCCATATTTGATGTCATGGGCAAATGCCACATCCTGCAACATCATTTCGCTCATCAACTTTGAACGGCCATAAGGCGATTCTGGGCTCAGGGGATTGTCTTCGCCAACGGGCTCTGAACCCGCCATGCCGTAAACAGCAGCAGTGGATGAAAAAATGAAATTCTTAACCCCGGCATTCACCGCAGCTTCGATGAGGTTGCGCGTGGTGGAGGTGTTGTTCTGGTAGTATTTGAGTGGGTTTTCAACTGATTCTGGCACCACAATTGATCCGGCAAAATGCAGAATCGATTTTATGCCGCGCTCCTGCAATAGCGCAGTGACATTCTCCACATCACCCGCATTGCCTTCAACAAAGTCAACCCGATCATCAATGGCCCACTGGAAACCCGTTGTTAGGTTATCCAACACGGTGACTTTTTCACCCGCGTCTGCCAAACGCAATACGGTGTGCCCGCCAATATAGCCTGCGCCGCCTGTCACCAATATGCTCATTATACGTCCTCAAACATTGTTAATCATTTCTCGTCTATCACTTGAAGGGTTGCGATAGGCTTACACAATGACTAGTTGTGTTACATATTTTACAAAAGGAAAACCCATTGAGCAAAAAAGTTCGCACAGCCGTTTTTCCCGTCGCTGGTCTTGGCACGCGCTTCCTGCCTGCCACCAAAGCCATGCCCAAAGAAATGCTTCCCGTTGTCGATAAACCGCTTATTCAGTATGCGGTTGATGAAGCACGCGAAGCTGGCATCGAGCACTTTGTTTTTGTAACAGGTCGCAACAAGGGCGTAATCGAAGACCATTTCGACCGCCAAGTTGAATTAGAAATCACCCTGCATCAGCGCCAAAAGCATGACATGTTGAGAATGCTCGGCGAAGGCTTGCCCAAACCGGGCCAAACCAGCTTCACCCGCCAGCAAGAGCCAATGGGACTTGGCCATGCAGTGTGGTGCGCACGAGATATTGTTGGCAACGAACCGTTTGCCCTTTTGCTGCCAGATATGTTGATGCGTTCAAAACCGGGTGTTTTGAGCCAAATGATGCAAAGTTACAATGAGCGCGGCGGCAACGTCATCGCGGTTGAAGAAGTTGAACCATCCGATGTGAGTTCATACGGTGTGGTTGGACGCGGCGAAGGGCCAGACCAAGGCTTTGTCATTTCCGAGATGGTTGAAAAGCCAAACGTGGAACAAGCTCCTTCGAACCTGATCATTTCGGGGCGCTACATATTGCAGCCTGAAATCTTTGACCTATTGAGCAAGCAATCAAAGGGCGCGGGCGGCGAAATTCAAATTACGGATGCCATGGTGACTCTGATGAATTCGCAAAAATTCACAGGCGTCAAATATGATGGTCATAGCTTTGACTGTGGGTCTAAGGTTGGTTTCTTAACGGCAAACGTTGTGTTTGCCATGGACCGAGAAGATATTGCTGACGAATTCAAGCAAGAACTACGTTCGGTCACCGCCCAATTGCTCAAAAACTTCTCTATTGGCGATTAAACCGCAATCCAGCCTCAATCTTGTGGGTGCGAAGAACCGTGCTCGGTTCTTCGCGCAACGCAAAGCTATAATTTGCAAAGGCTGACAATTCTTTGTTGGCCTGATATTGCAAACCCAACCCTGCGCGGCTGGTGCGAATTTCGTCCGCGCTTGACTGATAGTGTTCGCGTTCCAATTCTCCAAATACCGAGAACTGCATGCGCGAATTTAGCTGTTGATTGAGTGTTAGCCGTCCCACATCAACAATCCGCATTGCCTCACCCACAGTATTTGACGGGCTTAGGCTGGTATTCACGTCCAAATTAATCTGCGATGTGTTGGTGGCTTGATATTGCAAGGCAGCATTGTAGGTAAAAGTCTGAACGGCATCCAAGCTTGCATCATCAAACGTTTGACGAAGTTGACCAATTGAGATGTCGCCGCTCAAACGTTCATCAAAACTCAGCGACGCACCGACCTGGGCTTCGTATGACCAGCTGTTCCGCGATGCAGCCAATGACACAGAGTCAGCATCATAGCGTGAACGGGCCAATTGTGCGTCTACAAAGGCACTGATCGTCGGTGTTATTTCCCGATTAATGCGTACCCCTGCTGTGTAATTCCAATTGTTTTGATCACTGTTGGATTGGTAGCTATCATCATTTAGCAAAGAAGCAGCGGTTTGCGCGCGACCAACTGATCCGCGCAACTGCACCCCAGTTTTGCTGAATTGATGCGTGTAGCTGCCGCCAATGTTGAACTGTTGCTCATGACCAGCAACCTTTACGCTGGTTGGTAAATCCGGGTCACTCGCACGAGGCTGTGCAAGATCATAGGACAGCCCAAATTCCAACTGCGAATGTTGGTTTAGGCGCAAGCCGTAATTTCCCTGCAATCCGAGCGAGCGTGGCGAGAATTGGTTGGCATCCATTTGATCCAACTGCAAGTTCGCGTTCACCGCAGCAGTATAATCATCCCCTTGGCGTTGCAGGGTAAATTCGGGCGCAGCTACAACAAAATATGAGGGCACGCCACCGGCATTTTCGTACCCGCCGCGCAAGCTAATAGCGCTCGAAAAGTCCCAATCTTCAAGAATGTGTTGGGCATATGCAGGCGCAATAAACGATGCGCAACCAACAAATAGGCCCATCGCTAATAAATACCGCAAACCGGCCCCTAAGATTGTCGACACGTTTTTTCGCCGCTTTATGTTGAATGTAATTCTTCACCACCCTGATCGATTATGGTTAATGAATTGATAAAATCAACGTGCATGAACAATGAAAAAACCAACAATATTCAATGACTTGCATCCAAATCGACCAGGCACCAAAGTGACCAAACATCGGTGTGCCATTAACAGCTGATTAGCCTTAACGCTGTAGACTGGCTTCAATTAATTGACCTAGCGCCCATGAGTTTTGGGCTGCAGTAAGGAGTAGGGTCACATGGATTTAGCCACCATTATTGGCATGATAGCTGGCGCAGCCTTTATTGCGATTGCAATTTTTATGGGCGGCTCTTTCGCGCAATTCGTTGACTATCCCTCAATCATGATTGTGGTTGGTGGTGGCACAGCGGCCACCTTAATTCGGTTTCCAATCGCTGGCGTCATCAACGCGTTCGTGACGGGCGCAAAGGTCGGCTTCACCCACAAAAAAGTCGACCCACGCGAACTCATCGAACAAATTGCAGAAATGGGCGACATCGTACGCAAAAACGGCCCGCTTGGCCTTGAGAATGTTGAAGTGGGTGAACCAAACCTCAAGAAGGGTGCTCAATATATTGCCGATGGCTACGATGCTGTTTTCATTCGTGAAACCATGGAATTGGAACGGGATCAATATATCGGGAGACTTTCAGAAGGGCAGCGCATTTTCAAATCACTTGGCGATGCCGCACCTGCCTTCGGGATGATTGGGACGCTAGTGGGCCTTGTGCAAATGTTGGCCAACATGTCTGACCCATCTGCCATTGGCCCAGCCATGGCCGTAGCGCTGTTGACAACCATGTATGGTGCGGTTTTGGCCAACCTTATTTGCCTGCCCATGTCGGACAAATTGGCATCAAAACTTGACATCGAAGACGTCAATCAAACCCTAATGATTGACGGCATCATGTCCATTCGCGACGGCAAAAGCCCAGCCCTAATCAAAGAAATGTTGACAGCATATTTGCCTGAAAAACAGCGCGAAAACCTTGATGAAGCCGCGTAAGGACTTGAGCTAAATGGCCAGAAAGAAAAAACAAGGCGGCAGTGAAATCCCAGAATGGCTTGTTACATTCTCGGATCTGATGTCCATTTTGGTGGCGTTCTTCGTTCTCATTGTGTCCTTTTCCATTCAAGATGACGAAAAGCTGCAAGTGGTCGCCGGCTCAATGAAAGAAGCATTTGGCGTCATTCAAACTGAAGCCCGCGCGGGCATTATTGAGCGCGATGGCAACCCGCAGCGTGATTTTGTGAAATCATTGACGCTGGATGAGCAAAGTTCGCAAACAGAGTTTTCTGATGTTGATCACAATGATCGCTCTAAACAGGGTGCAGAAGCTAACACCCATGACATTGAAAAGTCAGAAGTTGAAACGCCAAGGCAATTTGCTTTGGCCACGACAACTTTGCGCCAAGCGTGGCAAGAGCTGCCCGACATCACCTTTATCGCAGATAACCTACTGATCGAAGAAACCGAAGAAGGTTTGCACATCCAAATTGTTGACCAAGAAGGGCGCTCCATGTTCCCTGAATGGTCCAAATACCCCTACGAGGCCACGCGCCAAGCCATTGCGGTGATGACACCAATTCTAAAAAGTCTGCCAAACCAGATTAAGGTCACCGGACACACTGCGGCTGGCGCATCTTATCGAACAGCGGCATATGGCCCCTGGGAGCTTTCCTCTGATCGCGCAAATGTGGTGCGCAGGTTGATGGAAGAATTTGGCTTGCCTTCAGAACGCATCTTTTCTGTCGTTGGCAAGGGCGATGCAGATCCACTATTTCCAAACGATCCGTACCTTTCTGCAAACCGCAGAATTTCAATTCTTGTGATGCAAGAAAATCCACCGGTACCCATCGAGCTAAAACCATAAAAAGAGGCGCCCAATTGGGCGCCTCTTTTTTACTGCAGTTTGAGGCCGCTTGGCTTGAGATCAAGCCACTTCCACATGCAATATTGTTGCCTCAACTGAAGTGACTTTAACCTTGCTGCCTGCAGCCAAGTCAGGGCCTGTCACGCGCCAAAAACTGTCCTCAACCTTAAGCCGACCACTTCCATCAACAATCGGCTCGTCCAACTTAAAGGTCTGCCCTATCAGTTTCTCGTTACGCGCATTTAGAAAAGGTCGATCAGAAACATCTTTGCGTCCTTTGAAATAGACCGTCCAAATCGCAACGCTAGCGACGGACAAAACTGCAAACATGATCCACTGCATTTGCCAGTTGAGAGCTTGCGAAAGCGTTGCAAACCCAACAAGCACAGCAGCCACGCCAAACCAAACAAACACGCCGCCAGGCACAAACAGTTCGATGGCCAACAGCACAAAGCCACCAACGACCCATGACCATGCACCATATTCAGCGATCAACGCCAAAAGATCCATGTCTTAGCCCTCCGAATTCGGTACACGGCCCGGTTGGCGTTTGGGCTTGTCACCGCCAAATGCTTCGCGTGCAATTTCTGCAATGCCACCCACTGCGCCAATAACGCTTGCCGCTTCCAGTGGCATCATCAAAACTTTTTGATTTGGCGACTTAGCAATGCTCTCAAGTGCTTTGATGTAATTGTTGGCCACGAAATAGTTCACGGCCTGAACATCACCTTGTGCAATGGCTTCCGACACCATCTGCGTTGCTTTGGCTTCAGCTTCTGCTGCACGTTCACGCGCTTCAGCATCGCGGAATGCCGCCTCTTTGCGCCCCTCAGCTTCAAGCACCTGTGCTTGTTTTTCGCCTTCCGCCTCAAGAATAGCGCTTTGACGCTTGCCTTCACTCTCCAGAATAGTTGCCCGCTTCTCGCGTTCAGCTTTCATTTGGCGCGCCATCGAGTCGACCAAGTCTTTTGGCGGATCGATGTCTTTAATCTCAATGCGTGTGATTTTCACGCCCCAAGGGGAAACAGCCGCATCGACCACATGCAAGAGCCGCTGGTTGATCCCATCGCGGTTAGAAAGCAGCTCATCCAGATCCATCGACCCCATTACGGTCCGAATATTGGTCATAGTCAGGTTCAAAATGGCATGTTCAAGGTTAGTAACCTCATAGGCAGCGGCCGCCGCATCCATGATTTGGTAAAAAGTAACCCCGTTTGCAGTAACGGTGGCGTTGTCGCGCGTAATAACCTCTTGGTGGGGCACGTCCAGCACTTGTTCCATCATGTTGATCTTGCGACCAATACTATCGACAAAAGGGATAATCAGGCTCAAGCCAGGTTTTAGGGTGCGCATATAGCGGCCAAACCGTTCAACAGTGAAGTTGTACCCTTGCGTAACCGTTTTCACGCCAGCCAACAACACCATGATAACCAGCACTGCGCCAACAATTATCGAGATCGAAAACCCGTCCATTATGTCCTCCAAAAAATGTGACTAACAAATATGTAAGGACAATGGTCTGATATCTCAAGAAATTCAAACAATTTCGAGCAATGAATGTTGTGCTGCAGCACCTCTACCGTACATTAAGGTCCACCATTTCTAAGGAAAACCCAGTTTATGGGCGCCACATCACCTACAGCGCCTAAATCCAGCCAGAAAGCTCGCGCCGCACCACATCTTCAATGACCTTCATGCCAAGCTCACTGTCATTTAGGCATGGAATATAGGCAAATTGTTCGCCGCCAGCTTCCAGAAACTCTTCACGGCCCTCCATGGCAATTTCCTCAAGTGTCTCAAGACAATCAACAGAAAAGCCAGGCGTCAAAATCGCAACCTTCTTGATGCCCTTTGCTGGCAAGGCCTCAAGTGTTTTATCCGTATAGGGCTGCAACCATTCTTCGGGTCCAAACCGCGATTGGAATGTCACCATCATCTTGTCTTCTGCCCAGCCAAGTTTTTCGCGTACCAGCCGTGTCGATTTGTAACACTGGCAATGATAGGGATCGCCCTTCATCAAATAGCTTTTTGGCACACCATGGTAAGACGTGATCACCAAATCAGGCTCAAAATCCAGTTTGGCCAACCCATCCTGAATAGATTGAGCGATTGCATCAATATAGACTTGGTTTTCAAAATAGGCAGGTGCTGTGCGCACGGCAGGTTGCCAACGCATTTGTTGAAGTGCCTCAAATGCTTTGTCGTTTGCTGTGGCCGTAGTGGCCGCCGCATATTGTGGATAAAGCGGCACCAACAATATTTTGTCGCAACCTTGTTTTTGCAAAGCCTCAAGTTTGGATTTTGTTGATGGGTTGCCGTACCGCATCGCATAATCAACAACCACATTGTCATGCGAGGACATGGCTGATTGTAATGCTTTTACCTGGCTTTCAGAAATAACCCGCAATGGACTATCGCCATTTTCATAGTCCCAGATCTTGTCGTATGCGGCGCCTGATTTTTTTGGCCTAACGGTCAAAACGATGCCATTTAAAATGGGCCACCAAACCAGTTTTGGAATTTCAATAACCCGCTGGTCAGACAAGAACTCTTTAAGGTAACGCCGCATCGACCAATAATCGGTCGCATCGGGGGTGCCCAAATTGAGGAGTAAAACGCCGACTTTCTTGGCGGCGACAGCAGGATGATCTTTTGGGAGATGCGACGACATATTGCTTCTTTTGCTCTTGAGTTTGGCACCAGCCAAGGTCGCAGCAACATAGAGCCCGTCACCGCAATTTGCAGTGTACGAATTGTCGCATTTGTCCCCTAACCATTGCCGCCTAACATAGTGGGTGCATTCGTAAAAGCAAATACGAAAAGGGCGACCCAATGGATCGCCCTCATCAACAAATTGTTCGTCAAAGTTACTTATTCGACCGCTGTAATCCGGTCATCAACGGTTGGCGTGTAATCACCAGCAGCTGAAATGTAAGCAGCTACGACGTCTTCCAAGTTTGGACCATAGTCGTATGCATTCATGCCATTCTTTGCGAAAACACTATATCCATCACCACCAGAGCGCATATAGTTGTTTGAGACAACACCATATGTGGCATCAGCGTCCAACGGCGCATATGTGCCTTCGTCACCCAACACTTCAACTGAGACAATGCGGCTACCAGGCTCGGCAGATGCACTCCAGGTAAACCGCATACCAGCTACTTGTGGAAAACGACCTGCGCCATCTTCAACCTGGCTTACGCCATTTTCAAGCGCTGCGATAATGTCAGAACCTTTAAGCTGGAATGTTGCGACAGTGTTTTGGAAAGGCAAAACCGTCAAGACTTCACCCATAGTTACTTCGCCCGTATCAATTGAAGCACGAACACCACCACCATTTTGAATAGCAATAGTTACGCCCTGATCTCTAGTACGCTCAAGCATCGCTTCTGCAACCAAAACGCCCATGGCGCAAACCCCAGAACGACAGCTCGAACGATCACCATCAATGTCGGCAGTTGAATTGCCCACAACTTTGGCTTTGATTTCTTCAAGTGGCGCCGCTTTTTCTGCGATCAACGCCACCATTTCAGCGTCTTCCGGTACGCGCGCATCAAGCAACCAAGGCTGACCTTCTGCCGATGTCACGTCGCCATCATCGTCCCAAGTAACCGTTAACTCACCAAGATATTTTGAATATGCATAGGCCTGCACAATTTGCACTGGCTTGCCATTTGGTGCGTTAACAACTGTTGGGTACTCGTCAAGAAGAGTATGTGAATGACCGCCAACAATTACGTCAATGCCATCAACTGCTTCGGCAATTCGTTTGTCTCGGTTAATACCAACATGAGACAACAGCACGATTTTGTTCACGCCATCAGCTTCAAGTTGTGTCACCAGTTTGCGCAAAACTTCTTCGGCTTGGATAAAGGCAACATTGTCACCAGGAGAAGATGTTTCACTTGTATCCTCTGCCAAAACGCCAATGATCGCGACTTTTTCGCCACCAATTTCTTTGACGATATGTGATGGAATTTTACCCGCAAGCAAAGGCTCATTTGCAAGGTTCGCGTTTGCAAATAAAACGGGGAATTCAGCGGCATCAACAAATTCAGCTAGCTTTTCTGGCCCGTCATCAAACTCATGGTTACCCACGGCCATCGCGTCGAAGCCGATTTTGTTCATCAACTCAACAGCAAACGCTCCTTTGTAAGTCGTATAGAACAACGAACCTTGGAATTGGTCACCTGCATCCAGTGTCAAAACATTGTTGCCCGCACCTTCAAGCGCAGAGCGGCGGGTCTCAATTGCCGTAGCAACACGTGCCATACCACCAAAGCATTCGCCAGCGGCGTTATCTGATGAACTACAGCCTGAGTCATATTTGTTAATGGGTTGAATTCGCGAGTGTACGTCATTTATGTGCAAAATGCTCAACGTAAAGTCAGCAAATGCTGGCGCTGCAGCGCTGGCCATCATGGTGCCAAGCGCTAGCGCGAGTACTTTTTTCTTCATTTTATTAGCCTCCAAATAAGTTCAAACCAGACTCTTATAGGCCGCGCTCCATGGCATATTTTTGACAATTTGCGATGTTTTTTACGGCGCGCCATTCCTCCCACAGACACTGGCATGCGCTAAACTTTATGACAGTTTTATGACACTGGCCAGCACAAAATTGGACCGTTTGGACAAAATTGGTTCGGATCAAAAAGCGGCGATCAACAAGACTGCGCCGAAACCAAAAACCAAAAACGCCCCCGCCAATTCGGCGATGGCAACAGCCTCGCCCCAAAACCGACCACCCGCAGAGGCGCGGGCTTTGGCCATGCCTTTGAAGTAAACCGCAAGCGCTGCCAAAACCGAAACCGTGATCGCGGTGCCAAGCCCCATTAAAAATGTGGCTGCAATGCCCGCCAACAACAATTGCTGACTAAGGGCGAAGGCAAGAACCACCAACGCCCCTGAACATGGGCGCAACCCGACCGACACGATGAGGCCAATCTGCTCTCGAATTGAGCGCCCCCGAAATTGGCTTGGCTCCGGCGCGTGATGGTGATCGCAGCCAGGGCCATGATCATGTTCATGATCGTGATGGTGCTTGTGTTGATGGTGAACGTGCGCGGGTTTCTTAAACAGCTTGCGCCAAATTAGCCAAGCCCCCAAAAGCATCACCAGTGTGTAAGAACCAACGGCCATCCAATGGGCTGCGTCTGACATGGCAAAACTGGTGAGCCGCAACACACTTGCTGCCACCAAAACAAAACCCACCGCCACAATTGATTGCATCATCGCCGTCGCAAAACTCAACAAAATGCCTTGCCGCAAATCGGTTTCGTTGGCCACCATATAGGATGAGATAACTATCTTGCCGTGACCGGGCCCGGCGGCGTGGAAAACGCCGTATAAAAAGCTCAAACCACCCAGCACCCAAAAAGCGCTGCCGTCAGTGCGCATTTGCGCCATCGCATCTGTCAGAGCACGGTAAAACGTTTTTTGTTGCACATTGATCCACCCGAAGACACCTGACGTCTGACCACCCAAATTAGGTTCTTGAGGCGGCGCAACAAATGGCGAACCCTTTGGCTTTGGCGCAGCAACAGGTGCCACAGTGCCAGCATCTTCTTGTCCGCAGCGTACAATAATGACGTTTGAAAGGTCTTTGACCGCTTGGGCCAGCTCTTCAGGCAATTCCAGCACATCTGTACCCAGAGCGAAAAGCTGTTCTTCGATAGCTGAATCTATTTCGCGCGGGCCATTTACTTCAGCCGTGCAGGATTTGGGTGCATTGTCAAAAAACACAGCCTCATTTTCAGCGAACTGAAACGCAGAATAATATTCAGGATCGGCCACTTCAATTTCAATATCAGTGTTCGGCTTCACAGGCTGTTCAAAATCAATCGCGAAAGCCAACACCAGATTGGTGCCATCATATTCCATATGCGCATCACGGCCTGTCGCGAATTTCAAATTCGGCTCGCCCATCAATCCAGCGACAGTGTAATACTCAAATTCCTTCAGCCCTTGCATATTGTCATCGGCAAGGGGTTGCAGCTCTTCGCTGGAAACCAGTCCATCACCGTCTTCGTCCAAGCCCTGCACGGCCCATGCTGAATATAGTGCATCAAACGACCAAGCTTGGCGCAGCCCTGCCATTTCGCCTTGTTCGTTGAACACGACCACAACGCGGGCATCGATAAATATATGAGGGTGCGCAAATGTGGACGTTGCCGCCGCAGCCAACATCAAAACCGCCACCAGAATTCGTCTTATAATGCTATTCACTATTGCCAGCCCTGCCCAAATCAATTCATCGCTTCTTTATGCACAAAATGCGGCATCAAAGAGTCATTCCGTATGGTCAAATAGTTCAAGGTCGAACTGTGCAACCTCGTCAAGCAATTCAGCAAAACCTTGCAGCGTGTGCGCGGCGCTGGCTTTGCCTTTTTGCGCTGTCGCCGCGCCGACATTGCCAACAACCCCTTGACTGTTTAGGTCATGACTCATCCACCCAAAATGATGCTTGCCATAGCCGCTCAAATGTTTGGTTCTTGACTGAATTTTTTCCAACGAACTTTCAAACCGTGCCGCTTTGTTCATATCAGTTTTTTGTGGCGCAAAATGTAGCATGAGCGAAGTTTCAATATCCCCGCCATGAATGCCATATTTGCGTTCATGGTCGTCAAACAAGCCTTCAGGATGGCCAAATCGCAACCAAGCAGAGGACACCGCCAACATTGAAAAGTCGCGCCTTAGGGCCAAAATCAGCTGATCCACAACGCTGCTATTGCCCCCATGGGAAGACATGATGATCAATCGGCGTCCGCCCCACGCATGAAAGCGCGCCGCGATTTCATACCAATTTTGAAAAAGATGCTCTGCATCAAAACTCAATGTGCCAACAAAATGATCATGCTCATCGCTGGCCCCGATCTGCTGCATCGGAAACACCAACACATTTGCATTGATCCTTAAATCCTGCGCCGCATGAAGGTGCCCTGCCCCAATGTCGCAATCCGTTGAAAGGGGTAAATGCGGCCCATGCGGCTCAATCGCCCCGACGGGCAACACGCCAACTGTTTGTGCATCCACCAGCTCTGCCAACTGATCGCGTTTCAAATCCATGAGATTGAAGATCGGCATTGGTTCAACCCTTTTGCTTTATGGTTTTGTAGTGGTTTTGCCAGTTATTACCCTAATTGCAAAGCGGGTCAGTTCAAATTAACCGATTAACGATAGTCTAAGTGAGGAATTTCATTTGCCTAACCTATTGGGCTAGAAAGAATTATGGCCAAAAAAACCGAAAACACATTGCTATTTGCCCTCATCGAAGCTGGCGCCCTAAGCCGGCAAGCCGCCCTTGCCCCTTTACGCGAGCTCGGATTATTGGCTGGCGATGATGCCATTTTGCTCTGGCTCAACGGCAACCCAGAGACTGAGTTTTCAGAAATGATGTTCGAACTGGGTCTGGACAAGCAAACCCTGCGCTCAATCATTTTTCGGTTTCAAAATACCGGCCTTGTCACCTGCACCCCTTCGAACAACGAAGAAGACTTTGACGTTTCACTGACCGAAGGTGGCCAACGGCTGATCGACGCTGTAGAGCACCATTGGCAGACGCTGGACAAACAATTGCGGGCAAAACTCAAACCAAAAAGCGGCAAGCACTTAAAGAAAGTACTGCACAAGCTAGCGGATAGTTTTTAAGCAGGCACTGGTTCGCGTCAATCATCACCGTCAAATCGTTGATATCCAATGCGGCGCATATATCCGCGCGCGGCGTAAAACGTTAAGTATACAGTCTGCGTAACGGGCAAAAACATACCCCAACCAAATGGCGCGTCAAGCAGCCAATAAAGCCACGTCAAAGTGATCAAATTTACGACATGGTCCAAAGCATATATCGGCCATGTGGCTTCAACGAGATAGCCCCAACTCCGCGATGCGGCGTTGGGATCAACCCCAGCAAGTGCAAAGAAAAATGCCGGTGATAGCGTGAAATAGCAGGCCAGTAAAACAACAGGCGGAAAACCATTGGTAGGCAACCTTACTTCGCCACCAAACTCAAATTTCCAATGCACTGCAACCCAGACCACAAACGCAAGCAACCACCAGTTTGATCGGTGGAACAGATGCGCTGCAAATCGGTCCTGAAATCTCAAATTTCAACGTCCATAAAATTTAACAATACCCCTCAAGTCACAATGCACAAAAAAACAAAGCTGATGCAACTCGGCAATTCACATGTTTCACTTCCCCCGCTCCCCCAAGCTGATAAACTGAACATAGTGATTTGGCGGAGCTAAGATATGTTTATTGTGCCCATCTACTACTTAGACCTGTTTGGGGTTGCCATTTTTGCCACCACAGGTGCATTGGTCGCCAGCCGTCGGCAAATGGATATTATCGGCTTTGCGCTGCTGGCAACACTTACAGGGGTAGGTGGTGGCACCTTGCGAGACTTGATCCTAGATCGCCCAGTTTTTTGGCTTGTTGACCAAGCCTATTTGATCACCTGTTTAGCCATTGCAGTTGTGGCTTTTTTCGCTTCCCATTTCATCCAGCGCCGCTATATCGCCCTCTTATGGCTCGACGCGGTCGGTCTTTCGGCCTATGGCGTTTTGGGTGCACACATCGCCCACACCAGTGGCGCAGGCTTTTTTATCGCTAGCGCTTTAGGGGTGATGACTGCAACATTTGGCGGCATGATCCGCGATGTGGTGTGTGACGAAAATGTGCTGATTTTACAAGACGAAATCTATGCCACGGCAGCCCTCGCAGCAGCTGGCGGATATATGGCTTTGGTCTATCTTGGCATGCCACTTTTCTATGCAGCAATTTTAGGTACAGTAATTGGTTTTGTGGTGCGCGCTGGCGCCATTCAGTTTGGCTGGAAAATCCCACGTTACAAACCGCGGGAAGGCCGAGATTATTGAGCCCCTTTTCCGATCAAAAACTCTACCATATATCCGAAGAAGCAGGGATTGAGCACTTTGCCCCACGGCCAGGCAGAGATGGCAATCTAAGAGTTTGGGCCATATCCGCACAGCGCATTCAAAACTATTTTTTCCCGCGCGATTGCCCACGCATCTGCATTTGGGCGGATAAAAATACTAGCGCGGCAGATCTTGAAAGACTGGCAAACCACAACTCAATCATCGCTATTGAACGCAAATGGTTTGAGCGCGCCAGAGATGCCAAGCTTTTCGCTTATGCCTTTGCCCCCTCTGCATTCAGCTTGGAAGACCTAAATGCTGGGTATTACACCGCAGCAACATCACAAACGCCAATTGAAAAACTCACCATTGACGACCCGTTGCGCCAACTCAATTTCCTGAGCACACGCCTTGAAGTGCTTGAAGAGTTACATAGTTTTCGTCAAACCGTCTCAGGATCAAGTTTTGCGTATTCAATGATCCGAATGCGCAATGCCGCGCCTATTCCACCGACGCAGATTTAAAGATTACAAAAACAGATTGTCCGATGACCATTTCAAGCTCCGCAATGGTCTTCACCATCACCCGCGCCCGCACAATTTCGCCTTCCACGCGAACCAACACTTCGGCTTGTGATCGATCAAAAGTGCGGATCATTTCTATTTGGCCTTCAAGCTGATTGCGCGCGCTGACCCCAACCAATCGGTTCTTGGCCAGCAACACATCTCGCGCCCAAATCCGCAACCGCACCTGCTCGTCAACTTTTAAATCGCGACGCGGCAAATCCACTTGCTGTTGCCCGATGCTTATGCGGGCCAACCCATATTCATCATCTATCGATTGCACTGTGCCAGAAAGTAAGCTGGTGATCCCATTTTCAAAAAACGCAGGACCATCCAACCGCGCCATGGTTTCACCAATCGGTCCTTGCGCAACAATTTTACCGTTCTCAATCGCGATCAGGTTTTGCGCCAATTGCGCAGCTTCTTCCATCTGATGAGTCACATAAAGAACGGGGACCTCCGCTTTGGCAAAATGCTTGCGCACAAGCTGTATCAAATCCGCCTTCAAGCGCGGATCAATCGCACTCAGCGGCTCATCAAACAAGATTAGTTTTGGCGCACCAAACAAGGCCCGGCCAATCATCACCCGCTGCTTTTCACCGCCCGAAAGACCAGCAGGGTAGCGGTGCAACAAATGGTCAATGCCCAATCGCTCGGCCAACACTTTCGCTGATTGGGGCCCTTGGCGACCAAGCTCAATATTTTGCGCCACGCTATAGTGCGGCAACAGTCGAGGTTCTTGAAACACCATGCCCACTTGGCGCTGTGCAGCGCTTACTGGCAAGTCATTGCCTGTAAGCTTAATAGAACCCGTTTCCGGCAAGTCCAAACCAGCGATAACCCGCAACAAAGATGTTTTGCCCGCCCCCGACGGGCCAACAATGGCGGTAATGCCTGGAGCAGCGCTAAACCGATATTCTGCCTCAGGGTTGCCACGCGTGCCTCTTACATTCACATCAAGCATGGCGCACCACCTGCTTGCCTGACAGGCGAATTTGCAGCCAATTGAGCAAGTATTCAGACCCGAGCACAGCAATGATTGAAATTGAAATCGAGACCACGCTCAAAATCAACACAGTTTGCTGCCCATCAAATCGTTGCAATGCCGCATGAATGGCCAGGGAAAATGTTTGCGTTTCGCCCGGGATGTTCGCAACAAAAGTTATGGTTGCACCAAACTCCCCAAGCGCTTTGGCAAAGCCCAAAATACTGCCTGCCACAATGCCGGGCAAAGACATGGGCAAAGACAACATTTTAAACCGCTGCCACTTAGATTTGCCCGCCACCGCCAGCGCTTCCTCCAAATTTGGATCAACCGCTTCAAGCGACAAGCGAATGGGCCTAACAATCAAGGGAAGCGCCACAAGGCCAGCCGCCAAACTTGCGCCCATCGCGTTAAACGAGAACGAAATTCCCAAAGGTGCCAGCAACACCCCAATCGGCCCCATAGGGCCGAACAAATACAAAAGAGCCAAGCCTGTCACCACTGGCGGCATAACCAATGGCAACATAATCAATGCGCTTAACAGCTGTCGGCCAAAAAACTCGTTGCGGGCCAAAAGATAGGCCAATGCAAACGCCAAAGGCACAGCCCAACACAAAGCGAAAAATGCAACCTTGAGCGACAAAAAAACAATGGACCAAATCTCAATCGACACTATTGCCCCTCAAGCGGCATGAACCCATAAGAAACGACTATAGCACGTGCATCATCACTGCCAAGAAATTGCACAAATGATGCGATCGCTGGCTTATCCGCGTGCAAGGGCACGGCCCAATAGGTAATGGGTGTGTGGGTTTGAGCCTCAAATTCATAAGCAACATTTAGCTTTAAGAGTTGCGCATCAGACGCATAAACAATGCCGAATGGCGCCAACCCGGTTTGCACCAATCGCGCTGCTGCTCTCACATTATCAGCAGGTGCCAGCCTGTTTTGCACATCGGGCCACAGCCCCAAATGTTCCAGCGCTTGGCGCGCATAAATCCCCGCGGGCACATGATCAGGATCACCAATCGCCAAACGTGCCTGCCCCAGTTGTTCTGCCAATGCAAAGGGGTCGGGCAACGCTACGTCGTCGTGAGAGATCAACACCAATCTATTGGAAAACAGTGGCAACAATTCTTGATCACCAGCAACAAATTCCGCCCAATCCATATGGGCTGAAATGAACAGGTCAGCAGGCGCACCCGCTTTAATCTGCCGTGCAAGACTGGAACTGCTTCCCGCGACAACGCTTATGCCCTGAATGCCCGAAGCCTCAACCAGCCCTTCAACCACATCGACAAGGCTTGAAGCGACAAAGACTTTGCTGTTAGCCATGGCGGGCTGCATAAGCAGCCCCCCCAATATGGCCAAAACAAAACCTAATCGCCGCCTCATCTTATTTGCCGATTTGTGACGCAGCGCGCGCCAAATCTTCGATCCGATCAAAGTCACGATTTTTAATCGCATCGGCCGGCACAATCCAAGACCCGCCAACACAAATCACGTTCGGCAAAGAAAGGTAGTCCATCGCGTTCTGCAAACTAACGCCGCCCGTTGGGCAAAATTTAAGATCCGGCAAAGGCGAAGCAAAGCTTTTCAAAAGCTTGGCCCCACCAACCGCTTCGGCTGGGAACAATTTGAGATAGGTATAGCCAGCGTCTGCCGCCGCCATGGCTTCAGTCGCGGTGGAAACACCGGGCAACAATGGCACATCATATTCAAGTGCATCGCTCAACAGGTTAAGCGGCGCACCCGGCGACACCATAAAAGTCGCCCCCGCCTCAATCGATTGCTCAATCTGGGCTTTGTTGCGCACTGTGCCAGACCCAACAAATGCGCCTTCCACCTTCGCCATTTCCTTGATAATCGCCAAAGCGTTCGGTGTGCGCAATGTCACTTCTAGTGCGGGCAAACCGCCTTTTACAAGCGCGCGCGCAAGCGGCTCCGCAGCCTCAATATCATCAAGAACAATGACCGGCACCACGGGTGCGGCGATCAGAATTGGGGTAAGTTGAGCAACATTTTGGGCCATAGTCTGCCTTTCTCTAAAAGATGCACCGCAATCACATTTGCGGGATAATCGACATTGGTTTGGGCTTTAACACGAACGATCAATTGAAATACACAATAAAAATACCTAAGTTCCGCTTCAACTAGCTTTGGAAAGGGCGAATCTATGGCTCAATTGATCAATTCTGTTACCCCGCTTGATGAAGCGCGAGACACATTGAAAGGTCTGTTTGACCTGAAATTCACAAAGGCCGTGGAAAAAGAAACAGCCTCCATTTACGAACAAATCAAAGGCCAAATCCCTGAGATTGAGTGGCAATTCTATGCCCCGCTGATTCGCCAAATCAACCAGCTCAAGCGTGAAAAAGACGCGGTGATTTTGGCGCACAACTACCAAACACCACAAATTTATCATGGTGTGGCAGATGTTGTGGGCGACAGCTTGCAATTGGCAATTGAAGCCACAAAGGTCAGCCAATCCACCATCATCCAGTGCGGCGTGCACTTCATGGCGGAAACATCCAAACTGTTGAACCCTGAAAAAACTGTACTCATTCCCGATGCGCGTGCAGGCTGTTCATTGGCTTCTTCAATCACGGCAGAAGATGTGATGGCGATGCGCGAGCAATATCCAGGCGTGCCCGTGGTCACTTACGTGAACACATCTGCAGAGGTGAAAGCCGTTACCGATATTTGCTGCACCTCATCCAATGCCCTCGATATTGTTGAAGGCTTGGACAGCGACACCGTGATCATGATCCCTGACCAGTATTTGGCGCAAAATACCGCCAAAAAGACCAAGAAAAAAATCATCACTTGGGCGGGCGCATGTGAAGTACACGAAACCTTCACCGCTGCCGACATCGCAGAATTGCGTGAATCTTATCCGGGCGCAAAAATCATTGCCCACCCAGAATGCCCAACAGACGTCATTGATGCGTGTGATTTTTCAGGCTCAACATCTGGCATGATCAATTGGGTCAAAACCAAAAAGCCAAAAAATGTGGTCATGGTCACCGAATGCTCCATGTCTGACAATGTGGCATCAGAGACCCCAGGCGTGCAGTTCCTTAAAGGGTGCAACATATGCCCCCACATGAAACGCATCAATTTGGAAAACATCTTGTGGTCGCTACACACAGGCACCGAAGAAGTAACAGTAGACCCAGCGATTGCCGAAAAAGCACGCGGCGCAGTGGAGCGCATGATCCAATTTGGCAAAGACAAAAAAGCCAAACGGAAATAGTTTTGTGTGGCCGCCGAAATGAACAAAGCCGAGGAGTGATCCTCGGCTTTTTGTTGGTCTAAGCTTTCTTCAAAAACTCAGTGCGCAAGACAATCGTTGATTTGCCAATCCGGCACTCAACTTCTGTGTCTTTATCGGTGGTGTGTATGTTCTTGATCAACGTGCCACGTTTCAAAGTCTTGGACATACCTTTGATTTTCAGATCTTTGTTGACCTGAACATTGTCGCCATCTTCCAGCTCTGCGCCATTGCAATCACGTGCACTCATCTCAAAAACCCTTTGCTTAGATTTATTGAGGCAGGCTTAGCCGACTTGGCGAGCATTGTCCCGCAATTTATTCCGGCTTACCGTTCGGCCAAAACTTGTCGCTCCATGTCACCTCAACGCCATATAGTGGCACAGTTGAAATCGACATCTTTGCAGACCCTTCTGCGACTTCACGTGTGTGCGAAAGATAAATCAGCGTATTATTGGCTTTGTCATATATGCGTTTGACCACTAGCTTCTTCCAAAGGAACGAGCGCCCTTCTTTGAAAACTTCCTCGCCATCTTTGTCCAATTGAATTTCGCCAATGGTCACTGGCCCGGTTACCCGACAAGCGATTGAGGAGTTGGAGGGGTCTTCAAACCAATTCCCTTTTGACAGTCGGTCAAAAAAGCCACGATCAAAATAGGCCAGGTGACACGTCACCCCTTCAATTTCATGATCCTGCACCGCTTCGATCAAAATGTCGTTGCCGACCCAATCAACGCCAATTTTACCCACTTCTTCTGCCTGCGCAGCTGAAGCGATCAAAGACGTGGTGATTAGGGCGATTGCCGCAAGAACTTTTTTCATCAGTGCACCTTTGTTGGTTGATGCCCTTCAATTGGGAAGTGGAAACACAAAATTCAAGCGCTCATATTCATATTGGCGCAGTTTAGCGCAAATCCGCCAGCCCTTCCCTTGTTTGGTCAATCTATGTATCGTTCCTGCCAGCAAAACGAATCTTCAAAAAGCATCAAGCATTCGGCTTGAATATTTCCCCTGCAAAAATCGAGATCTCCCAATGACCATTTACGACAATGTCTTGAATGCTGAAGGCGCGCTAATTGTTGGCGCTGGCCTTGCTGGTTTGTTCTGCGCTTTAAAGCTTGCGCCGCGCCCGGTCACAGTGCTGTCGCCAAAGCCTCTTGGCACGGGTGCTTCATCCACTTGGGCGCAAGGGGGCGTTGCTGCTGCCGTTGGCGTGGGCGACAGTGCAGAAGCCCATGCGCGAGACACCGACATTGCGGGCGCCGGCATTGTGGATTTTGAGGTCGCCCAGTCTGTGGCGGCAGAAGCCGCAGAGCGCATTGCCGATTTGGCCAAATGGGGCACCCCGTTTGACCGCGCAGCAGATGGTAGCTTTATCCTATCCAAAGAGGCAGCACACTCCGTCAATCGCGTCGTGCGCGTATCCGGTGATCGTGCTGGCCGCGAAATCATGGCAGCCCTTATCGAAGAAGTGCGCAACACGCCATCCATTCGTATCGTTGAAGGCATCACCGCCGTCGATCTTGCTCGAGCTGATGGCCGAGTGATCGGGGTTTATGCCCGCAAATTGGGCGAACGCTACGCAGAACCTGTGCTGATCCGCGCGCGCGCAACCGTATTGGCCGCAGGTGGCCTTGGCGGCCTCTATGCGGTCACCACAAACCCACCTGGCGTACGGGGGCACGCTATGGGCATGGCTGCCCGTGCGGGTGCATTAATTGCGGACAGCGAGTTTGTGCAGTTTCACCCAACCGCCATGGATGTGGGGCAAGATCCAGCACCGCTGGCAACCGAGGCATTGCGCGGCGAAGGCGCAACCTTGATGAATGATCTGGGCGAACGTTTCATGCTAGATGTACACGAAGACGCAGAACTTGCCCCTCGTGACGTGGTGGCACGCGCCAACTTTCGCCAAATCCAAGACGGCCGCAAAGTGTTTTTGGACACCCGAAAAGTACTAGGCGAACGTATTCTAACGGCCTTTCCCACAGTGGCAAATTATTGCAAGGAAGCTGGCATTGACCCGGTTGCCGATATGATTCCTGTCACCCCTGCGGCCCATTTCCATATGGGCGGCGTAAAAGTTGATGAGCGCGGACGATCCTCGCTTGCCGGCCTTTGGGTGTGCGGCGAAGCATCTTGCACGGGCCTACACGGGGCCAACCGCTTGGCTTCAAACTCATTGCTTGAAGCCGTGGTTTTTGGTGCCCGTATCGCAGAAGACATTTCTGGCCTTGAGCCGATCAACAAAAGCCTTCCCCCCTATTTGGGGATTGAATGGAATGAAGAAAAAGGCGAAGAGGCAGAGCGGATTTTGCGCAACCTCGATGCCGTAAACGAGCTACGCCAAATCATGACCAACCTTGTTGGTGTGGAACGCAACGAAGAGGGCTTGCGCCTTGCGCTACGCAAAATTCAAATTCTTGAAGAAACCGCAAAAGACGTTACGCGCTCCTATCTCAACATGACGACCTCAGCAACAATGGTTGCAGCAGCGGCCCTTAAACGCACAGAAAGCCGGGGCGGACATTTCCGCACCGACTTCCCTGAGAAAGATCCGGCGTTTAAAGACCACACCACAATGACCCTGACCGATGCGCTAAAAATCCGCGCATCAGCATAGGTCCATCTCCAAATGATTAGGCGTGGCTGTCAGCCGCGCCTTCTTCTTTGACGACCTTGCGAATAAGCTTTTCGCGCGCTTCCCGCTCCAGCATCAATTTCTTCTGGTAACGGCTTTGCACAACATCAACAGCCACCATCACAAACAGCACGAAGTAGAATGTGGTTTTGGCCATCGGCAAAACTTCGTTACCGAACAGTTTTAGGTGCGCCAAATGCCCGCCCTCGCTGAGCAGCAAAATACCGACCAACAACAGGATGAATAAACCAAGCACTTGGTACATCCGGTTGCGTTGCAAAAAGTCAGATACATAATCGCTCAATACAATCATCATAATGCCCGACAAGATGATGGCCACTGCCATCACCCAGAACTGATCCGTAAGCGCAATAGAAGACAGCACGCTGTCAAACGAGAACACAAGGTTCATCGCCACCAACCAAAAAATCGTCACGCCCACAGAACGTTTGCGTTTTTCGTCACCTTTATGGTGAAAATCATGCACCGAGATCATATGAAAAATCTCTTGGATCGCTGTGTAAATGATGAATCCACCACCAACGAGAACGATAAAGGCATGCACATTCATCTCTGTCTCGATAAAGCCAGTCCACTCTAACTTGAAGAATGGGTCTTGAAAGAACTCGATCAATTGGATGAGCAGGAACAATAGGATCAGACGGAAAATCACCGCCAAGCCAATGCCCATGCGGCGCACATATTGTTGCTTGTCTTTCTCAACCCGCTGAGACTCAAGCGAGATGTACAATAGGTTGTCAAAGCCCAAAACAGCCAACAACCCAAATAGCATTAAAAGGGTAATCCAATTCTCAATTGAGAGAAGACTTTCCATTATTCATTCCGCCTATCAAATCAAACATTTGGAAACTAATGCAGAAAATGGGCGCTAAACTCAACCCCTGCTGGCAAAGCCATTTCTAATCAACGTCGAGCAAATAGGCAGCAAGTGCTGACAAATCCTCTTTTGTCCAATGCACCAAACTCTCGTTGATCACCTCACCCATTGCGCCGCCAAGCGTATCAAAGTCTGGGTCAAACCCACCCGTTAGCGCGTCAATCAATGTGGCTTCATCATAACCACGTTCGACAAGGGTTGATGTGTCGATTGCAGGGAACGATGGTTTAACACCGGATGGCGTTCCTGCGAATTGTTGGTCTGATAATGCCGCGCCAAATGGATTTCGAGGCGTGTGGCAAGCCCCACAATGAGCAGGACCATTTGCAAGGTAAGCACCTCGGTTCCATCTGCCGGAGCGCGTTGCATCTGGCTCAAATCTATTGGGGACAAAAAACAACTTCTTCCACCCCAACATGGCCAAGCGAATATTGAATGGAAAGCCAACTTGGTGTTCAGCTGCTTTTTCGCCTACAGGGTCCGTCGCCATCAAAGCTACGTAGAGGTCCACCATGTCTTGATCAGACATTTTGGTGTAACTATCAAAGGGGAATGAGGGGTAAAGATGTTTGCCGTTCGGCCCAACGCCCTTGCTCATGGCATCTGAAAATTCGCTAAGCGTCCATGCGCCGATGCCAGCTTGTTTGTCAGAGGTAATGTTAGGGGGAATAAAGTCACCAAATGGTGTTTTTAGCGGCAGTCCGCCAGCCAAATAGTCACCCTTGCCCTCAATATCTGTGTGACAGGCCACACAGCCACCAACACGGATTACATATTGGCCGCGCACCTCGTCACCAACTAAGTTGAGATTGCGCGTTGGTCCACCCAAAGGCGAAAACAAATAGGCGAGACCTGCCATCCCGATGACCGCCAACAAGACTAAAAAGACAATTCGGCGCCGCATAATATCTCTCCCCAAGACAGATTATTCACGAGACGCCAAAGCTGTCAAACTTGTTAGAGACCCAACTCCAACAGATCGCGGATTTTCGACATGCTAGTTTGTGCCACAACACGGCCAAGCTCGTTTTTACCTTCAAACAGAACCAATGTTGAACGGCGCGGAATACGGTTGGCTTTGATCAAGGGTTTGGACGCCTTATCATCCCAATCAACACGAATGATTTGGATGCCCATAAATCTCGCATCTTCGGCCTGTAATTGGCCCAAAACCTTATCCTGCGCCCTGCATGTAGAACACCAGCTGGCATAAAAATCCAACAAATAGGGCTCCCCTGTTTTCTGTGCAGAAGCCAAAACGGCCTCGCTATAAGGTGTATGTGTGGTTTGGGCCACTGCACCAAGTGATGCACTTACAACCAAGAACCAAGCTACAAATAATTGTGTCAGAATGCGTCGCATGGCGACCTCCATTTTGTTTAATAACGAACAGAAAACCCGATCAGCCAATCCGGGAACAGGTCAAGAGCCCATATTTCTATTGCCCGATCAAAGTGAAACCAGATCACCAATCCAACCACCAACAGAGCGGCGCCCATGATCGGTTTGGCAAAGTGGGAAATCTTGTTCAACGCATCCTTGCGTTGCCCAATCAACTCGCGCGAGCCATAACTTAGCCCCAGAACAATTGTTGCGGCCCCAGCCGAAAAAATAACCATGATCAAGAAAGCATACAAATAGCTCTCGCCTTGGCTGGCCAACCCAATCGCACCGCCAAGTGTGGGGCCAATGCACGGCGACCAAGCAACGCCCAGCAAAACGCCTGTTAAGACCTGCCCTACCAAGTTGCTGTCATCTATTTCATTGATTGTTTTGTTACCGCCAACAGCCAAACCCGACGCCACTTTAGAAAATTGGCGCTCAAAGGCCGGCACGATCAATATCACGCCAAACCCGATCATAATGCCAGCGCCAAACCGCGATATCGCGTCTTGATCAAGGCCAAAGTTTTGCGCCACCGCATAGACTAAGAACCCAACGACGCTGAACGAGACAGCTAGCCCAAGCGCCATCGCCACAGGCCCAAACCTGTTTTTAGAAACAGATCCCGCCAACACAATTGGCAGCAAGGGTAAAACGCATGGGTTTATAAGCGTCAACAAACCGGCCACATAAGCAAACAAGAAATCTAACAACACAAGCCCTCATTTAAAACACTTGAGAACTGTTACATCACCCATCAAGTTTGCGCCGCTAACCTTCTATCACAAGCGTGTGAACAAAAGGGCCGCGTCAGTGTCCCGACGCGGCCCAAAGTCTGCAATAAAAGCTTTGCTTATTTACCCAGAGAACAACGTGTTGGGCAACCAAGTCACCACGCTTGGGAAAATCCAAAGAATGGCCAAAGCAATAATCTGAATAAGGATAAAGGGCATAACCCCAGCATAAAGGTCGCGGGTTTTAAAACTCGCTGGTGCGACCCCCCTTAAATAGAATAAGGCAAAACCAAATGGCGGCGTTAGAAAGCTGGTTTGCAAGTTAATCGCAAACATGATCCCAAGCCACAATGGGTCATAGCCAAGCGCAATGAGGATTGGCCCAACAATCGGCACCACCACATAGATGATTTCGATGAAATCAAGAAAGAAGCCAAGGAAGAACATTAGCAACATCACAAGCAGCAAAGCTGAGAACGCGCCGCCTGGCAAATGCCGCAAAAACTCGGCAATCACGTCGTCGCCGCCGAAGCCTTTGAAGACCGTTGAAAACAACCCTGCCCCGATAATGATCAAGAATACCATTGAGGATACTTTGACCGTTTCAATACCCACTTCTTTGAATAAGGTGAAATTGAACCGTTTCGCCCGCCAGGCCAAAACCGCTGCACCAACAGCACCAACCGCTGCGGATTCCGTTGGAGTGGCAATGCCCGCCAAAATGGACCCCAACACCAAAACGATCAGGATAAGTGGAGGTGCGACCGCCCCAACCAATTGTCCAACACTCGGGGCGTTGACGCTCTCATCTTTTATTGAGGGCACATCTTTTGGGCGAATAATGGTAAGGATGAAAATCCAAAGCAAGTAAAGCCCAACCAGTAAAAGTCCGGGGAACAAAGCGCCAGCAAACAAGTCGATCGCAGTAACAGGCTCAGGGGCCAAGTTACCCGTAAGCGCGGCCGCCTCTTCGTTCACGCCTTGCAAAATATTGGCCAGCAAAACCAAAACGATGGAAGGGGGGATGATTTGCCCAAGTGTACCTGATGCACAAATGATACCACCCGCAACTTTTGGGTTGTATCCTGCTTTCAGCATAACCGGCAGGCTCATCAAACCCATTGTGACAACTGTTGCACCCACGATACCCGTTGAGGCCGCCAACAAAGCGCCCACAATAATCACCGAATATCCAAGACCACCTCGAATTTTGCCAAACAACTGGCCCATAGATTCAAGCAGGTTACCCGCAATATCCGATCTTTGCAGGATCACACCCATGTAAACAAACAAAGGCACCGCCACCAAAGGCTCGTTCTTCATCAACGAAAATATTCGGGTTGGAGAAAGGTTCAAAAATGCAAAATGGAAGAGATCCATTTGGTCGCCGATAAAGGCAAAAATAATGGCCACACCAGCAAGCGAAAGCGCAACTGGAAAACCAAGGAGCAACACAAAAATGGTCACCCCAAACATTACAAAAGCTAGGATTTCTGGGGTCATGTTAGCGGCTCATCTTCGTCTTCTACCAAGCGAACGCGTTCGCCTGTAATGATTGTATCAAGCGACCTGAGCGCCATAGAAAGCACTTGAAGGCCCAACAAGATCGCCAGCGCCGGAATGGCACCTTTTAGGACATAAAGTGCGGGTAGCCCACCCGCTTCTGGCGAGGTTTCAAGACGCGAAAAGGAGCGATAGAAGAAATCCATTCCGCGTGCGTAAATCAACCACAAAACCGGTGCCGCCAAGAAAATTGACCCGAAAAAATTGACGAATGCCTTATAGCGATCCGAAGCACCCGAATAAATCAAATCGATGCGCACATGCCCATCATGCAGCAGCGTAAAACCCGCCCCAAGCATGAAAATGAAGGCATGCATCCAGATATAGGTTTCCTGCATCCATACATCGCCAAATGAAAACACATAGCGCAAAACAACAACCAAGAAGACGTTTGCAACCAGCAACAGTGCAAGCCAGGCCAACAATTGACCAACCATTTCATTGATCCGATCAATGAACCCCGTCACCAGCCTGATGCCACTAACAAGCCCAGACATTTTTCTCCCCCCAAAGGAATTTTTCTCACTATAGGGTATAATAAAGGCGGGGCCAATTGACCCCGCCAATAAGTATCAAACCCCTTCAAAACCTAGATGGTTTTAAATGGTGCTGATGTACGTGCATTCATGAATTTGCCTTCAGAAATGCCTGACCAATTCACCATGCCTGCACGGAACTCAACAAGGTTGTTGTAAAGTTTCGTCGCTTCTGGTGACTTGGCAGCCAAAGCTGAAAGCACGTCCGGTGTGCGCTCGCCAATAGCTTGCAGCAACTCGTCAGAATACGGCTTCAACTGAACACCATGCTCATTCACAAGTTTCGCCAAAGATGCGTTGTTCACCGCTTGGAAACGTGACAACACGCCCAAGTTTGTCGCCATGGCTGCTTGCTCAACCGCTGCGCGCTGCTGATCAGTCAATGAATCCCATGCGCCTTTGTCAAAGAAAGCATCAAGAACAGTGGCAGGCTCGTGCCAACCAGGATAGTAGTAGTTTTTCACAACTTTAAAGAAACCGGCACCAAGATCAGCCGCAGGTCCGATCCACTCTGTACCGTCAATCGCACCTGATGTAAGCGCAGGAAGCACATCAGAACCTGGCAATAGAACAACGTTCACGCCAAAGGTTTTGAGCACTTCGCCGCCAAGACCCGGCATGCGGAACTTGAGACCATCAAGATCAGCTACTGTATTGATGTCTTTTGCGTACCAACCACCCATTTGGTTGCCAGAGTTGCCAAGTGGCAAGAACTTTAGGCCCAATGGATTGTAGCTTGTTTCGTCAGCAAGCTCGATGCCGCCACCATAGTAGAACCACGCATTTTGCTCTTGCGCGTTCAAGCCATAAGGCATTGTCGCAACAAAAGAAATCGCATCCGATTTACCAGCCCAATAATATGGAGCGCCGTAGCCCATTTGCGCTGTGCCAGACTGAACCGCATCAAGCGCCTCAAGACCACCAACAAGCTCACCGGAGTGATAAAGCTTAATTTCAAGGCTGCCCTCAGTCAAAATGCCAACTTGCTTGGCAAAATCTTCATAAGCTGCGCCCAAAAGACCAGCTTTGCCGAATGCAGAAACACCGATCCACTGTGTGCGGCCCTGTGACAAAGCTGGCGATGCCAAAGTCGCTGCGCCTGCAGCGCCTGCAACTGTTACACCAGCTTTTTTGAAAAACTCACGTCTTTTCATTAATTCCTCCCAAAGAGATAAAATCAATTGCGGTTCGCGAATGCGCACACGCAACTAGAAACAAGGCCCACGCTCCCTTGCCTGCACCTTGCCAACAGTCCATCTAAATTTCATGTAACTTTCAAGGGCCAATTGCGCGCATCTGCGGTTAATGGGTAGAATTGGTGCTGGCATTTGCGTATTTACCCATAAATACGGAGCGGATTCTTTCAAAAACTGCTAAAATGCTCCCCCAAGACCCATTTGAAATGGCACCCCATGACCTTTCGACAACAGATTCTTGCGCTGACCACCATCCCGCTTTTATTGGCCATCATGGCCATCACATCGCTGGTGACCTGGCAGTCCAGCCAGCTTTCAAAAGACGGGATCCAAACATTTGAGCAATCGATGCTCAACGCAAAAGAGGCCGAACTGAAAAACTATATTGAATTGGCCCTAACAGCCATCAAGCCTGTTTACGAAAATGCTGGCCCGAACGATCAATTCGCCAAAGAGCAGGTCAAAGACATTCTAAACCGCCTAAGCTTTGGTGAAGACGGCTATTTCTACGTCTACCATTACGACGGCACCAACGTGGTGCACCCGCGCCAACCCTTTCGGGTGGGCGAAAACTGGGCCGACCACCCCGATGTCGCCGCGCTACTCAACTATGCAAAAAATGGTGGCGGTTTTCACCGCTACATTTGGGAAAAACCATCGTCTAGCGAAGTATCAGACAAAATTGGCTATGCCGTGGGGCTAGATAAATGGCAATGGATGATCGGCACAGGCGCATATATTGACGACATCGTCGCCCAAACAGAAGCTGCAAACCAAAGCCTTTCCAACACTGTAAATCAAACATTCTTGCTGGTTGCGCTGATCACCGTGCCTGCGGTACTGGCGGTTTTTGGCACTGGTGTGATCATGAACCTGCGCGAGCGCCGGCTGGCCGACACCAAACTAAAAGAACTCACCCAGCGTATAGTCAATACCCAAGAAGAAGAACGCTCACGCATCGCCCGCGAGCTGCATGACGGGATCAGTCAAAATATGGTGGGGGTCAGATACGTGCTTGATTTGGCCGAGCGACAGGTGCGCGAAGGCAAGGACACAGCCCTTGCCACCATTGAGCGGGGCGCAGGCGCCCTAAACACCGCGATCAAAGAAGTGCGCCGCATTTCCCACGACCTTCGCCCCGGACAATTGGACGATTTGGGCCTGAGCGCGGCATTGGAATCTCTGATATCAAACTTTGAAGAACGCACAAACATCGATGTTGATTTTGAAAGTGTCGCCTTTAAAAACGTACTTCCCTCAGATGCCAAAACAGCGATTTATCGGGTCGCCCAAGAAGCATTGAGCAATATTGAGCGTCACTCTGCTGCTGAAAATGTGAAGTTGCAGCTCAAAAGCACCAATGCTGGACTTGAAATGATCATCATTGACAATGGGCGTGGCTTTGTGACCAAACAAAATCCCAAACATAAGACCGTTGGCCCTTCTGGTGGGTTGGGCTTGCGCAACATGCAAGAACGCATGGAACATTTTAACGGCAGCCTAAACGTTATTTCCACCCCTAAAGGCACACGTCTTGTTGCGCGCTTGCCTCGATCCATTTATCTAACCAGCTCACCCCAAACCGCGGAGTTGCAAGGCGCATGAGTTTACCCATTAAGGTTTTGCTGATTGATGATCACCCGCTTGTCCTAGAGGGCATTCGTTCCGTTTTAGAAACCTACGACCACATTGAAGTTGTGGGCGCTGAGGCTTCGGCCAAAGAAGGTTTGGTGAAATCGCAAAAGACCATGCCCGACGTTGTGCTGATGGACATCAACATGCCTGACATGAACGGCATTGACGCAATTGAACTGTTCAAAGAGCATTTGCCCGGCACCAAACTGCTCATGCTTTCTATGCACGATAGCCGCGAGTACATTTCCACCTCCACCATGTATGGCGCATCAGGTTACGTGCTAAAAGACGTTTCAACCTCAGAAATCGTCACCGCCATTGAAACCGTTGCAGCCGGGGGCACATTCTTTTCAACCGGGGTTTCAGAAGCGCTTATGGGCGCGCAAAAAGAACCCGGTGCGAACTCCTTGCTGACCACAAGAGAACAAGCGGTTTTGCTTTTGGTGGCTGAAGGCAAAAGCAACAAGGCCGTCGCAATTGACCTCGACATCTCCATTCGCACCGTGGAAACCCACCGCAAGAACATCAAGAAAAAGCTCGGCATCTCCACCACCGCTGGCCTGACAAGATTTGCCATCGCCAATGGCCTTTTGGGCGCATAGACCCTAACTTGCCTGCTTTAAGTTTTGCGCATTGAAGGTCTTTATAACTTCACTAGGCGTTCCAGTGGGGCGGCCGAAATAATAACCCTGCAATATATCGCACCCAGCCAATTGCAATGCATGCACCTGACTTTGGGTTTCCACCCCTTCGGCAACAACTTGCAAACGAAGAGATTTAGACAGTCCGACCACACAATGCACAACCGCATCATCGGCTTTGCCCAAATGAAAGTTGGCCACAAAGGCACGGTCAATTTTCAGTTTGGTCAAAGGGATACGGGTCAAATAGCTCAACGACGAATAGCCGGTGCCAAAATCATCCATAGCAATGCCAACCCCCAACGCCCGCAATTCATCCAGCGTATGGCGCACTTGTCTGGTGTTATAAACAAACACACCTTCGGTAATCTCCAATTCCAACCGATGTGGCGCCAACCCGCTTTCTTGCAACACGCGGCGAACACTGCGTACAATCTGTGCATCGCGCAATTGCAATGGCGATAGATTAACCGCAATGGTCAGATCACCCTCCCACAGCGCTGCTTCCTTGCACGCAGTGCTTAAAGCCCATTGACCCAGTGCATGTATCAACCCAGATTGCTCTGCAACCCCCACAAATTCTTCTGGGCTAATGGCGCCAAGTTCAGGGTGCGTCCAGCGCGCAAGCGCTTCAAATCCAAGTAACTGACCAGAGTTTGCATCCACCTGCGGTTGATAATGCAAATGCAATTCGCCCAATTCCAACGCCCGGCGCAAATCACTTTCAAGCCGCGCTTTGCGCTTCATCTCTTTTTCTAACGCCGAACTGAAAATCGTAAAGCCAGAACGTCCGCTGTCTTTTGCATCATAAAGCGCTAAGTCACTACGCTTGAGCAATTGGCGATCATCGTGCCCATGTAGGGGAAACGCCACAGCACCAATGGAGACGCTGGCCAGAATGTGGCTTTGCTCCACCTCAATCGGCAACAATGTTGCTTGCACCAATTGATTGCAGGTCTGTTGAAGCTGATCAGCATCAAATTCCTGAGAGAGGATGATCACAAACTCGTCGCCGGACAGGCGATAGACCATATTGTTCTCACCAACCACATCAACCAAACGACGACCAATTTCATTCAACACCGCGTCGCCTGCACCGTGACCGTATAGATCATTGATCTGCTTGAACTTGTCCACATCAATACTGAGCAATCCAAACTCATTGTCTTTGCTCTGGCTCTTCGCCGCATCCACGATCGAGGGCAAATCCATGTGAAATTTGCGCCGGTTTGGCAGACCCGTTAGCGGGTCAAAAAACGCCAACCTAATCGCCTCGCGTTCCGCCTTGCGGCGCTGCCGGCCCCAATAGAACAGGGTGACCATGACAACCATCGCCAAAAGCGCCAAAATGCCTGCGGTGACGAAACTGGTAAACTGCACCCCTCGCTCCATCACCCCTTCAATATTGTGGCGCTCAACTTCAATGCTCACCACACCGCGCGGCCCACCAAAACGGGTCATCGGGATAATCACAACTTGGGAAGACTTGCCAGATTTAACGCGGTGCTTGATCGGCAGCACAACTGTTTCCTGGTCATGCATTGCTTTTTTTACCGCATTTGAGAACGCCCTGTCATCCAAAGAGCGCATTTGCGGCCGACCACCGGCGATAAACAATTCACCGAACTTTGTAAAAACCGCATAGCCAGTAATGTTGCCAAAGTGATCTAGCGATTGAAATTCAATCGGGCGAAACAAATTCGCTTCACTGGGCCCGCCGCTTTGCTGCTGCAACATTACACCCGCAACATTATCCGCCCAACTGGTTTGGAAGGGAATGGGATCGCCGGGCAAATCAAATTGATTTTGCATGGTGCCCAACCAATTGCGGGCCAAAAGCCGGGCATCCAAATGCGATAATTGTTGTACAATGCCCGGCGCCATAAAGGCCGACGCGAACACCAATGAGGCAAATGCCGCCAGCAACAGGACAAATGACCCAACAAAACCAAACCGGCTCATAATACCCCAAAGAACAAAAAAGCAGCCAGTTCGGATTAGACCATGCGATTATGACAGTTTTGCAACATTATCGCGACTAAGAGCAGATTAACCTATTGTTATTTAACAGTATAATTCATCTTCCATCACATCTAGTAAGCTAGTTCTTTGTGTCAAAAATCCGATAAACCGCCCATGCTGCAACCGCACCAAAAAGCTGCACCAAAATGAACGGCGCCATCGAAAATGGCGCAATGCCAGCAAAACTATCGGACAAAGACCGCGCAATCGTCACAGCTGGGTTGGCAAATGATGTGCTGGAAGTAAACCAATATGCCGCTGTGATATAAAGACCAACAGCCATTGCCACCGCATCGCGTTTGAATTTAACGACCAAAAAAATCACCAAAACAAGGCCGAACGTCGCCACAAATTCCCCAAACCATTGCCCCGGGCCAAACCGCTCTTTCAAGGAAAACTGCAACACTTGTTCCGCAAACATCATGTGCGCGCACCACACGCCAAAAATACCGCCGCCAATTTGCGCCAAAATATACGGCACACCATCAACACGCTTAAGGTCCCCATTAAGGATCATGGCCAGCGTAACGGCGGGGTTAAAATGTGCGCCTGAAATCGGCCCAAAAACGGTAATCAGCACCACCAAAATAGCGCCGGTTGGAATGGTGTTGCCCAAAAGCGCAATGCCAATATTTCCGCCCGCCAGCCGTTCGGCCATAATCCCCGAACCAACGACAGTGGCCAATAGGAAGGTCGTGCCCAAAAACTCTGCCAGCAAAATCTGTTGCCGGCTAAACATTGGTGCTCTCGATCATTCCTATTTGGCGAAGCTTTTGGTGAAAACTGGCATCCCGGGATTGATAATCCAGCGCCAACAGCTTTTCGATCCGCTGTTTCATTTGCGCATAGGTTTTTTCAAACGCACGCTGCTTGTCTTGGCTGGTTCCTTCAACCGATGCAGGGTCTTCCACCCCCCAATGCGCACTCATTGGGTGTCCCGGCCATATGGGGCAAGCTTCACTTGCCGCGCTGTCGCACACAGTGATCACGATATCAATTGGGGGCGCATCTGCCCCTGAAAACTCGTCCCAGCTTTTGGATCGCACCCCATCAATATTATTGCCATGTTTGGCCAACACCTCAAGCGCAAGGGGATTGGGTTGCCCGGTGGGTTTTGATCCTGCCGAAAACGCAGCAAACTGGCCCTTGCCCATATCTGCCATCAACCGCTCCGCAATCACGGACCTGGCAGAATTACCAGTGCATAGAAACAATATACTTACAGGTCGATCAGCCATGAGCGCCTCCTAAAACTTGGTTCGCACGCGCTCTAGAGGTATTAAATGAAGCTTTGATGACAAATCAATTGTGCAATGGCCTATACGTTATTTGCTCGATATCCCGCGCCGACACTATCGCGAACTTTAAGAGCAATTGATTTTAGCTTTTCATCGCTCAAGTCGCCGGTAACCGAAAAGGCGATTTGTTCATTCAACCAAACACATGTTGTTTTGTCTTGGCCATGTATAAACCAGTAGCCAACCTCATCTATCTTTTGATCATGCGCCTGCACAAAAACCGATATTCGCTCAGACGCTGACGTTTCATAGGTCATCAACGCAGCTGGTGCACCACCTTGGCCCACCAAACGCGCGCCAACAAACTGCAACTGATCTGCTTTTAGGTCCGGTATGGTCATTTCCACACCGATGCGCTTTTTCAGCCAGCTGGTCGCTTGAATGGCATCATCAGCACCAAACTCCCCGGCGCGGCGCGCATCAATTGCGAATATTTCATGCGCCTCATTTGCCCAAGCAGCAACTTGCAATTGGTATTTTTCACCTCCACCAAACGGCAGTTTTGAAAGCCCAAGCCCCCCACCAAATCCAACAGCCAACAGCAAACAGGCAGCAAGGGCATATCTTGTGAGCTGCTGCCAACGCCGATTGTCGTTACTGGCGACCAATTCGGGCTCATCGTCCACTTCGAAGGCCAGGCGCAATGCATCATCGTTGCGCCGCCACTGGGCGATACGGTGTTGTTCTTCGGGGTGTTGCGCCAGGTATTCTTCTACCTGTTCGCATTCTCTTTGCGCGAGTTCCCCATCAATATAGGCGACCAAAAGATCATCAGAAACACTCATCTCTTTGCATCCCCTTGTTGATCATCACCATTCATTATCGCCCGCAAATGCTCTCGCGCCCGCGCCAAACGCGACATCACAGTCCCTTTTTGCACGTTCAAAACCTCTGCCGCCTCTTTATAGGTAAGTCCCTCAACAGCAATCAACATCAGTATCTCTTGATGTTCTTTGGAAAGGAGTTTCATTGCCAAACGCACATCATTTAATTCGGCAACAACCATTTGGCGCGGTGCTTCGCCAAATTGCTCCAATTCAACCTCGCTCGAAACCGGTCGCTTTTGGGCCAATTGATTGCGATGCAGATTGTGCATAATTTTGAACAACCAAGCCCTAGGGTTGGAGGGCCGCAAGAACAGTGATTTTTTTCTAATCGCCCGTTCCAAACAGTCCTGCACAAGATCATCGGCCCGCTCGGGCGCGCCAGTGAGTGTCCGCGCAAACCTTTGCAACGCGGGAATGTGAACGGCAAACTGATCTTCAAGCCGAAAATTCAAACTTAAATTCTCCAAAGCCCCGCCAGTGGCGCACCGGCGGAACAGTTTGTGATTATTGCACCACAAAGGTCAATCCATAGTGCAAATAGTGGTTTTACATTGCAGGTTTTGCGACGTGCCAAACCCCACCAACGCCGTCGCCGCTCATATCACCAGGCTCGCTATCGCCAACCCAAAAATACAGTGGCTGGCCTTTGAACGCCCACATTTTGGTGCCGTCTTTGCGATCAATCGTCGTGAAATCACCTTCAGCTTCATCGGCGTCAGCAAAAAGCGGTGGCCATTTTTGTGCGCAACCATCATAGCAGTTTGAAACGCCTTCACCGTCCTTATCAAACGTATAGAGCGTCATGTTGTTTTTGTCGGTCAAAACAGCACCCATATCGGTGTCAAATTGTTGCACTGGAATATGGTCCATTGCCAAGGCCGCTCCGCCAATTGAAACCGCAAACAGTGCTGTCATGGAAAGCTTTGAAATAAGTGACATAGTTTTCTCCCTTTGAATTGCTTCGATATAGAGACAACAGCGCGCAGCAACTTTTATTCCAAAGAAAACAAAAAAAAATTATCCCGCGGCAACGGTGCGCAAAAAAACCATTAGCGCATGCGTGTTATGGCTGAACAAAAACACCACCGCAGTTGGCCAAAACAACCAGCGCACCCACATGAGTTGCGACGTAATTGGTTTTGACCCAATCAACCCGATTCCAACAACAAAAATGATCGGCGTATAGGCTGGAGCCAAGAACCCAAAAGCACTGGTTGCCCACCAGCCGGTTGGGCCCAAAACTATTGCCCATTGGCATAATGCATAAAGCGCAAACCCTACCGTATAGATGATCCAACCAGTTCGCTCTGAGTGCGTTCGCCAACTCATCAGCAAAAGGGCAGAAAAGGTGATCACACCAAATCGAGATGTATTCTCAACAATGCCAAGCACCGATGGAATGTCATGCCAGAATATATCTGGCTGATAGGAAGGGCCCAAATTTGGCCAAAACGCAAAGCTCGCCACCAAGGGCGGCAACCAAAGCCAAATGCCACTTCTCAGCAAACGTTGAAAAAATCCCATGCGCACCTCCATCTAAACATTGTCTAGATTAAACGCGCATTGAGTACCTTGACATCGGTCAACGAAAACAAAAAAGGCGGGCTCATGAGCCCGCCAAGTTAAACGTCAAAGGGTTAGTTCAGTTTTAGTTCTTTAGATATGTCGCTGAGTTTGCTTGTTCGACTGCTGCACGGAACTGGTCCAGCAAAGCAACACCTTCAGCACCAAGTGCCTCTTCAACATGAGCAACAACGGCTGGTTGCGCTGCATCTTTGAAGGCTTGACGATCTTCAGCTGTCAACGCCGTAACCTCAATTTTGTCCATCAATCCGGCAAGACCACGATCAGATGCTTCAATGATCCGGCTGATGCCACGGCTAGCCGTTACACAAGACTTTGCTGCGTAATTGACGACACGCTGCTCTTCTGGAGTAAGGCTGTTCCAGAATGAATCTGAAATCATGAATGTATATGGTGAGAACAGGTGGTTTGTTAGGGTCATATATTGCTGAACTTCTGCAAAATTCGCAAAAGCAATAATTGGAACAGGGTTCATTTGCCCGTCAATTACACCAGTTTGCAGACCTGAATAAACTTCGCCCCATGACAATGGATAGGCTTCGCCGCCCAATGCTTGGATAATCTTTTGGTGCGATGGCAAGGTCATTGTGCGTACGCGAACGCCTTCAAAATCTGCTAGCGTTTTAATTGGGCGTTTTGAGTTAGTAACAGCGAAGAACCCACCAGTGTCTGGGAAGCCCAAAACTTTCGTGTTCGGGATTGTTGCTTCAATATCTGCAGCCAAAGCAGAACCGAACGGGCCGTCAAATACATCATAAGTTGCCGCATTGTGGTCGAATGCGAATGCCAAGTTCAGCACGTCAATACGCGGGTAATATGATGAAAGCGCGCCCGTTGAAGTCAACGTCGCTTGGATCACATTGTCTTGTAGGAACTGCACATGCTCGGCAGCTGAACCCAATTGGTTTGAAGGGAAAACTTCAACCTTAACGGAGCCATTTGTGTCTGCTTCAACAATGTTTGCAAATACTGCAGTACAAGCGTGGGCAGGATTTTCAAACGGGTCGGTTTTGTTGTCATGCGCAAATTTGAGCACTTTGGTGTCTGCAAACGCGCCCGTAGCTGACATAATAATGGCTGCACTAAGTGACAGGCCCATGCCTAGTTTCTTAAGTCCCATAATTCTTCTCCCTGGTTGGACTATGTGGGTCGAACAAATCAGATGGCGTGACCCGGACGCCGATAAAAAGCACTTACGCGAACCCCAACAATCGGGGCACGAACAGCGCCAAGTCTTCAAAGAAAGCAAAAACGAAAAGCACCAAGACTTCGGCCAAAAGGAACGGCCACAATTTGGCAGCAATGCGCTCCAACGGTTCACCTGTCACCGACGACAAGACGAACAAGCAGGCCCCAACGGGCGGCGTCATCAGTGAAATGTTTAGCGCCAATACAAAGATGATCCCCGCATGAATTGGCTCCAAACCAATCGAAGCCGTCAACGGCACCAGTACTGGGGCCAAAATGATCAAAATCGCGGTAATATCCATCACCATGCCGATGGCCAACAACAGGCCAATAATCAGGGCAATGATCACATAGCGGTTGTCAGAAACCGAAAGGATCTGCGTCGCGACCATTTGTGGGATTTGATTAAAGCTAAGCCACCAGCCAACGATTGAAGCAAAGGCGATAATCACAAAGATGACACCTGTAACCCGCGCGGTACGAATAAGCATTTGAATGAGATCATTCACCCCAATTTTGCGGTAAACAAACACCCCAATAAACAACGCATAGCCAACAGCAATCGACGCCGCTTCTGTGGGCGTAACAATGCCGCCCAAAATACCCCCCAAAATAATGACGGGCATAATCAATGCCAAAATCGAGTGTTTGAACGTCGCCCAAATTTGGGGCAAGCGCGCACGTTCTTCGGCTTGCGGTAGGTTGTTCGCCCGCGCGCCGATGGCAATAACGCCCATACAGACCGCGCAAATGATAAGGCCGGGCAAAATGCCCGCAGCAAATAGGCCGCCGATAGAAACCCCCATCAAAGACCCATAGACAACCATCAATCCGGAAGGGGGAATGGTCGGGCCAATGATCGACCCTGCAGCGGTCACCGCACAGGCATAATCCCGGTCATACCCTTCTTTGACCATGGCGGGCACCAAGGTTTTGCCAAAGGCCGCTGCGTCTGCCGTTGCAGCGCCGGTAAGCCCAGCAAAGAAAACTGAGGCCAACATATTTGTGTGCGCTAAGCCGCCTCTAAAGTGCCCAACAAGCACCTGCGCCAAAGACACCAAGCGATTGGTGATGCCGGTATGGTTCATGATTTCGCCAGCCAAGATGAAAAACGGCATGGCCAAGAACGGGAAGATGTTTAGCCCGTTGAACATTTTACCTGGGCCGAGCGCGAAAAAGTTTTCACCCCCAATTTGAAATAGGCCAATGACACCAGCAACACCTAAAGCAAAGCCGATGGGCAACCCAAGAACAACAAAAGCGACGAATGCAAGGGCGACAATCATTCTGCCATCCCCGTAACTGAAGGGGTGATCAATTCACCACGATCACGCAACGCCACCAGCAAGGTTTGAATAGCGCATACCGCACCTGCAACGGGAATGGCCGCAAAGGGAAACAGCAAGGTCATGCCAAAAATCATTGCTTGCCGATTACCACCTGTTTGGGCAAAGCCGATGCCATACCAAAACACATAGAAGAACAAAGCGAAGGTGACGATGTCCAAACTCAACACCACCAATCGACGCAAGCTTTCTGGAAACTTTGAAATCAGGCCTTGTAGGCCAATATGTTCGCGACGTGCGATGCCAGCGCTAATCGCCAACATGGCGGCCCAAATCATCAAGTATCTGGCCAACGCTTCAGGCCAAGGCAGTTGCCAGTGGAAAATGTAGCGATCAATAACGCCAATCCAAACATCAAGCACAAGCAAGAGCATCAGCAGCGCAACAATGCGCTCAATCACCCAGTTCAATCTTGCGCTTAGCACTCCCGCCAATTCTGACAATTCGTTCTCCCCAAACAAATTCAAATGTAGTAAAACTACAAATATGCAATGAATTGTTGCTTGTAAAGCGAAATATATGTAGCTTGGCAAAAGAAACTGGAATTTTTATGCGCAAGAATGCGAATCATGCACTTAATGAAATTGGGTAGAGACTTCTTGGCAAACAGCCAAAAAATATTGAGAAAAGTCAGAGTTAGAGCCTTGTTTTAGGGGCCGTTTGGGGGAACAAATTGTCGACCGCTTTAGACATCATTTCACAGATCCGCCAAAATGATGGCAGCTACAATGCGCGTGAACAGCAAGTGGCGAGCTACATCCTTAAAAACCTTGAAACCGTCTCGGGCATGTCATTGGCCGCCCTTGCAAGCGCGTGTGACGTGTCTGAGCCAACTGTCATTCGGTTTTGTCGCACTTTGGGATGCACTGGGTTTAAGGATTTCAAAATTCGACTGGCCCAAAATGTTGCAGTCTCGCTGCAATATTTGGACACGCCGGACGCCAAGGACGAACCGCCCAAGAGCCTTGTGGATCAAGTCTTCCAAACCCTTTATGTAACGGCCAACATCGCCCGCTCTCAGCTGCAAGAAGAATCCATCAAGCAAGCCGCAGCCTATATCAATAATGCTGAAAAGTTGATTTTCTGTGGCGTGGGTGGCGGCTCAACAACCGTCGCTTTTGATGCTGCAAACCGATTTTTTAGGCTCGGATTTGCCGCCATCGCCGTTTCAGACGCCTATCTACAACGCATGCACGCGGCCACCCTAACCAAGCGCGACGCAATGGTCTTCATCTCCGCCACTGGGCTGCCGCGTTCAAATATTGATAGCGCTAATGTGGCCCGCCAATATGGGGCAAAAACTATTGCCTTGACGAAAGAGGGTTCACCTTTGAGCAAAGCGTGCGACTTAACCATAGGTCTAAGCTTGCCCGAAGATCCCGACATCTATAAACCGACTGCCTCTCGGCTGGTCTTTTTAGCCACAATCGATATCATTGCCGCTACAGTGGCCCGCCAACGGCCCGAACAATCCAAAGAAAACCTGCGCCGCATCCGCGCCAGCCTTACTGCATTACATGGGGATACTGGGCCACAGCCGGTTGGCGACTAAAAAAGGCACCTTTGGATCAAACCAAAGGCGCCTTCTTAGCGTTCAAAGTGGGAGGCAAATTGCCCGCTAATTACTCGGCTGCGTCATTGCCAACAATGCCGCGCTCAACTTGCTCACGCTCAATTGATTCAAACAATGCGCGGAAGTTACCTTCGCCAAAGCCTTCATCGCCTTTGCGCTGAATGAACTCAAAGAAGATCGGCCCAATAACGGTTTTTGAGAAGATCTGCAGCAAAATCTTGGTCATTCCGCCATTGATCACACCTTCGCCATCAATCAAAATGCCGTGCTTCATCATCCGATCAAGTGGCTCATCATGCCCGTTAACCCGGTCATGTGACATTTCGTAGTATGTCTTTGGCGGGCCCGGCATGAACTTAAGTTGATTTTCAGCCAATTTATCGGTGCTGTCATAAATATGATCACAGCCAACCGCGATATGCTGAATGCCTTCGCCTTTGTATTTTTTCAAATACTCTTCGATTTGGCTGGTTTCGTCTTTGGACTCATTCAATGGAATACGGATTTTGCCACAAGGCGATGTGATCGCGCGGCTAACAAGACCAGTATATTTTCCATCAATATCAAAAAAGTGGATCTGTTCGAAATTGAACAAGTTGCGGTAAAAATCCCACCACTTGTCCATATTTCCCCGGAACACATTGTGCGTCAGGTGATCCAAGTAATAGAACCCAACCCCCTCAGGACGCGGGTTGGCTTCTGCGAGCCAATCATAATCCGCATCGTAGGCTGACCCCTTTTCCCCATAGGTGTCGATGAAATAAAGCAACGAACCACCAATGCCCAAAATCGCAGGGGCATCAATGCATTTATCGTCGCCTGTATATGGCTCTGCGCCGTTTTTCACCGCATGGTCAAATGCGTGCTGCGCGTCCACAACCCGCCATGCCATAGATGGCGCACATGGGCCGTGAAGCTCCACAAAACGACCACCAAAGCTGTCTTTGTCGCCGTTCAAGATGTAGTTCACATCCCCTTGGCGCCAAAGTGAGATATTCTTTGTCTTGTGCTTGGCTACCGCCACATAGCCCATTCTGGTGAAAAGCTCTTCAAGCTTTTCTGGCTCATGGCTGGCAAATTCTACAAACTCAAAACCGTCTGTACCCGCTGGGTTGCTTTCAGAAATTGTGGCAACCGGGGCGTCGTGAGGAAATGGACCCATTTCAAACTCTCCCTATCATGTTCTCTGATATGAATTATTGCGCAAAATTCATGCAAGAGGCTTGCAAAATTTAACATATTCATCAAAAATACGCACAGAATCCGCACTAATAGCAAGAAGGATGCACGATTTGGCGCAACTTGATCGATTCGACCGCGCAATCCTGTCACTTTTGCAGGATGACGCCAGGCTGACCAACAATGAATTGAGCGAACAGGTAAACCTGTCCGCCTCTCAATGTTCGCGTCGCCGCTCCCGCTTGGAAGATGAGGGATTGATTGCCGGATATCATGCCAAATTGGACCGCGAAAAAGTCGGACTTGGCATCGTCACCATCATCAATGTCACCCTAGCCACCCACAACCCAAACAATTCAAAACGCTTCGCGGCCCTGATTTCCAACCTGCCAGAAGTGCAAGAAGCGCACGCCCTGACAGGTGAAATGGATTATTTCATCAAAGTGGTTGCCAAAGACCTGAACGGATTGCGAGAATTCGTCAATGATGTGCTGTTGCCACACGAATCCGTGCAGAACGTAAAAACATCCATCGTGCTGGAAACACTTAAAGATACATCAAGTTTGCCCATCAAATAGTCCCCTAAAGTCCGGTCAGTTCGCGCACCTCACTTAGCAATTGCATTTGCTCTTCGTCTGGTGCTTTGCCTGCTGCCGAGCGTACACTTCGGCTCTGCGCAGCGGCCATCAGTTTACCCGCCGCCTTTTCTGGCGTTGCGAACAGAAAGGAAAATAAACGCATAATCCCCGGAATGGCTTGGTTTTTCGCCATCGCGGTTTTTGTGGGCGGCAAATCCACGACATTTAGTGTAATATTTTCCGCGCCAAACTCCGCCCCCATGCCAATAAACAGGTCTACCAATGCTTGTTTAGACTGCGCATAAGCGCCCATGCCCGCACGCTTGGCCTTGTTCAGCACCAAATCCAAATCCTTCGTTTTCACCATCTGGCGCGCACCAGAACCAGACGCAACAATGTGCGCATGCCCACGGCTAAGACTGGGGCGTAGAAGTTGCAACAACACATAGTTGGCCAACACATTGACCTGAAAATTCATGTCATGCCCTTGCGCAGAGTTTTGATATTGGGTGCCAATCCAGCCCGCATTCAAATACACAAAATGGATCGCCCTATGCTTGCCCGCAATCCTTATCGCGGCCTGCGTCACCGCTTCTTGGTCGCCAAAATCGGCAATTTCATAATCTATCTGAATATTGGGAAATTGGATCGCCAACTCAGCAATTTGCGCCGTGGTTTTTGCATCATTCCGGTTCAAGAAAATCAGGTCGATATTTTTGGCGGCGAGCTGTTTGACCAGCGCAACGCCAATGCCAGAATAGGAACCTGTAATCAGGGCGATTTGTGTATTGTTCATGGTTTTCTTTCTGCCAAGGACTTATAGTCCATGGATGTTATTTTGATAAAGATTTGTGGCTTTAGATAAGCTTTGTCAGGATTTGCTCCAGTTGGCCTCGTTCCGCCACGCTTAGTTTTTTGAACACTTCGAATTGGTGCACCATAATTTCATGCCCTGTGCCCATGGCGTCAAAGCCGATATCAGTCAAATGAATATGCACCACCCGCTGGTCCACCTCATCGCGTTTCTTTTCAATCAGGCCCTTGTCCATCAACTTGTTGAGTAACCGCGAAACATTAGAGTTTGGATCAATCATCTGGCTGCGAATGTGAGAAACTTGTGCTTTACGGCCCTCACACTTTTGCAGGACCGAAAGAACTTTAAGCTGCTGCAAACTCAAATCGTGCTCACCCAACTTCGCATCCACCTGCCCCTGCAATTGGGTTGCGGTGCGCAAAAATTTTAGGGCCAACTCTTCCAACATAGTGCTCCATATTCATTTGATATCCATGTATTTATAGTCCATGGATACTATTGTCAATGTCTATTTGATGGCGCCTGTTTTCCACCCCTTCAAATCGCAGGTTACTCAACTGGTTACCCCACCCTTAATCCCTCTCCATCAAGGGGAGGGAGATGTTCTTTTCCCCCACTGCTGTTGGTCGTAGCGTTCGCACCGCGCAGGAACGACGGGATTTGTTTTGGCCAACACCTTTCCCCCTTTCGTCACCCTCGGGCTTGACCCGAGGGTCCATGATGAAGCGCAACTCGACAAACGTGTGATACCAGCCTTCTGCTTTGCCAACTGGCAAAAGCCTCATGGTTCACCCTTCGACAAGCTCAGGGTGAGGCTTTGCATGGGAGTGTTCAACTTTCTCAAGCACCAATAACCTCGCCATGTTCTCACATGCGAAGGGAACCAAATTTGCGAAAGCGCGAGACAATGAATGGCTCTGTTAAAGCGCTAGAAAATAGTTTGGTAGAGACAAGCAATGTCTCGCGCCAGCCAAATGCTGCATGACAAGTAAACTACCCCGAGGTGCTAAACCCTTCTATCCTCTTGCTCTACGCTCCATCAAAACTGTTTTGATCGCGTTTGATCATTTGATGAGTGTTTTACAACACAGGTGAAAAACAATATTCACCAAGCGTCATACAAGCTGCCTTCGGCGTCAGACTGGACAATTTACCGCCAAGCGAAGAACGGCGACCCGTGCTTCATTTGACCAAACTTTCTTTATGAGGATTTTGCGTGCCGCCGTGCCGAACTTACGTTCGCTACTCCGGCACCCAGAGTCTTTCGCGCCGCCGTCATTCGCTGCGCTCATTACCCCGGCACCCCCGCCGATTGTTCGTCTCATTCTAGCTCAGTGCTGGTGAGAGACTAATCAACGAAGTAAAATCACACGACCCCAACAACGCGTCCGTTGCTCGCGAGGTCTTCAAGAAAGCTGAAGTGATTATAGGGCTGGTGGATTGAACGGGGATAAGTTTTTTTCGAACACCAAGACTCGGCCCTCTCTAGCAGGTGTCGCCGTGAATTGACTCCCCCCACCATTTCTGTGACGCTCGGAAGGCAAGAAATTTTTCCAAGGGGAAGTTGGTGATGAAACAGAATATCACTCTAAGCATCGCAATCGCCATGACACTAACAACAGCCTTGCCACTTCCCGCGATGGCTGCATGCGCAAATGGCAAATGCTGGGGCGCAGTGGGCGTTGGCCCCAACGGCGCATGGGGAAGCGCATATGACTATCCCTCACAAAACGCAGCGGCACAAACGGTTCAAAACCATTGCGATGGCAACTGCACAACCATCAAAACATTTTACAATTCCTGTGGTGCAATTGCACAGGGCGACTATGGCGGCTGGGGCTGGGCTTGGAACGTCAATAAAGACGAGGCGCAAAGCAGTGCCATTGCCTATTGCGTTCCAAATGATCGAAACTGCCGCATCGCCGTTTGGGCGTGTACGTCGAGGTAACAAAGTTCTACGCGCGCCCAACAACATGTCCGTTGCCCGCAGGGTCTTCAAGAATGAAGCGGCGATTATAGGGCGCGCGGAAAGAGCGGGGGTAATTTTTTTGTTCCCCCTCATCCTGAGCTTGTCGAAGGATGATTTGGTTCTTGCCGCGCCCATTTCAGCTTCAAAGCAACGGGTTCCCCATCAATCACCCATCAAACGGGGTGAGATCTGGCTCGAATTGTCGCAACCGCCAGTCTATCTTCCGTTCGCCGTTTCAGCCAACCAAAATGCGTTCGCTTCACGCCGCGAGATGCGTAAAGACCCAGCCCAGTCAAAATCACTTCCGCGCACACAGCGATTTAGGCGTTCTATATTTACTGCCGTAAGCCGAACAAGTCTTAGGATGTTGCGAACCTTTGGAACAGCGACGAAGGTGTCTTTTTCAGCACTTGTCAATTCTAGATTGTGCGCGAACTTGTGCCTTAAATTTTGCGCTTCTAATAGTCCTTGAGAGTTCTCTATTCGTGCTATCGACGCTAAACTACTTTTGAACCATCTCCTGACAAGCTGTTCACGACCAATCAAATGTCGCTCTTCCAGCAACGGGTGCCGCTGTATCAGTTCTCTTTCAACTCCCTCATTTTTCAAGAGATAGACGACCGTAGGTAAATTGAAGGCGTCCAAATCAACTCTGTCCCAATACCGACTTAATTTAATGACCTGAAATTGCATAATGTCATGCTGAAGTGCAGAAAACGCAAGTGCAGCCGCAGGGGGCCGACGTAGACGTTTCCAGACATTACCTGAAAGCACTAACTGCTCAATGTTTGCAAACGATATGACGTCTGCCACGGATGAATCTAGCATGCGCGCGATTTTGCGTTCGGCATATTCTAACCGCTTACTCGCCTCCATCGCATCGATAGCTTTTTTTGACTTTTCTTCGTGAATTGCTGGGCTCCACTGTCGCCAAAGTAATGGTCATCAACTAATGCAGTATATTCGGTATTAGACAAGCTACATCACATCGAAATAACAAAAAAAGAAAACGTACCATGCAAACAGCATCCTCTTGTCAACCCTGCACGAGCCAGAGAGTTCAAGCCTCTAGGCTCTTCAGCTCAATCGAACGCCAAACCTGAACTCTCAGGTCAAGTCCGAGGATGACGGGAAACGATGTGCAATGTACAGATGCTTCGCTCACCCCTCAGGTGCAAACATATCCGGATGCGCGGCCTGAAACGACTTATGCTGATTACAATTTTTTTCTACTTCGAGAATGCGTTCGCAGGCGGACAGATCAACTTCCCAACGTCGCGCATTATAGAGCTGCGGCATCAAGCAGGTATCGGCCATGGTCGGGGTGTCACCAAAGGAAAACTTAGAATCAGATTGCTGAAGCAACATGCCTTCGTAGGCTGCCAAACCTTGGCCAATAAAGTGCTGAAACCAGTCACGCACCGCGTCTTTGCCGACACCGAATGTCTTGGTGATATGTTGGGTAACACCCAAATTGCACACCGGGTGAATATCCATCGCGATGGCGTGACTGAGTGCCCGCACACGTTGGCGATCCATGGCGTTCCCCGGCATTAGCCCCGCTTGCGGGTGCATTTCTGCCAAATATTCAATTATCGCCACAGATTGGGTGAACAACATGCCATCAAGTTCAATGGTTGGCACGAGGCCCTGCGGATTGAGCAAGCGATAGGATTCGCCCTTATGCGCACCTGTGAGCAAATCAACGGGCACCGTTTCATATTCAATATCGCACAAAGCTAAGGCGATGCGGACCCGATAGGCGGCAGATGAGCGCCAATAATTATGAAGCACTGGCTTGGTCATATTGACGCTCCTGATTGTTAGCCGAATTTGACGATCTGCTGATCAATCGCACCAAAAATGGTGCTGCCATCATCATTAAGCATTTCAATGCGCACTTGGTCGCCGAATTTCATAAATTCAGTTGTTGGCTTGCCATCATTAATGGTTTCAATCATGCGGATTTCGGCAATGCAGGAATAGCCTAAACCGCCTTCACGCACGGGTTTGCCCGGGGTGCCATCTTTGTCTTTGTTCGACACGGTGCCTGAGCCAATAATCGCGCCAGCCGCAACATGGCGGGTTTTGGCGGCGTGGGACACAATTTTGGGGAAGTTAAAGGTCATATCAACGCCCGCATTGGCCTTGCCAAACGCATCGCCGTTATAATGCACCAACATCTCGCGATGTACTTTGCCGTCGGCCCACGCATCGCCCAATTCGTCAGGCGTGATCGCCACAGGCGCGAAAGCGGTTGCGCCTTTAGATTGGAAAAAGCCAAAGCCTTTTGCCAATTCACCGGGGATCAACGCGCGATAGCTCACATCATTGAGCAAAACGATCAGCTTGATTTTGTCCGCTGCCTCTTCAGGGGAAATGCCCATTGGCAGATCATCGCAGATCACGCCAATTTCAGCTTCCATATCAATGCCCCAGCTTTCAGAGCCAACTTCAACATCTTGGTTCGCACCAAGCATGGCGTCTGGCGCACCCATATACATCAAGGGGTCTTCCCAAAAGCTGGCAGGTAAATCCGCGCCGCGCGCCTTGCGCACCAATTCAACGTGGTTGACATAGGCAGACCCATCCGCCCATTGGCTTGGGTTGGGCAAAGGCGCCATGGCTTTGGTCACATCAAACGCATCACCAACACTGGCATCGGTGTTGATTTTGTCAGAAAGCGCCTGCAATCCGGCTTCAACTTGGGACCAATTATCAATCGCATCGCGCATGGTTTTGGCGACAGTGTCAGCTGACACATAGCGCTTCAAATCACGGCTAACGACCACCAATTCGCCATAACGCGATTGGTTTGAAAGAGTTGCAAGTTTCATAAAATCAGTCCCACTTTCCTTCTGGGGTGCCATCAAAATGGCTCTTCAAATCTTCCCAGCAACCAATGTAATTATCTTGTATGGTTTCAAGCGTCGCCGCATATTCCGTCAACAGTTGCGGAAAACGCGTTTCAAACATGAACGCCATCGTATTGTCGAGTTTTTGCGGTTTCAAATCGCTCGTAGACGCTTTGTAAAACCCACCCGCATCCGGCCCGTGCGGCAACATCATGTTGTGCAAGCTCATGCCACCGGGCACAAAGCCTTCTTCCTTCGCATCATACTGACCGTGGATTAGCCCCATAAACTCACTCATGATGTTGCGGTGATACCACGGGGGGCGGAATGTATGTTCGGCCACCAACCAGCGCGGCGGGAAAATCACAAAATCAATATTCGCGGTGCCATCTTCGCCCGATGGCGCGGTCAACACGGTGAATATTGATGGATCTGGATGATCAAACAGGATTGAGCCCACTGGTGAGTAGGTCGCCAAATCATATTTGTACGGCGTGTAATTGCCGTGCCAGGCCACAACGTCGAGCGGCGAATGCGGAATTTCCGTCTCGTAAAACTTACCACACCATTTCACAATCACCCGACAAGGCGTGTCTTTTTCTTCAAAGGCAGCAACTGGCGTTTTGAAATCACGCGGGTTCGCCAAACAGTTCGCACCAATCGGGCCACGATCTGGCAGCGTGAATTTCGCGCCATAATTTTCACACATATAGCCGCGTGATGGACCCTCAACGCTCACTTTAAACACCATGCCACGCGGAATCACCACAATCTCACCCGGGGCCACGTCAAATTTGCCCATTTCGGTGAAAATGTGCAGGCTACCAATTTCAGGCACCAACAAAAGTTCAGCATCCGCGTTGAAGAAGTGATCATCTTCCATCGACGCGTTAAACGCATAAACATGGCTCGCCATGCCCACTTGGGTAAACACATCCCCGGCGGTGGTGATGGTTTTAACGCCCTGCAAAAAGTTGGTGCTTTCTTTTGGCATCGGCACTGGGTCCCAGCGCGTTTGCCCAATCGGCATTTCGCCCTTCATTTGGTGCGGCGCGGTTTTCCAAAGCGGCAAATCAAAAGGCGTAAAACGCGTTGTGTGCCGCACGCTTGGGCGAATGCGGTAAAGCCAAGACCGCTCATTTGTGCCGCGTGGCGCGGTAAATGGCGAGCCTGAAAGCTGTTCCGCATAAAGGCCATAAGCGCACTTTTGCGGGCTATTTTGGCCCTGCGGCAACGCGCCAGGCAAAGCTTCAGTTTCAAAATCATTGCCGAATCCCGGCATATAGTCGAGGTTATTTTTGCTCATAAGAACACCGTTGGACCCTATCTGTCTTTTCCAAAGGCAAAATTGTGGTTGCACATGTAACCATCCATTATGTAACTATCAACCAACGGAGAATTGCACAATGGCCGATATGACCGACAAAACAACCGACATCCTCGCCTTAGAAAAGTTTCTACCCTATCGCCTCAACCTGGCCGCAGAAAAAGTCAGCTTGAAGTTTGCGCAGGAATACAAGAAACGCTATGGACTGACCCGCCCTGAATGGCGCACTTTCGCCACCATAGGCCAATTCGGCACTATAACCGCACGCGAAATTTGCAACCACTCCCCAATGCACAAAACCAAAGTGTCGCGCGCTGTATTTGCACTGGAGAAACGACGCTGGATCAGACGCACCCAAGACCCAAGAGACCGGCGGCTAGAGCATCTTGAACTCACAACCACGGGCCTTAGCACTTACAAAGATTTGGTGCGCATGGCTGATGATTTTGAACAAAACTTCATTCAATCAATTGGCAACAAGGACGCCGAGCTTTTGCTGCAAGCGCTTGATGCGATTGAGCGCCGATTTGAGGCGTGATGCTTGCCATCACTGTTTTTCTGACTTAATTGACGGCTATTAAGCCGGTACGTCATATTTCGATTAATCAATTTGAGATAAAAGCAGCCCGTCTTTAGAACAAATAAGTGAGTTGATATGTCCAATTCTCCCTTCAAAGCTTATGATGTGCGTGGGTTGATACCCGACCAAATGAACGTGCCATTTGCTTATCGTTTTGGACAAGCAGTTGCCCAACATTTGGGCGCCAAAACAATTGTTGTGGGGCACGATATGCGCTTGGATAGCGCACCGTTTGCCCAAGCCATTTCTCAGGGCTTACTGGATAGCGGCGTCAATGTTTTGCCTGTTGGCCAATGCGGCACAGAAGAAGTCTATTTCCACACGGACAATTCGGGCGCGGACGGGGGCCTTATGGTCACCGCAAGTCACAACCCACAAAACTATAATGGCATCAAAATGGTGCTTAAGGGCGCCCGTGCAGCCACCAAAGATAACGCACTTGGCCCCCTAGAAATTTTGGTGATGGGCGAAGAAAAATTCACCCCTGTTCCGTTTGAACAACGCGGCAAAATGGCGCCATTACTTGACCGATCAAAATACATCGAGCGCTTGGTGAACCAAGTTAGAGGTATTGATCTCAAGCCGCTTAAAATTGTTTGCCATGCGGGCAATGGATGCGCTGGCGCAATCATCGACGCGCTCGAGCCGCACCTGCCCTTTACGTTCATCAAAGTAGACCACGAGGCTGACGGCAATTTACCCAACGGCATACCAAACCCACTGCTGCCTGAAAAACGCGCAAAGGCCGCCAACGCGGTCAAAGAGCATGGCGCAGATCTTGGCATCGCTTGGGATGGCGATTTTGACCGTTGTTTCTTTTACGATCACACGGGTGAATTTGTGGAAGGCTACTATCTAGTTGGCCTGATCGCACAAACGCTTTTGGCAACAAAACCCGGTGGCAAAATTGTTTATGACCCGCGACTTACATGGAACACGATTGACGTTGTTGCAGCAGCCGGCGGTGTGCCGATTGTCTCCAAAACTGGCCACGCGTTCTTTAAGCAAATCATGCGCGAGGAAAATGCAATTTATGGCGGCGAAATGAGCGCCCACCACTATTTCGACGACTTCAGTTTCTGCGATACGGGCATGGTGCCGTGGTTGGCAATTGTGTCTGAAATTTCGACGAGCGGCAAAACACTAAAAGACATGGTGCAAGAGCGCATTGCCAAATTCCCTTGCTCAGGTGAAATCAATTTCACCGTTGCAGATGCCCCAGCGATTTTGGAAAAAATTGAAAACACCTACACGCCCGCAGCGATTAAAGTTGAACATATTGATGGGGTGAGTGTTGAGTTTGAAAATTGGCGTTTCAATGTGCGCTCGTCAAATACTGAGCCACTACTGCGCATCAATATTGAATCACGCGGCGACCGTGAATTGGTCAACCAAAAAGTCAAAGAACTTTCAGACTTGATCAACGCCAGTTAGAATAAAAAGAGCGGTGCCAAAGCACCGCTCAATTAAATTTAGATAGACCATTTAGCCCCAGTCAACTCTTCCGACACGGCCCACAATTTACCTGCAGCTTCCATGTCTTGACCAAATGGGGCGATGGGGAAAATGCCCACAGGACCTCCCAAGCCACCGCGCTTAACTGGCCCGTAAAAGGTTACAGGCTTCGCTTCGGGGTCCGTTGCAGCCAAAACCAAAGATTTTGCGCCATGGGATGGCGGGTGTGAAAAGAAACGACCAAAAACCGTCATCGCCCATTTTTCAATGCCACCGGGCCCAGTGCGTTGCAGATTTGTATCCGCATAACCTGGATGCACCACATAGGCTGTTACTTTGCTGCCGGCCGCCGTTAAACGGCGCTGCAACTCATGAATGAACAGCATGTTGGCCAGCTTGCTCTGCCCGTAGCTCGCGGTTGAGGAGTAATCTTGTTCAAAGTTCAAATCTTCAAACTTGATCCGCTTTAGCCCCCACATATGCGCGATGGACGAAACCGAAACAATGCGGCCACTTACCTTTTCAAGCAACGGCATAAACATTTGCGTCAGCACAAAGTGGCCAAGATGGTTGACCCCAAATTGGGTCTCAAACCCGTCTTTGGTCAATGTGCGTTTTGGGATCATCATCAACCCTGCATTGTTCAAAAGAACGTCCAATTTCTCATGCGTGTCGATGAATTTTTTGGCGGCTTGGCGTACACTAGAAAGGTCGGCCAAATCCATCAAGATGTAGTCTATCGAAGCGGTTGGTGTCGCATGTTGCGCGATCTGGGCTACGGCATCTTTGGCTTTTTGCTCATTACGGCAGAAAATAGTCACATACGCATTCTTTGAAACCAGCACTTTCGCCGCCTCAAATCCAATGCCTGAATTGCCGCCTGTGATAACAACCACTTTGCCGCTCATGTCTGGTGTGCGGGAATAATCCCAACCTTGTTTACCAAAAGGCAAATTATATTTAGTCATTCTTGTCTCCATCAAAATGATTGATTAGTCAGTCATTGATCGACTGTAGTTGAGTTTGTTCAAACCCAACCATTATTGTTTTGTTATGCCGTTCCAGAACACATCAAAGCCGGTTTGCAAGTGCGCATTGCGCTCCGCATCGCTCAGTTCTTGGTTCCCCAATAGATACTCAGCAATGGCCTGCCCCTGCCGGAACATAAGCTCGGCGATCAATTCAGGCGCTAATGGCTGCAATCGTCCACTTGCCACCCCACTGGCAAACAGTTCCATCATGTCTTGATAAGGTCCACCAATAGCATCGAAATCGTTTTTTACGATACGTTCGGACACGCGGATTTGTTCAAGCAAGTGAAACCGCGTCCAATTGGCCAAACCCCATTTCAAACCGTTGTACCAAACCAGTTCAAGCTGATCACGCAGGTCGGCTTCTGGGTTGAACCCAACCGATGCCCCGCCGATCATTTCACGTTTCAAATAAACCATCACCTCGCGGATCAAATCCTCTTTCGACGCGAAATAATTGAACAAAGTACCCGTGGCCACACCAGCATGTTTTGCAATTCGTGCCGTTGAGGTATTCCAGAACCCATTGCGCCCAAACAAATCAATCGCGGCCTCAATCAGCTTGTCCCGCTTATCAGCGCGCCCATCGTCATCGGCTTTTCCATTGGCTTGTGCTGCACCACCATTGGTCGTGCGCAAGCCCGAAGGAGAAGAGACGATGATGTTTGAGTGTATTTTCTTTTCCATATGGGCCATATAGGCACGAATGACTGATTAGTCAATCACACAACTGCGGATTTGCATTGACCTGCCATAAAACAATGAATGCAAGACAAAAGTTCGATTGGCACCGGGCGCTCATCCTGCTAAATAAAAACACATGTCAATGAGAACACACCAAACACTATTGGACCTTGAACGCGCAATTCTTGCGCCCAACAATCGTGCCAATTCAGATTTCCTAATGAACATTTTGACGTCTGATTTCTTGGAAATCGGCGCCTCTGGAACGCGCTACACCCGGGCCAACATTATCGAGCACCTGCGTGATCGCCCCGGCTTTGACGGACCGCGTTCAGTGGAGAACTTCTTCGCCAAACCGCTGACCGACGACACCTGGATCGTCAATTACCGCATTCCAGAAACCAGCACCCAGCGCACCTCAATTTGGCAACGCAAAGGCGGCGAATGGAAAATGCGGTTCCACCAAGGCACGGTCGAACAGTCTTAATTCTCTGCTCTAATCTGAACTACTACCTGGCTTCTCGGCAGCTTTCATCGCGTCCGCCAAAACTTGTCGATCACCAATATGGTTGGCCAGCAACAAAATCAGCCGTGCGTTGATGTCAGCGCTTTCGCTTGCCGATTTACCCTCGTGCAACGCCAGCAATTCAGCATAAAAATCATCGGTACCGGCAATATTGGGTTTTGTGTTCAACATCGTCACCTCCTCAACCTCGCCCTGTGGCTTTGGCCAGAGCAGCGCGCACTTTTGCTTCATCAAAATCTGTCCAGCGCGCCGCCACATGTTGGTCAGGCCGCATCAAATAGACTGCTGATTTCTGATCGCCCAAATAGCGTTCAGCAAAAGCGCCATCGGCCAACTTTGATGTGTCAACGCCAAGCGTTGCAATTTCAATGCCGCACACGTCAAGCCGTGCAGGCGCATCCACATTTATTGCCAACAATTGGAACTGATTGCCCAATTGGTCCCCAAGCCACCCGCCAGCAATTGGCGCATCCGCGTATGGCGCACCGGGTCGGGTCCGCGCGGGCAGGCGCGCATCATCATCTCCGTTTAACGGAGAGCCATCATAAACAGCAGGAACTGACAAGCGACCCGAATTGACCAAAGGCCGTGCAAATTCATAATGCTCGGCTAAGTCCAAAACCGCGTTGCGGAACGCACGGCTAACGTCAGATTTTGGCGTGATGAAATCGGTTGAGCGCGTGGAGTTAAGAATGTTTTCGTTTGCGCCATGCACCCGTTCCCAATCATAGCTATCCAAAAGGCTTTCTGGCGCGTGCCCTTCCATCACCAATTTCAACTTCCAACACAAATTGTCCGTATCTTGCAGACCCGAATTGGCCCCCCGCGCCCCAAACGGCGACACTTGGTGCGCAGAATCTCCTGCAAAAATCACATGCCCATGACGGAACTTTTCCATTCGGCGACACTGGAATGTGTAGATTGAAACCCACTCAAGCTCAAACTTTGCATCCTCGCCCAGCATGGCTTTAAGCCTTGGAATAACGTTTTCTGGCTTCTTCTCTTCTTCTTTGTCGATGTCCCACCCAAGTTGCAAATCAATCCGCCAAACATTGTCGGGTTGCGAATGCAACAAAGCAGATTGACCACGGTTGAATGGGGGATCAAACCAGAACCAGCGCTCCACCGGAAAATCAGCTTCCATGATCACATCTGCGATCAAGAAATTGTCTTCAAATACCCGCCCGTCAAAATCCAAGCCAAGCATTTGCCGGATCGGCGACGCCGCCCCATCACAAACAATCAACCAATCTGCGTCCATTTGGTATGGACCGTCAGGGGTTTCAATGGACACTCTAGCGCCATTTCCCTTTGGGTCCACATGGGTCACTTTGTTTTGTCCGCGAATCTGGATCGGCTTGCCCTGCCGTTGCAACTCAAATACCCGCTCAACCAAATATTGCTCGAAATAATATTGTTGCAGATTGATGAAAGCGGGGCGCTTGTGCCCGCCCTCCGGCAACAGATCAAAATCATAGACTTGGCGCTCATCAAAGAACACTTTGCCCAAATTCCAAACCACGCCTTTGTCGACGAACTCGTCGCCACAACAAAGACGATCCAAAATCTCCAATGGTCGTTTGGCATAACAAACAGCACGAGAGCCCCAGCTCACTTTGTCGTTGTCATCAACGACAACAACAGGCACGTCCTGCATTGCCAAATCAATCGCGGCGCCTAGACCGATTGGTCCAGCGCCCACCACAATAACCGGATGCCGCACGATATCGGCGGCATCCTGATCAACACTACGCTTATAAGGGTACAGCGGTGTTTCAAAGATTTTGGTCATTCTTCCTCCCAAACAGAACGGTTGCGCGAACCTTAGCCTTGCAATTGATTCCACATGTCAATGTCACGCTGCGCTGTCCAAATACGCGGCGTATCGATGTCCAGCGCCTCGTCGTAAGCGCGCGCCACGTTGAACGGCAAACAATGTTCATAAATCGCGTAATCACCAAACTTAGGATCACATTCTGCCCGCACCGCATCCCATGCTTCTTTCAGCGTGCCCCCACGCAAAGCAACCCGCGCTGCAGGAAAATAAGTGGACTGCACAAAATCGGATGTACTATCCAGCGCCGCATTGACCAATTTGGTGCCAACCAAAGCATCACCACGCCCCGGCGCGATAGAATCAACGTTCCAGCTGCGGATCGCTTCAAGGGTTTTGGGCCAATCGTGGAAATGCCCATCGCCGCAATAGCATGCCGATTTATACTCAACGATGTCGCCGGTGAACATGACGTTCTCATCGCCCACATAAGCCACGATATCGCCCGCTGTGTGCGCCCGACCAAGATGCATCAGGTCAACCCGGCGTTTACCCAAATAAACAGACATGCGCTTTGAAAAGGTTGTGGTGGGCCACGTTAGGCCCGGGATGCTTTCATGCCCCTCGAACAAACGTGGGAACCGACCAAACTCGCTATCCCAATCTTCTTTGCCGCGCTCTGCAACCATAGAACGCGCCTTTTCAGACATAATCACTTGGCTCGCGCCATAGGCTGATGCACCCAAAACCCGCACAGCATGATAATGGGTCAGCACAACATGGGAGATAGGCTTGTCGGTAACCGTACGCACCTTTTCCACCACCATATTTGCCAAACGTGGCGTGGCCTGCGCGTCAATAATCATCACGCTATCATCGCCAATAATCACCCCAGTATTTGGGTCACCCTCTGCCGTAAACGCATAAAGGTCGCGACCCACTTGGGTGAACGAGATTTTCTTGTCTACCATATCCCCTGTGGATGCGAATGCTTTTGCCATAATCCTATATCCTTCTCGCGTAAGTAAGCGCCTGCGCGGCGCTCGTCGTTCTCATTTAACGGCCAGATTGATTTGCAACCGTCAAGCGATCATCCCTGCTCGCCTGCGCAATGTTGCCGCCAGATTAGTTTCAACTGCAACTATGTCAAGTGCAACTTGTTGAGACAAGGTAGGTCAATCCAGTCACAAAGGATCAAGGCGCAGTTAAAAGTCACCTCGCCTCAACACCATTGTGCGCAAACAGTGGCGAACAAACCAAAAAGTTTTACCCAATTTTGAATCTAAAGCAGACAAATCAGTGAGCTATTTGCAAAATCTCAAGCGGCAATTGCCAGAATTTGAAATCGAAGTTAACAACATCGAAATGCCATTAAATCAACAACTTAATTAACAATGCAGCACATTTTTCACCAAATTTTATTGATGGTCTTCACCCAATGCCACCCCGGCAAAACAATGGAAAGTAATTCAAAACTTTTCTATTCGAAAATGGACGCGAATTCATAGACTAAGGCTCAGGTATCCATAATGAACAAGACCGCCAGATCAATCATTTTAGCATTCGTCGCGCTTGCGGGCCTTCTTTGGGTATCCCAACTCACAATTTCGACAGCTGTAGACAATGTGGTGGCGGGTGAAGCCGAACGAAATGCAATTCGTTGGGCCGAGCACTTTGTCGAAAACACCAGCGAACTATCGCAATTGTTGGACACCGGCAAACCGAACCAAAACCAAATCACACAAATTGAAATCGCAGCCACGATTGGCGATGTGTTCCGCTTCAAGCTATTTGATAGCCAAGGAAATTTGATCTTAATCTCAGATGAGGTTGCCCAAAGCCTTGAGACAGGTGCCTCTGACGACCATAGTGGTACTGCAGCCGCAGTTATCGCGACTGGGGTTGCCAACGTTTCGCTACATGATGGCACGCAAAAAGAAAACCGCCCTGACCTTTATGTCGAAGCCTATGTGCCGGTGATCAACCCAAATGGGGACGTTCTTGCGGTTGTCGAAGTTTATCTCGACCAAACCCTTGCCGCTGCCGCGCTAAAAGATTCCTTTAACGCCGTCGCCGCCACCATTGCATTGGTGCTCATTTTATCCTTCGGTGTGCCCTATTTGGCCTTTATGTTCAAAACTCGGCAAGAAACAAGCATGCGCAATCGCGCCGACTATCTTGCAAAGTTTGACCTAACCACGGGGCTGATGAATCGTGCCAGCCTCATTAGGTCGCTGGAGAAAAAGCTTGAGCAAGAAGATCTCGACATGTGCCGCACAGGCGTTGGTTTTATCGATGTCGACAACTTTAAGCTGATCAATGACGCTTTTGGCCATAAGGCCGGAGACGCCTACCTCAAACATATTAGCGCAGCAATTTTGGCTGAAGTGGGCCCAGAGGGCTTGGTGGGCCGTTTTGGCGGCGACGAAATTGTGTTTGTCACCGGTCATATTTCAAGGCAGGAAATGGAAAAGTTGGTGGAGAAAATCCGCATTCAGGCCAGCGCACCCATTCGTGTCGATGGGGCAAGCCTAAAAGGCAGCCTGTCCATTGGCGTGCACTATGACGAAGCTTACAATGGTGCTTTACGGTTTGCTGATCGGGTTCAAAAGGCAGATGTGGCCCTTTACCAATCAAAACTTGATGGGAAAGACCGCACAACCTTTTACACCAAAGCCCTTGAATTAAGCATAGAAAACAGACGTCATATTGAAGCTTCGATCACCAATGCAATTGAAGAAGATCGCATGCAAGTGCATTTCCAACCCCTACTACACCGTGAAAACGAGTGCATTGCAGGTTTCGAAGCGCTTTTGCGTTTGAAAGATCGAGACGGCAAAAACATTCCGCCACTTGAATTTATTCCCATCGCCGAAGAAATGGGTGTGATCAAAACAATCGGCGCCTGGGTAATTGAACAAGCTGCCTTTGCAGCATCTGCTTGGCCAGACGGTCTATTTGTTTCTGTCAACTTGTCGAGCCGCCAATTTGATGATGGCAAACTGGATAGCGACATCAAAGCCATTCTGGAGCGAACCGGCGTGGATCCATCTCGCCTAGAACTTGAAATCACCGAAAGCTTATTGATGGTGAACACTGAATCAGTGGCGAAACAATTGGCCGCTATTGGGTCCATGGGCATTTCCTTAGCCATGGACGATTTCGGCACCGGCTATTCAAGTCTTGGCTATCTTTGGCAATTTGGTTTCAACAAAATCAAAATCGACAAGTCATTCGTTTCCGGGCTGTCTTCAGACCCGCAAAAGGTCAAAGAAATTTTGGACACAATTGTCATGCTTGGGCACCGTCTTGATATGACCGTTACCGCAGAAGGCATTGAAACCGCCGATCAAGCCGCTGCGCTTGGCGCACTCGGATGTGACCATTTCCAAGGATACCATTATGGCCGACCCATGCCGATTACAGATGTTCCCGCGTATATGTTGAAGAACTTTGAACATGGTGAAGCGCGAAAACTTGCACACGCAGCGGAAAGTACACCCAAAAAGGCTAAAACAGGCTAGGTTTCAAAGCTGATAGAATTGAACTTGCCCATTGCACGCACTTTGCAGCATTCAACACGATAGAATTGGGAAAACTAAATGCTTTTTGGTTGCGGGGGTAGGATTTGAACCTACGACCTTCAGGTTATGAGCCTGACGAGCTACCGGGCTGCTCCACCCCGCGCCAAAAATAAGACAGTTGCTGTCTTGAAGATAACGGCGATGCCGTTTGTTTGTCCGATCAGTGATCGGGACAGCGCCTATATAGGGTGGTTTGATCACAATGTGAAGGATTAATAACACAAAATCCGAAAAAACTTTTTATACCGGTTTGAGTGGGACCAATCTTGTGTCAAAGCACTCGTTCGGGTTAGGTTCGCGGCCCTCACCAAATTGCGAGACATGTGATGAAATTCAACAAACTTGGCCGCACTGATCTACAGGTCAGTGAGATCTGTCTAGGCACCATGACTTGGGGTCGTCAAAACACCGAGCAAGACGCCCATCAACAAATGGACTACGCGCTAGATCAAGACATCAATTTTTTTGATACAGCCGAACTTTACGCTGTACCTACCATTCCAGAAAGCTACGGCCTGACCGAGCAATATATCGGCACATGGTTCAAAAAAACCGGAAACCGCGACAAAGTGATCTTGGCATCCAAAGTTGCCGGAGCCGGAGTGCCATGGATACGCGATGGCAGCCCCATTAATGCGACCTCGATTCGCAAGGCCGTGGAAGGCAGCCTGTCTCGCCTGCAAACAGACTATATTGACTTGTACCAATTGCATTGGCCAAACCGGGGCCACTACCATTTTGGTGGCGGCTTTGAATTTGACCCAACAAAACAAGACACCCACGCAGAACTGGCCAACATGCTTGAGGTGCTAGAAACATTGGATGCATTGGTGCGCGACGGCAAAATTCGTCATATTGGATTATCCAATGAATCAGCCTGGGGCACCATGCAGTTCTTGCGCTTAGCCGAAGCAAACGATTTGCCCCGCGTCGCTTCCATCCAAAATGAATATGGATTGTTGCGCCGGATTTTTGACCATGACTTGGCTGAGCTTAGCCACCATGAAAATGTGGGCCTGCTGGCCTATTCCGCTCTTGCAGCGGGCGCATTGTCCGGCAAATATCTTGATGGCGTAATCCCCAAAGGCACGCGTGGCGAACTATCACCTGCAGCGACTTACCGCAATTCACCTTATTCGGAACCCGCCATTCGCGCCTATATGGCCCTGGCGAAGGAACACGGATTAGATGTTTGCCAAATGGGGCTAAAATTCGCTCTTGATCGCCCCTTTATGACGGCGGTGATTATTGGCGCCACCTCAATGGAGCAGCTCAAAACAGATATCGGCGCGAAAGACATTGATCTTTCTGAAGAGGTGCAAAGCGGCATCGACAAAATCTTCCGCCAGTTCCCACGCCCGATCTAAAGATCGCTATTTTGCGGCGGCGATGAATTCATCCATTGCCGCCCAAAACCCGTTTGCAAAGGCATCACGTCCCTGAAATGCAACCTTTAGCAACAGCCAAAAACCGTCCAAGCCTTGCATGGGCCGACGCTGATCAACTTCGATCATACTATGTCCGGCAGTGCCAAATTGTTGGTGCACAAGTTTGTCGCCCAATATCCCCTTAAACGCCGCAACCGTTTCCCCTGTATCCACTTGCCCATCACGCCCGCCGGTCAACAACAGCACAGGCACATCCTTTAGGTTGGATAAGTCACTAGTTAAGTCCGCGCGCATGTTTTTAGCCACAAAGGCCCAACGCGCTGGTGAGAAATCCTCGACCTCGATCGCAGGATCACCTGCAGCAAGTTCCTCAAATGCGGCGTAAGGCGAACCCGCCAACAGCAGCGCATCAATCGCCTGCTCGCGTTGTTGCTCAACTGGATCAAGGGGCAAGTCTGCACGACGCAATTCGCTCATATATGCAGATTGACGCAGCCAATTCACCGCGGGCGACACAAATACATAAAATGCCACATCATTCTTAGCTGGGTCCACCTTCGGCATTACCCACCCAGCTTGTGAAAATCCAATCAATCCAACTCGCTTAATCGGTTGAGTTTGATTTGCCCGCAGGGCCTTGACCCCCGCCTCCACCAGCGCGGCACGGTCTGCCATTGTGTAATCAAGCCAATTGCCACCCGCATCTTCTACACCTGGCTTCGTCCAAGAAAACGAGCACATATTTTTGTTAGCAAAATGGGAGAAATAAGGGGGGAAATATCCCAATCCATCAAAATTCATTGCTCCGTCGCCGTGCACAAACACCATGCAATCAATCGGATCATTTCTTGTACCGGTGGGCAAAATCAGTTTGCCGACAATCTGTGTGCCTTCAAACTCAAATGACAAATCAGCTTCTTGATAGGTGGCATCAGGCGAGAGCACCAAAAAGCCAACAACCAACAACAGTGCCCCAAATAGAGCCCCCGCCCCCACCGAAACATATTTCATACGCATCACAACCTCTATAACAGAACAATTATTCGCCTAATAACATAACTTGAGCAAAGATCAAATCTAATTTAGAACAGCTATTCTAATAAAAGGACACCCAATGGCGCGCACCAAAAACGAAGCTTTACACGTCACCCGCAAAAAGCAAATTCTCGCGGCCGCAAGAAAGTGCTTCATTGCAAAAGGCATCCACAATGCGTCGATGCAAGAGATTTGCAAAACTGGCAAAATCAGCCCCGGCGCTCTCTATAGGTACTACCCGTCTAAGCAGGCCATTATCGAAGCAATTGCCGCTGAAGAACATGAACAAAATTTGGAGTTGATCGATCATCTCAAAACCAGCAAGCACCCGGTAAAAGGCCTAAAAGAAGCCATTCCAAACGTGCTCGACACGTTGTTGGACAAAAATTTTGCAAGACTGATGATCGAAATCAGCAGCGAAGCGACACGTAACACGCAAGTTCACAACGCATTTCAGCAAGTCGAAGACCTGTTCAAATCTGATCTGATCTCAATCTTTAAAGCGGCTCAAAGCCAGAATCAAATTGCGAAAACCATCAATATTGAAGCCGCCGTTTTCACTCTGCTTGCCCTGTTCGATGGCATCACAGCCCGAGCCGCCACCGATGCAACGCCTGCAAAAAGAGACCTAAGCAAATCCATGGGCAAAGCCATTACCGCGCTTTTTGAGTAGGCGAAAACCTAAACCCGCAATCCAAAAGTGAAAAACACTGCCCCCCAAACCGGTCCACGGAGCGAATGCAGGCAACCTGAGTTTCACGACGTCGCGCCGTGCTCCCCGCGTGCGCACTAAAAGCGCAATCCCCAGCACTTCGACACGCAGCATCAACACCAAACACCCATTCGGCAACCAACCGCCGCAAGTGCCTCTCCCCCCAACCCAACTCTCACCAATGACCACATGAGTTATTTAGTCATTGACTCACGCCGTTGCTGCATATAGTTGTATTGATGTGCCGGGGAAACACTTTTGCCGTGCTGGGGAAACTGTGAACTGTGAAAACAGAACTAAGCGCATGCGGCTGGGTGCATCAGCAACCAAGACAATTCAAAACTCAAAGAATGAGCCAATGGCAAAACATTTTGATGAAAAAGAACGCCAACACATTATCGCTCAACTGCGCGATGTTGGCCATGCTGAGTTCACCCGAAGAGGGTTGCGCGCCGCGCGAATAGAAGACATTTGTCGCAATGTGGGCATTTCTAAAGGCTCGTTCTACAATTTTTTCCCTGCCAAGGAACAATTGTTCCTATCCATCATCGAGCAGCGCGAACGAGTCCACCGCGCTTCAATGATGGAGCTGGTTGCAGGCTTTGCGGGCAAGGAAGCCCAGCTTCTCAATCAACTTTTTGAAATCATTGTCAGCGCCATTCAAACAGATCCATTCATCGCCGTTATGCAACAACCTGGCGAAATGGAGCATTTGGCACGAAAAATTGGCGCCGAGCAATTGGCAGAACACCAAGCAAGCGACTTTGAATTTTTTGCCGAACTAACAAAAACCATGCAGGCAAATGGTTATTGCATAAACGCGCAACAAAACACGCTGGCCGAAATCGCCGTGTTGATTTTTTGCACCAGCATGCAATCCGAGCTGTTGCCACCAGAAACTTTGGCCGCCGCATTTACACAACTAAAAGACCTGATGCATTTCAAGCTTTCAAGCAAAGGAGCATAGGATATGCTCAACGTTCAAAACCTTCACTTCACCTATCCCCATGCTAGTGAGCAAACGCTCAAAGATGTCAGCTTCAATGTGGCAAAAGGCGAAGTTTTTGGCTTGCTCGGCCCATCGGGCGCTGGCAAAAGCACCACCCAGCGCATTTTGATGCGGCTCCTCAACGGGTTTGAGGGCAAAGTGGAAATGTTCGGCAAGCCGATAACCCAAATGAGCCGGGGTTTCTACAATAGGATTGGCGTCAGTTTTGAACTGCCCGCGCTTTATCTCAGGCTGACAGCCCGTGAAAATCTCGAACTGTTCAGCGCTCTTTATGATGTGCCAACCATGCCCGTAATGGACTGTATGGCCCTGGTTGATCTTGATGCTGATGCTGACAAACGCGTCGATAGCTTTTCAAAGGGCATGAAAATGCGCCTCAACCTGTGCCGTGCTTTGTTGCATGACCCAGACTTTTTATTTCTGGACGAACCAACAACTGGCCAAGACCCTGCTCGTGCGCGCCTTACCCGCGACCTCATCAAACGTCTCAAGTCCGAGGGAAAAACCATTTTCCTGACCACCCACAACATGGCGGAAGCCGATGAGGTGTGCGACAGAATAGCTTTTTTGAACAAGGGCACCATCCCCTTGACCGGCACACCGTCCGCACTCAAACGCCAATTTGGCAGCCGCACCCTAGAAGTCATCACTGGCATCGATGGAAATCGAAACGAACATGAGTTCCCAATGGACAATATTGGCCGCAACCAAGAGTTTCTTGAGCTTATGCACAACGATCAAATCTTGAGCTTGCACACTAAAGAAGCAAGCTTGGACGAAGTCTTCATCAAGGTGGTGAACCAATGAATGCCGCCATCACCCAATTGATAAAGACCGATTTTGTGTTGCAATGGCGCTATCGGATTATCGCGGCGTACGCCTTTGTGATTGCCCTTTATGCGGTCCTGATTGTTTTCGCAGGCAGCATACTGCCGAGTTGGGTCATTGCACTGTTCATCTTCTCAGATCCGGCCGTGTTCGGTTTTTTCTTTTTGGGTGGTTTGATGATGCTTGAAAAGGGCGAAAATGTTCGCGCAGCCTTGGCCATATCCCCCGCATCAACGCGCCAATATCTTTTCTCAAAAATAGTAAGCCTAACCGCCATCGCTCTTGTGGCGGTGCTGATTTTGTCCCTTGTTGCGGGCGCGTCGGCTGGGGGCATTGCCCTTGTCCTTTTTGCCACCATCTGCATTTCGGTAGCCTTCACCTCTATTGGAGCAATTGTGGCGCTAAGGTTTAAAACCGTAAACGGCTATCTGATCGGCTCGGTGCCGTTCATTTTGCCCCTTATCGCTCCTGCTGCTGCGCTATTGTTTGAACCGCTCCCCATTATTGTTTATGCGCTGCCACCGGTTGCTCAGGTCAAACTCTTACTGATCGCTTTGGGGGCGAGCACATCAACATTTCCTGTTCTAATTGTCTGCTCTTTCAGCTGCATCATTGCAGCAGCGGGCGCCTTTTATGGCGCCACACAATATCTACAGCGTGAATTGGGTTCAAAATGATTGCTCCTCAAAAATCTCAGCCGCAACGGTTTTGGAAATTAGTCAAATGCGACGCGCAAAACCTAGCACGCGACCCCGTATTATTGATGGCAACGGTGTTCAGCATCACCCCGCCACCGCTATTCGTTGCATTCCGAACCAACATTGATCTACTGGGGCTGCAGCTTTTTCAGTTTCCGAACTTAGCCGACCTTATTGGACCGCTGGCGCTGCTGATGCCCGCGTTTCTTATTGGATGGGTCGTTGGGTTTTTGTTGCTTGAGGACCGAGATGACCACACCTTGCTGGCCATTGAGACAACATCAATGGGCAAAACAGGTTTCATCACCTATCGCTTGGGACTGGCATGCACCCTTGGCGCAATGCTGACACTTGCCGCTGCAGTTCAAATCTACCCCACTATGCCAATAGCGCTTAAGGTTTTTCTTAGCTTTATGGTGGCGCTTGAAACCGCGATCGTGGCTTTGTTGCTATTGGCGTTGGCCGGCAACAAAGTTGAAGGCCTCGCTCTCTCGAAAATTCTCAACCTCGGTCTCTTGTTCCCGCTTTTGACGGCAATTCCATCCGCTTGGCGTTTGCTCGGGGGCATTGTGCCCAGTTTTTGGATTGGCGAACTTCTAAACCGTTCAGACTTTGGCGAGATAAGTGCCCTAGGCGCAATGATCGTGACCAGTGTAGTGCATGTCTGCTGGCTGATTTACCTACTCAAGGTCACCGCGCGGCGCACCGAGATGCTTTAGCAAAATATCAGCTCGCCAAGCCAGTCAATTTCGTTATGATCGACAGCAGTTTGGGGGAGCGAGCTGATCCGCATATGACATTGTTTTCGACACTTTTGCCGCTGATTTTTTGGACCTTTTACGGGCTTCTTAGTCAGGCAATCGGAACCCAACGCCCTTCTATGTCTAGCCTCATGGCGCGCCAAAGACAGCGTTGGGTGCAAAATGCGGTGCGCCGCGACACCCCAATCGATGGCATTCTCACCGGCAATATTATGAGTGCCGTCTCGTTTTTCGCTTCAACATCAGTTCTGCTGATTTTGGCCATGTTCGCCGTTATCGGTCAACTCAACGATCTTTTGCCCACCATCCGCTCATTAGGCTGGGGTTCTGTTTACACAGACTTTGATTATCAGGCCCACTTTGTGGTGATGTTGGTCATGACGGTTATGGCCTTTTTGTCGTTCACCCTGTCTTTACGCCACTTCAACCACTTTTGTATTTTGTTGGGCGCAGCAGACCACGCCACCGATGCTGACCCTGCCGAAGTGCGTGCCATGTCCGACCTAAACGCCCAAGGCGCGCGCCATTTCAATTCAGGCATTCGCGCCTACTATTTTTCACTCGCCAATGTGGGGTGGTTCATTTCCAGCACAGTTGGCATCATCATGGCCGTAGGCACCATCGGCTTCATCATCTATCGGGAATATTTTTCTGCTGCGCGCGGCGCCATTGCAACTTTGCCCAGCAACATCAACGTTAAGGACTAACCCAATGAAACAGTTTCTGTTGCCCCTAGCGGCCACCACATTGCTTGCAACCGCAGGTACCAGCTTTGCGCAAGACATGACTGTGGAGGACGAAATCCAAATGCAACAATGCATTGAAACAGTGCATGACCTTCAAAGCGATGGCGAGAATGTTTCGCTAAAGGAATGTATTGGCGCTGCTTCACGGGTTTGCATGGATGAACCAGGGGGCCAAACAACGATTGGCATGACCGAATGCACCATGCGGGAGAATGCTTGGTGGGACCAGTATCTAAACTTCTTATATCAAGACCTCAAAGCAAACCTAACATCTGAGCGGTTCTCAAAATTGCGCGACGCCCAACGCGCCTGGATCGCCTTCAGGGATGAGGATTGTGGGTTTAGCTACGAATACTGGAAAGAAGGCACAATTCGCTCCAACATTTACTCTGGTTGTGTTTTGGACAAAACCGCCAACCGCGCGCTTGATTTGGCGGAATATCTTGATTGGACCAACCTCTAACCAATGCCAGAACCGTTCAAGAATTTCTTCAACATCCCGCTGATTGAGAAAATGGGGGCGTTGCTTGCCAACGCTTTCCCAAATTTTGATCAGCAACGATTTATCGGCCTTGCTAGCGAGAATTTTGAAGCCTTAGAACTCAAACAACGTTCAAACCAAATTCGCGATGCCTTGGTGGCAACATTGCCAAACGACATCGCAACATCGAGCCAAATCTTGCTTCAAACATTGGGGCCTGAAGCGCCGATTGATGGGGGAACGAGCAAAGAGGGCAATGGTGGACTTTCTGGTTTCGCCATTATGCCCATGGCAGATTTTGTTGCAGAAATTGGCATCAATGACCCAGCCACCAGTTTTGTGGTGCTTGAAGAACTCACCAAGCGCTTTAGCGCAGAATTTGCTGTGCGCCCCTTCATTGTGGCCGATCCGAAAATGGCTATGCGCCAATTCGCCAAATGGGCAAAAAGCGACAATGCCCATGTGCGCAGGCTCGCGTCCGAAGGCTGCCGCCCACTGTTGCCTTGGGGCATTCGCTTGCAACAATTTGTCAGCGATCCAACGCCAATATTACCCATTCTTGAAACGCTCAAGGATGATGCCACGGAATATGTGTGCCGCTCCGTTGCCAACAATCTAAATGACATTGCCAAGAACCAACCAGACTTGGTCACTCAAATAGCAGGAGAGTGGTTGAAAGATGCGAGCAGAAACCGCGAGCGCTTGGTCCGCCATGCGTGCCGCACACTGATCAAACAGGGCCATCAACCCACATTGAAGGCTCTTGGTTATGCGGAGCTTGAAGCTGAGTTTTCAGACTTTCGCATTGCCAACAAGCAGATCAGATTGGGCGACACGTTGGAATTTGGATTTAGCATCCAAAACACCACTGAAAAGCCACAGCCTATCATCATCGACTATGCCGTCCACTTTATGAAAGCACACGGCTCACTTTCCCCAAAGGTGTTCAAACTTAAAACGGGCACCCTGCAGCCAAACGAAACGTTGAACATACAAAAGGCGCACAAGCTGAAACCAATCACCACGCGCACCTTTTATTCAGGCAATCACAAATTAGAAATTCTGGCCAACGGCGTTTCTTTAGGAAGCGCGACGTTCGTCCTTCGCGTCTAAGGTCGGCTCCACCCACGGCACAATGCTCAATTCGGGCCAATGCTGCAGCGCCCGCACACCTTTTGCAATGTGTGTTTTCTCGTTCGGCAAATTATAGTTTGGCGTAATTCGAAACGAAAAAATCTCGTTCAAGCCATAAGGCGCATACAGTTCAATCTGATCATTTTTGCGCAGCCGAACCCCAACTGCATGGGTGATAGAGGCAAACCGATCGATGCCTTCCTCCCCCGATTGCAGGGGCGCATAATCATGCCCAAAGTGGTCTTTGTACCAAAGATGAACGCGCGCTTGGTTGCGCACCTCAACAGGCGGTTTGCAATCGGCAAAAACTTTTGCAGCGCGCCTAATCACCGCGTCTTCCGCCTCATAACTTAAGTCCGTTCGATCAAAATAGAATATATCGACGTCCTTAACCCCATGCATATAGGGGCGATTGGTGAGGTAGTTCCAAACATTATTGTAAATAGCTCCGGAAACAATCCAATGGCCCGGCAAATTTAGGTCGCGTGCGCGCGCCAACACGTCCATTAAATCCGGATATGAGCGGATGATTTCCTTAAGCGCGCAGCTTTGTTCGTCAAATGGCAGGTCTGAAAATCGTAAATGGTTCATGCCTTCATATGCCATATTTGAGCCGGAACATATAGAGAACTTTTATCGGTATTTGTGCATTTCTTAGCTTGAAAAATCTAACCGCTTTGATTCCATTTCACAAATTCCGACCCAATTCAAAGCTCTGAATATGCGCATAGATCCATATTCAGAGCTCCAATTTCTATCGGTTGTGCCAGTCTGCACCGCTTTGTTTGATGAAAGTCCCTGCATTTAGCTCGTTTACCGCATCAATCAATTCTTGCCGCGTATTCATAACAATTGGGCCGTGCCAAGCCACTGGTTCTTGCAAGGGTTTGCCCGAAATCAACAAAAACCGAATGCCCTCCTCGCCTGCTTGAACCACCACCTCGTCGCCCGTGTCAAAATAAACCAGCGTGCGGTCACCAGACAGGTCACGAATATGCAATTCTTCACCCGCAACTTCTTTTTCGGTCAGAATTCCAATGGGGTTAGACGCATCGCGGAAACTGCCCGAACCCGCAAACACATAAGCAAAGGGGTTGCGATAGGTGTCGACCTTGAAGGTTTTGCGCACACCGGCAGGCACCGAAATGTCCAAATATTGGGGGTCAGCGGCAATGCCATCCACCGGGCCTTTTTTGCCCCAGAAATCACCAACAACAACGCGCACCGACGTGCCGTCATCATCAACAATAGTGGGTACATCGCTGCTTTCTACATCCTGATAGCGTGGCGAGGTCATTTTCATTGATGCGGGCAAATTGGCCCAGAGCTGAAACCCGTGCATTTGCCCATCGGCATTACCCTTAGGCATTTCTTGGTGCATAATGCCCGACCCTGCGGTCATCCATTGCACATCGCCTGCATTCAACTCACCCCTATTCCCAAGGCTATCGCCATGCTCCACAGAGCCAGAAAGCACATAGGTGATGGTTTCAATGCCCCGGTGTGGATGCCAAGGAAAGCCCTTGATAAAATCTTCTTCCTGTTCATTGCGAAAATCATCGAACAACAAAAACGGATCCAACTCACGCGGTTCATGGAACCCAAATGCGCGGTGCAATTTCACCCCCGCGCCTTCCATTGTAGGCTTTGCCAAAACTGTTTTCTTAACTGGACGAATAGACATATCTGTCTCCCGACGTTGATGGGCAGTCCATGTGCTGCCCCATTCATCGGTTCAATATAGTTGTACAATCAGCGAGAATAACCCAATAATTGGAAACAGTCTTTTCCTAATATGAGGTGATTGAACCGATCAATTTGCCAAAATATGATTTACAACCTCGACACTTGCGGACCGGCGCATCGCGCAAAACTGACTATTGCGCCAATCAAAGAATTCTCACATATTAAGCGCGACTGATTTGGTCGCCATCCTTCGCGTTTTTAACGCCCCTAACGTCATCATCAAACCGATCGGACTTTGGCCATGTTTGCCGCGGTGCGCCATTTTAACAAAACCATTTGGTTGATCATTTTAGCCACTTTTGCTTCACGCTTCGTGCTGTTTATGGTCTGGCCGTTTCTTGCCATATTATTGCATCAAAAATTTGGTCTGAACGAATTTCAAATCGGCATGTTTCTCGCCGGGTCTGCGGCCGTGGGTGTATTCTTCGGTTTTTACGTAGGCTTCCTCTCAGACATCATTGGCCGTCGAAAGATCATTTTGGCTGGATTGGCCATCAATATTATTTCCATGTTCATTTTGGGTGTCGCGGATCATTTGTGGTGGCTATTCGCCGGCACCGTTATTCAAAGTTTTGGCCGCGGCATGGTGGAAAGCCCGGGTCGCGCCCTCATGACCGATATGGTGGAAGACCGCCAAGTCAAAGACATGGCGCTGCATATGCGCTATTTCTTCCTCAATATCGGGGCCGCCACCGGCCCACTGTTGGGCACTTTTGCAGGGGCAACAGGCCAGCAATCCACCTTCCTGATCGTTTCAGGTCTATATGTCGTCTACTTTATCATTGCCGCCATCATTTTCCGGGTGGAGCGCCCGATAAAGCGAACCAAAGCAGGTACAGCCATGCGCATTGGCGACGCCATGGGGGTTTTGCGCAAAGACCAGGCCTTCATGCTGTTCGTCGCAGCAACGCTCATCTCACACATCGCCTATGGGCAAATTGATGCCGGCCTTGTTCAATATTTGCGTCAAGAAAACGTGCTCAACCTAGCCACCCTCTATGCCACGCTGATTTTCGTAAATGGCGCGACCATTATCATCTTCCAATTCGCTTTCCTCAAACTTTTAGAGAACGTGCGCCCACTTGTTCGAGCCATGGCCGGTGTCGTCTTATTTGCCCTCGGATTTTTGGGATTTGCGTTTGTGCCAACCTCCCCCACCTATTGGCTAATCGGCGCAATGTTTGTCTTAAGCATAGGTGAAACGATCCTCTTCCCCACCCTTAACATCATTATTGATCGTATGGCCCCAGAGCACCTTAAGGGCAGCTATGTCGGTGCCGCTTCTTTGGCCTCTATGGGCATTGTAACCGCCCCAGTGGTTGGTGGCTTCTTGCTGCACCAGTTTGGGGGCTTCACCATGTGGTTGGTAATGGCCGCCTTAGCGCTTGTTGTCGCTAGCCTTTACAAAACAGCCGCAAACTTACGTCGCCCTGTATCGGGATAATTAAATCGTAGAAGGCACAAAGACACCACGAAAATTGGCAAGACCATCAACAAAGGACCTACGATCAGACTTGTTCCTTTGTGGCCACCCAAAACCGCTTTGCTAATTTTAGATGTTTGCGTTTATAAAAATGGCGCCCCAAAAGAAAGAGACGCCACATTTTTTATCGTTTGCTATCTGGACGCTGTGTCAGGACAGATCCAGCAATACGCCTAATTTCCTTCGGAGTTACGCTCTTAGGGTTCTTAAGAGCTTTTGACGCAATACTGCCAACTCTTTTCGACGTTTTTTCATTCTTCGCCATATTAAACCTCTTGCTAAATGTGGGGGCGTTGTGGCCCCCATTTGGATTAGGCATGTTGGATAAGAATCCAATAGACCGCTTTGCCGCTATAAGGAGGCATTCGATTGCCTTTAGCAATTGGCGCAGTTGTTGAAGGACTCCCTTCAACCTTCCAGACACCACTTTCCGGGCAAATTGTACCTGTTTTTGCTCGGGTACCGAGTTTCTTAAGTGCTTGCAACATCGTATTCTCCATTGTTGCAATATGCAGGATTTGATTTGCCCAAATCGTCGAAATGAGATTAAACTCAATTTGTCATGTTGACTGGGGCCCGCTGGTTCCCGTTTAACAGCGCAATGGCCAGTCAGTTGCACCTGACTGGCCAATTTCTTATGTATCTTTGAACTCCAACGGCAGCTGCCTTTCAGCCGAAAGTGCGTCGACTTTGTATTTTTCTCCTAAGCACTCATTCAAATGAACGATCCCTTGTTTGGTCAGCGCATATCCCTTTACGCCGAGCTCAGTACTTGCCACGTAATCTGCGAAACCACGTTTTTCCAATGTTCGATGACTGACCAGGTTTCTAATCACTTGGCTTAATCTGTCATCATTCCGGTTTTTAAGTGGTTCAAGATCATAAGGTGTCGGCACAACTGCATGCCTTATTTCTTGTGAAAGCATGCTTGTGGGAACCAAGTCCAATTTCTCGCGCCAATCCCACAAAATTTTTAACGCCGGCAGTATCAAGTCAGCTTCCTTTGTTCTATCTCGTTTCATTTTGAAACATATCGCATAAGATTCCCGAATCCATTAAGGATTGATTTACCATGTGGAATCCAACAAAGTCAACACCGAACACAAAAACGCCCCCTTGCTTTCGCAAGAGGGCGTTTTTAATATCTTTATACATCGTAAGAGTACTTTTGTTTTTAGCAGACTTGGCGACGACCTACTCTCCCGTGCCTTAAGACAAA